>Ga0208392_1000314_pt1 | contig 13149 bp, 13 predicted proteins | sample LakWasMeta3_LOW4_2_FD_183855 | JGI IMG/M metagenome (GOLD analysis project Ga0208392, IMG submission 183855) | Freshwater sediment methanotrophic microbial communities from Lake Washington under simulated oxygen tension - Sediment Metagenome... | ecosystem: Environmental > Aquatic > Freshwater >... | reverse complement strand
CCCCGGCAACACAGGCAAGCCAGGCTAGCTGAAACAGGATGAAATTGATGAGCAGCATAAGATTAAAGCGGACGCTCGAAGCGGTAGTGCGTTACCCACCATTCCTGGCCATTGTTGTAACCGAATAGCTCAGCACAGGCCATGTAAAAGATGCGCCAGCGGTTGCGCCATTTCTCGGCGTTTTCGGCCCCGTAAGTTTCTGTCAGGATTACATCAATCTCGCTGCGGTGCTTGTCCATGTTATCTAGCCATGCATTGGCGGTTTTTTCATAATGCGTGCCATTCCAGCGCCAGCGTTTCTGCAGTTTCAGGTCGTCTTGAAAGTGCAGCGGCAGGTCATCGCCAGGCATCATGCCGCCTGAAAAAAAGTATTGGCTCATCCAGTCATCGTCCCCTTCAACCTCAAACAGGTAAGGGGTGTTGCGGTGTACAAAAATATGCATGAAAAACTTGCCACCGGGTACCAGCCAGTCGTGTATTTTCTTGTAAAGCAGCTTGTGGTTACGCATGTGTTCAAACATCTCTACCGAAACCACTCGGTCAAACTGGTGTTTGATTGCATGGTCGTGCGGGTCAAAACTGTTCATGTCGCAGGTGATGACACGCACGTTATTAAGGCCGCGGGTCTTGGCGGCAGACATGATGTACTCGCGCTGTGAATTGGAGTTTGAAACGGCGGTAATCGTGCTTTTCGGGTAGTGCGCTGCCATCCATAAGGTGAGCGACCCCCAGCCGCAGCCGAGCTCCAGAATATTCTGGCCATCCTTGAGTTCGGCATGCTCACAGGTCATATCCAGTGCATTGGCTTCAGCTTCGTTCAGTGTTGCTGTATCTGGCAGCCAGAAGCAACTGCTGTATTTTCTGTGTATGCCCAGGCACAGCTCAAAGAATTTTTCCGGCAGTTCGTAGTGCTGCGCATTTGCAAGCTCCGGCACCAGTGCTATGGGGGCTGCATTCATGGCAGATATGAACGCATTCAGGTCATCAATGCCTTTTTCGCAATTGTCTGCATGGATATCATGCAGGCGTTTTTCACATAGGTTACGTATGCCCTGACGGATAAGGCTGTCAGGAACTAAACTTTTTTCTGCCAGATGAATGGCCAAGCTGGTGAATTGCATTGTTACCCTTTTTATTTTTGAAATTAGTGCCCTAAAGCCAGTACCGTTAAAATGATTGCCATGGTTAATGATTGAATTTATTCAAGTTAGTTTCGTTATCAAGAAAACTATTGCGATTGCCGCATCATCTGCTGCTGTTAAGCTGAAAAAACTGTTGAATCCACTCATGGTTCTGCCAGGTGAGGTGTTGGCCAGGATTGCCAAGCCGTGCGCTTCACTCCAATCATTGCTGTTCCAGAAATTCAATAATCCTGTCGGGTAACCAGCCATTTTTCGCCCCGGGCGAGAAAAAACCGACATGGCCGCCTTCTTCCTGATAATCCAGTGTTACAAATTTTGATACATCGCTGCCTGCGGGCAGAAACTCGGCCGGCATGAAAGGGTCATTTTTTGCATTGATAATGAGCGTAGGCAGGCTGATGCCTTGCAGGTATGGCTTGGATGCATTTTTGCTGTAATAGTCTGTAGCATCCGCTGCACCGTACAGAACCGCTGTGACGGCATTATCAATATCATGTATCGTTTTTGCACTGTTGATGCGCTTGTCGTCCAGTATGCCTGGAAATCGCCTGGAAAGTGCCAATGCCTTCGGGCGCATGGAGTCAACAAACAGCGGGGTATAGAGTATGCGGTTAAGCCCGGTATCAAGCGAGTTGGCTGAAGCATTCAGGTCAATCGGAGCCGAGACTGCAACCGCTTTGCTGATGTGTACCATGGTCTTGGTGCTGGCTTCGCCCAGCCATTTAAGCAGGGCATTGCCGCCCAGGGAGTAGCCAACGGCATAGATTGGATTATCAGGATAAACGGCCCGCACGCGCGTAAGCATGCTGTCAATTTCCTGAGTATCGCCGGCATAGTAAACGCGCGGCAGCCGGTTCGGCTCGCCTGAGCAGCCCCTGAAGTTAATGACAACCCCATGCCAGCCTTTGGATATGGCGGCACCTAATAAAGATTTGGCGTACTGGCTTTGCGAGTTTCCTTCCAGTCCGTGAAAGATGACCAATATGGGCGTGTTTGAACCGGTCTTGCCAGGTTTGTCAGCACGGGCAGACAATACCTGTTTATGGTCAGCCTGGTTGCCTGCATCTGTCCAGTCAGCATCAACAAAGTCGCCATCGTCCAGTTCCCATCTTTCACGGCGGTATTGAATCTCAGGGCCCTTTGAAAACAGCGATGCGATAATCGTCTGCAGGTGCCCGCCGGGTAGCCAGAATGGTGCTTTGTAAGGCTCGGCAGCATGGGCATTTGCCTGCAACAGCAGTGGCAGCGTAAACAGCGAGATAATCAGCCGCATCAGCATGTTATGAAGTTTTTACCAGCAAAGTGCAGCCCAGGTCTGACCGGATTGCCCTGTGCTGGCTGCCAGCAGCGGCAAAGTGGTAGTCTCCCTGCCTGCACAGGGTTCCATCCAGCATGACCTCGCCCTCTATCACGAAAGATTCTTCGTTATAGGTATGGTCGTGGCCAGGAATCTCTGCATGCGCCGACAATTTTACCAGGTAGGATTTTGTGCCCGGTGTTTCATGCAGCATCTTGACCTCGACGCCAGGCATGGCATTGACCCAGTTTCCCATGTTGGCAAATATAAAAAACTTGCCCTCATTGAAAGCGTCTTCTACTTTTTTAAACAGTTTTTCCTTCATGCGCGTTTTGGCATCCGCAGCGGGGGATATTGCTGGAGCAGAGAGTGATAGCAGCGTGGCGAGGTCGTCATCCAGCATCTGCTTATGTTCTTTAATTGGATCTTTCATAGTTTATCCGGTTGGGTTAATTGTTGCTTTAATGAGGCCTGTGCGCGTTTGATGTTTGATTTCACCGAGCCCAGGGGCATGTGCATCTGCTGTGCGATTTCTTCATGCGTCAGCCCTCTGAAATAAGCCAGGTGTATCATCTGCCGCTGCATGGCACTGAGCGCATTCATGTATCGATGAAGCAACGCATCGCTTTGTTTCTGCTGCAACTGTCTGTCAGGGGCGGATGATGGGTCAGGTTCAGTCCCGGCATCTTTGTCCAACCCAATACCATCAGCATTTGCAGTGTAATGGTCAGCATTTTTTCTGATGGCGTCGATTGCACGCGATCTGCAAATCACCAGCAGCCAGGCGATTAGCGGTCCCTTATCAGGGTTGAAATCAGCCGCATCACGCCAGACCTGCCAGTAGGTATCAACCACCACTTCTTCTGCCAGTGCTTTGTGATGTGTAATCTTCATAGCCAGGCCATATACCCTGGGAAGGGTCAGCTCATAGAGCGCTTCCAAGGCCTGATCATCTCTGTTTAGCATGCCCTCTATGATATTTTCCAGCGTACTGTTGCGCGCACCTGCAAGCAGCAAGTAGGGGTTCATCGTTTTCATATTTTTATGCGTGATTACGGTGTTCTGTATACATTCCTCACTGCATAGCTGCTGGTTTGGCAGGCAATACAGAGTCGTGGGTTGGTGTGTGGCAGGCAGTTTGATGAGCGCTGATGTCTAGCCGTCTGTTAATCACCGCCCCCGTTTTACAGAGCACTGCATTCTGCTGATAGTTCATTAAGGCCGCGTAATAACTGGCGATGATTTTTTCATTTGTTACACATAGTCTGTAATTAAACATATTCAGCACTTCAATACTTCTTATACGTAACTTAATCGGGTTTGGATGCATGGATTTGAATATTTATTTGCTTGCCATAAGTATACAGAGTTGTATACAATGAATATACAGGTCTGTATACACCGGGTGTGCAGATTTTCATGAACCCAAGGAGATATCAAATGAAATACAGTTTATTGCTCACTGCAATGTTAATGACCGCAACATTCAATGTAATGGCTGATGAAGCGAAAAGTCTTTCTGTGCATGAAGAAGTCACAATTAACGCACCAGCTGCAAAAGTATGGGAAAAAGTAAGTAATTTTAATGATCTGGGTGCTTGGCATCCTGCGGTTAAGACTACTGAAATTGTTGCCGGGACTAATAACAAGGCTGGTGCCGAGCGTTTATTAACCCTGCAGGACGGTGGCACAATTAAAGAAAAACTGCTGGCCTATAACGCCAAAGCAAAAACTTTCAAATACGCTATTCTTGAAGGCGTACTGCCTGTAAGTAGCTATGTTTCATCTGTGACAGTCAAGCCGGCAGGTAAAGATAAATCAGTGGTAGTGTGGAAGGGCACTTTCAAACGTAAAGATACATCAGCCACACCGGCAGAAGACCAGAATGATGCTACTGCAGTTAAAGTGATTACCAGCGTATACCGTGGCGGCCTGGATAATTTGAAAAAGATTTCAGAGTAATGCTGTAAATCTTGATGAATATGGGGTGCATTGGCGCCCCATATCCATTCTATATACAGGCAGGTGTGCAAAATCGAGCATACCAGTCCTTGCTTCGTTCCTTCTTGACACTGAATTAACTGCTCTAGTGAACAGTACATCTTATATGCATACGATTATTTGCATCGATATGACTTCAGCCGCATTTGTGCCAGACAATCAAAAAATATTAATAAATCTTATATATTATGTATATTATTTGAATAAAAAGTTTTATGATAACTTATTGATTCAAATATAAAAATTACCATTATTGCAATAGGGTTTTAGTGGTGATGCCTGTCAAGTAACAATAAAAAGATAAGGCCATATCATGAGCAGCAATACGAGTGATATCAAGCAAACAGACGACCGTTTTCGCCAGGTAGTAGAAGCTGCGCCCAACGCCATGGTCATGGTCGATAAATCCGGCACCATCGAAATGGTGAACACACAGGCCGAGATTATTTTCGGCTACAGCCGCGAAGAACTGCTGGGGCAATCCATCGATTGCCTGTTGCCAGAACGCTTCCGCCACCAACATCCGCAGCATCGTGCTTCGTTCTTTTCTGATCTGCAGCCGCGCGCCATGGGCGTTGGCCGCGATTTATACGGCCGCCGCAAAGACGGCAGCGAGTTTCCGGTAGAGGTCGGGCTGAATCCGATTGAAACCGAAGAAGGCATCAAGGTCCTGTCGGCCATTACCGATATTTCGGCACGCAAACGTATGGAAGAGCGCTTTCGCCAGGTAGTAGAAGCCGCACCCAACGCCATGGTCATGGTCGATAAATCCGGCACCATTGAAATGGTGAACACACAGGCCGAGATTATTTTCGGCTACAGCCGTGAAGAACTGCTGGGGCAATCCATCGATTGCCTGTTGCCAGAACGCTTCCGCCACCAACATCCGCAGCATCGTGCTTCGTTCTTTTCTGATCTGCAGCCGCGCGCCATGGGCGTTGGCCGCGATTTATACGGCCGTCGCAAAGACGGCAGCGAGTTTCCGGTAGAGGTCGGGCTGAATCCGATTGAAACCGAAGAAGGCATCAAGGTCCTGTCGGCCATTACCGACATCTCGGCTCGTGTCAAAGCAAGTAAAAAACTTGCCGAGCACCATGAAGAGCTCGAGCGCAGCAATAAAGAGCTGGCGACATTTGCCTATGTTGCATCCCATGACCTTAAATCTCCATTGCGCGGAATTTTCCAGATTTCGCACTGGATTGAAGAAGACCTTGGCAATGGTGACACCTTGTCTATCCCCAGCCATATGGATATGCTGCGCGGCAGGCTACGTCGCATGGAGCACCTGCTGGATGACCTGCTGGCCTATTCACGCGCTGGGCGTATGGAAGGAGGGCTGAGCCAGATTGACCTCGGCCTGCTGGCCCATGACATATTTGACATGCAGGCGCCCCCAAGCGGCTTTACGCTGGTAACTGCAGATGACCTGCCCACCTTTGTCACCCTGGCTACTCCGCTGGAGCAGGTGCTGCGTAACCTTTTTACCAATGCAATAAAACATCATGACCGCTCAATTGGTTCTATCAAGCTGGATTACCAGGTTAAAGATAAAGAGTATTACGAATTCAGCGTTACCGATGATGGGCCGGGTATCCCGCCCGAATACCATGAACGTGTCTTTGTCATGTTCCAGACACTGCGGCCGCGTGATGAAATAGAAGGCAGCGGCATGGGGCTGGCCTTGGTCAAAAAAATAGTGGAAACCTATGGCGGGAAAGCCACCATTGCATCCGATGGTATTCGCGGTACCAGCATTCGCTTCACCTGGCCGGTAAATATAGAAGGGAGAACGCCAATTGCAAACTCCTAATAGGCACAATTACAAAGAAGTAACCTTACTTGTCGTGGATGATGATGATATCGATGCCATTGCTCTGGAGCGTGCACTGCGCAAGCTCAGGCTGCTGAATGCTGTCCATCGTGCGAGAGACGGGCAAGAGGCTTTGAACCTGCTGCGTGCCGGAGCTATTCCGTCGCCCTATATCATTTTGCTTGACCTGAATATGCCCCGTATGAACGGATTGGAATTTCTGCAGGCATTACGTACAGACCCCATGCTGACACATGCGGTTGTGTTTGTTCTGACCACCTCGAAGTCGGATGAAGATTTAGTTGCGGCCTATCGTGAACATGTTGCGGGGTATGTACTCAAACAGCATATGGACCGCGACTTTCTTGAAGTGATAGGCTTGATTGAACATTACTGGAGGTTAGTAGAACTGCCGGTAAAGAAGGGTAAGTAATGAGGCTGCTGCTGGTTGATGATGATGAACTGGATCGCATGGCAGTAGTCCGTGTGTTGCAGAGTCCCAAGTTAATCAAGGATATCGTCCATGCAAATACGGCTGTTTCGGCGCTGAAACTTTTTAATGAAGAAACATTCGATGTCGTCTTGCTTGACTACAGGCTGCCGGATATGGAGTGCCTGGATGTACTGAACAAACTCACCCATCATGCCAATAAGCATGCCGCTGTAGTGATTCTGACCGGTATGGTGAATGATGATGTCATAGAGCGTGATTGCATAGTTGCCGGTGCGCAGGATTTTTTACTCAAGCAGGAACTCTCGCAGCGGCATTTAACCAAAGCCCTGGTACATGCGCAGGCACGCCATGCACTTAACCAGCAATTGCTGGAAACCTATGCACGGTTGAAATACCTGGCCGAAAACGACCCCATGACGGGGTTATCAAACCGCCACTATTTTGAGGACAACCTGCGCAGCGCCATCACGCGTGCACAGCGTTTTGACAGCAAAGTCGGGCTGCTTTTCCTGGATATTGATAATTTCAAACTTATCAATGACAGCTTGGGGCACGATATTGGCGACCAGATTCTGCAGCAGGTTGCCAGCAGGCTGCTGGATGTCATCCGCGAAGGGGATATTGTATGTCGGCTTGGCGGCGATGAGTTCTCGATTATTGTGCATGACATAGAGAGCGAAACCTCGCTTGCCGCGCTTGCCCAGCGCATTATCGATAATTTGCGCATACCGATTACCGTCGGACAGACACAGCATTTTATTTCGTGCAGCATTGGCATTTCCACCTACCCTGATTGCGCACAAAACGCCGAGGATATGCTGAAGCATGCTGACCTCGCCATGTATCACGTCAAGCATATGGGAAGAAACGGGTTTCATTTCTTTACAGAGGCCATGCAGGAAAAAGTCATGAACAAGATTGTGCTGGAGCAGCAACTGCGTTCAGGGCTGCTACAGAGCCAGCTGCTGCAGTATTACCAGCCGGTTATCAGCGCAAAAGATTTTAGTATTTGCGGTGCTGAAATGCTCGTGCGCTGGAATCATCCTACAAGAGGCGTATTGCCGCCTGGCGAGTTTTTGAATGATATTGAAGAGCTGGGTTACTTATCCGCAATCGATATTGAGAACATGCGCCTGGCATGCAGGCAGCTCGCCCAATGGCGTTCAACAGGCTTGGTTGATGATGCATTTGTACTTGCGGTGAACGCAAGCGAGCAATTAATCAAAGAAGAAAATTTTCTGGACATCATCAAATCCGACCTCGATAACATAGGCCTGCTCGGTAAGAACTTGTCTGTTGAGGTGACCGAAGGTGTTCTGGTTTCAGATTTTGATAAAACAGCCGGAATCCTGAACCTGATCAGGGGTTATGGCGTAAAGGTCGCTATCGATGATTTTGGCACGGGCTATTCATCAATGGCATATTTGAAATGTCTGCCGGCCACCATCTTGAAAGTAGACCGTTCTTTTGTGCAGAATGTGCCTGAAAGCATGGCGGATTGCCGGGTTCTGAAAGCCATTATCGTGATGGCCAAGAGCCTGGACCTTGACGTGATTGTTGAAGGGGTCGAAACGATTGAGCAGGCGCGCCTGTGCTGCCTATACGGCGCTGACATGTTCCAGGGGTACTTGTTTTCCAAACCGCTCTCAGCTGAAGATTTTGCCATATTCATGCAGCAGCACAAACCGGCTGCATACACGGGTTAGCCAATCTATCTTCCAATCGATTCTATTGGCATTCCGGCCTTGGCATGGCCCGCAGGGGCAGGCCATGCTATATGGTTGAAGATATTTCTGCCGACGGTCACCGGTTTGATGGAACAAATACATGCATTGTGCATCATAGCCTAGGTATTCAACTCATCAATACGGTTATGAAAACAGCACATTTAATATTTTCTGCCTTGGTTTTTTCAACATTCAGCATTGCCGCACCTGCCCAGACTATTTTTGATCAAAACTTTACCGGTACCCAGAAAGAGCAGTTCTCGGACGGCAAGCCCAAGTATGAAGTCAATGTCGTCAAAGGTAAAAAGCAGGGCCTGGAAACATTCTGGTACGCCAGTGGCCAGTTGTATATTCAAACCCACTATGTAGATGACAAAGAAGACGGTGTCTGGAAACAGTGGTATGAGAATGGCCAGCTCAAGCTGGAGGCTAACTACAAAGGCGGCCGTGAGCACGGAAGCTTTACACAGTGGTATGAAAACGGTCAAATGCGCGTACAGAGCAACTTTGTAGATGGCAAAAAAGAAGGTATGGAAACCGCATGGAACAAAGACGGCAGCGTTAAATACAAAAGCCTGTACGCTGACGGTCAGGAAGTCAGGCAGCAGTAGAGCGAGCTAGAATACGGTATAGATAGCGACGCAGCATCTGCAATTTGGCCTGTAAAACCAGCCGCAGGCCAATCCCATTTCAAACACAAGCCAATAGAAGATTCATAACCAGGTGATTAAGCAAACCACGTTCAAGGGCAATAAAGCGCATTTGCCAAGTAAAATATGCGCATGCTGCGGTTTGAATATGACATGGCGTAAATCCTGGGCTAAAAATTGGGATGCCATCAAATATTGTTCGGACCGCTGCAGAAAATCATCCAAAGCCCAATCCCCAGAGGCCATGCTGCCAGAAATTAAGTTATGACCCGCAACCTGATATTGATTCTGGGCGACCAGCTGACCCTTGATAACCCCGCGCTGGAAGGTTTTGATGCTGCGCAAGATGCCATTGTCATGGCTGAAGTCAGCCATGAAGCCACACAGGTCTGGAGCCATAAAGCGCGCATCGTGCTGTTCTTGTCTGCGATGCGCCATTTTCATGTGGCGCTTGTAAGGCAGTACCCAAATGCGCAGCAGCTGAACTATCTGGCGCTGGGCAAACATGGCTTTGCCACGTTGAAAGCGGCCTGGGCGCACCAGATTACTGCGTTAAAACCGCAAAAGGTGATTATCTGCGAGCCCGGTGAATACCGCATTCAGCAAGACCTGATTGCGTTGTGCGAAGAAATGCACACCGAGCTGGTAGTGCGCGATGATACGCATTTCATGTGCAGCAAAGCCGATTTCAGGCGTTGGGCAGAAGAGGGCAAAGGCGGTAAGGCAAAAGAACTGCGCATGGAATTCTTTTACCGAAAAATGCGCCATAAATATGGCGTGCTAATGGAAAATGGCGAGCCTGCGGGCGGTGCGTGGAATTATGATGCCGAGAACCGCAAAGCTTTTGCTAAAGCTGGCCCGCAAAATCTGCCTGCAGCACCCCAAGTAAACATTGATAAGCTCACACAAGAAGTGATTGATACAGTGGAGCAGTACTTCCCTGACCACCCGGGCAGCCTGGAAAATTTCATCTGGCCTGTCACCCGTGGAGAAGCGCTTGAATTTCTGAATGATTTTATTAAAAATAAATTGGCAGGTTTTGGTGACCATCAGGATGCCATGTGGCAAGCTACCAGCAGCAGCCATAGCCCGTATCTATGGCATTCACTGCTTTCTGCATCACTCAATTTAAAACTGCTAAACCCCCGTGAGGTGATTGCGGCGGCAGTCGCTGCCTGGCAGAAACAACAAGTGCCGCTCGCCAGTGTGGAAGGGTTTATCCGGCAAATCCTGGGCTGGCGCGAATTTATCCGTGGCGTGTATTGGCTGGATATGCCGCAAATGGCCGAGAGCAACCACTACAATCACCAGCGCGCATTGCCGGCCTGGTATTGGACCGGTGAAACGCATATGAACTGCATGCAGCAAACTGTGAATGACACCATGCAGCTTGGCTATGCCCATCATATTCAGCGCCTGATGGTGACCGGCATGTTCGGTATCCTGGCGGAGCTTGACCCGCGGGCGGTAGAGGCATGGTATCTGGCCGTGTATGTAGATGCCGTTGAATGGGTAGAGCTGCCCAATGTCGCCGGCATGGCCTTATATGCCAATGGCGGGCGTTTTACCAGCAAACCCTATGTGGCCAGTGGTGCTTATATCAAGCGTATGAGCAACTACTGCAGCCATTGCAAATATAAGCCGGAATTAAAAACTGGCGAAAATGCCTGCCCGGTCACGACCCTTTACTGGAACTTCATGGCGAACCATCATGAGGCGTTCAGCCGCAATCCGCGTACCGCTTTAATGGCCAAGAATCTGGAGCGCTTCAGTCAGCAAGAAGTCGCTGCCGTGCAGTCACACGCGCAATATTTGCTGAATAATATCAATACTGTTTAATTTAAAGGCCGGCTTAAAAGGCAGGCATTAAACGGCACCGCCAGCGCTGGAACACCCATCAAGCTAGAAATGCATGCCAAGCGAAACCCTGGTCATATCTTCTTGTGTGAAATTAACTTTCGGATCGTATGCCAGCCGCATGAAATAGCGGTTCAGGTCGTATGATATTGATGCTCCAAGTGCCTGTATCGATTGCCCTTGGCTATCATGGGTGCCGGACTTCTGGAAAAGGTCGAAAGTGATTTTTTGATCATCGGTCAGCACTTTATTGACTGTGAGATGCGTAATACGTTGGCCATTGATCACTCTGTTGTCCTGAACACCATAAACCGAGATGGTTAAGTCGTTGCCGGCATGCCAGCCCAGCCCTAATGTAATGGCGTCATTTGGGTCAAAGTTGATATTGTTGTATGGCTTCAGGTTGGTTCTGCCATACCCAACTATCGCGTACAGGGTGTCCCCGATTTCAGCCGTCAGTGATCCCCCTAAAAAACCATGGCTGGCTACTTGCAGCGAAGATACCAGCCGCAAATGCTGGAAGTGATCTCTTCTTTCATAGCCTGTTCTAACTTGATTAAAGTTGGATGGATTTTCTATATATTCGGCTAGCCAGAGCGTTTGATTGTCCTTTGAAATCTTGAGGTTGATGTCGTTCGCGTTGCTCTGCTGCGTGCTGTAATGCGATAGCGTTAACTTGTAATCAACCGGACTTTCGGTGTTATTTTCAGTGTTCTGGTTTCCAGTGGCCTGGTCATCAGCCGCATATGCAATGTTGCTGATTAGGAAAACTGCGGACAAGAGCGTGATTTTTATCATTGCTACACTTTGAATGGGTATATTTACTTTACCGGTTTGTACATCAACACATTCACGTCAACATCGGTAATGGCATTCGAGAGTTTATGGTTGATGGTTTTGTAGTGCAGTGTTGTGCGGTTATCAGGTGCGCCAAATAGCTTGATGGCCTGCTGGCTGCATTCTGGTTCTTTGGGTAGATACTCATTACTCAAGTGGCCACATACCACCACTTTAGCGCTGTGATGGATGGCGGTGGTGTCTATCCAGCTGGATTCTTTTAAATCAAGCTGGTAAACCCCTAATGGGTGATCTTCTGAATAAAATGTGACGTAGTACGCTAAAGGGAAGCTGCCCGCCACATAGGCAATCGGCGTCTTGTATAAATCATGGTACAGCTTGCTCACATCTGTTGCAGCCTTTTCCGGCAAGGCATATGCATCATAGGGTGAATGTCTTTTATGAAGCATCGGCAATCCAAGCAAGAGCAGGGTTACTAAAAAATATACTGCAATTGGTATGATGATCTGCGAGCGAAGTTTTGCAAGCGAGTCAGAATCAGGTATCAGGCTCACCAGCGCCCAACCAAAAAATATAAAGCAGTCAATGAACCATGGCGCTTTCAGATGGACTTTTTCAAGAAGTGCTGCACAAATCACCCCTAGCAGACAGAGTGTGAAAATATAAAACCCAAGCCCTGATTTAAACTCAATAGCAAAGGAGAAGGATTTTTTGATTTCAGGATAAGCTAAAAAAGCCAGTACCAGAAAAATAAGCGGCACTGAAATGTAATTCAGCAGGGTTAAGCCGGTTTGGCCTAAGCTGGAATGCATGCCTGCACTTGGAATGTGCTGCATATACTGGAGTGATGGCCAGCCATGTACCTGTTCCCAGTAAAAATGAGGGGCCGTCAGCACCAGTGTCAGGGCGCCCACCCAAATCAGACCGGGAAGTATTGATGCCACACGTGGCCGCAGGCAAATAAAAACTGCAAAGGTGATTGCAGCGAGTTCTATGACAGCTGAATATTTGCATAAGATTGCAGCTGCGGAAAACACACCGGCAATGATATAGCGGGATCTTTGTTCTTTTTTAACCGCAGTAATGAATGACCAGGCAAAGCCTGTGAGAAACGGTAGCTGGGCAAAATTGGCGTTGTATTTTAAACCCTGGTACATGGCAAAAGGGGTAAGCACCATGGTAAGAAAAATGGCCAGTGTGCGCTTATTCTCGGCAACAGTAGTTTTCATCGCGAGCAAAAGAAAAATAAGCGCGATGGCGAAATTAACTTCGTTCAGGAGAAAGTATGCCCAATCGCTGGTGGGGAAAATCTTAAACCATGCAGCTGTTATCCAGCCGAATAGCGGAGGGTGCTTGTTATTACCCAGGTTCCAGGTAATGCCCCATGCATAATTCTCTACCAAGTCTTCTGAA
>Ga0208392_1000311_pt1 | contig 13171 bp, 11 predicted proteins | sample LakWasMeta3_LOW4_2_FD_183855 | JGI IMG/M metagenome (GOLD analysis project Ga0208392, IMG submission 183855) | Freshwater sediment methanotrophic microbial communities from Lake Washington under simulated oxygen tension - Sediment Metagenome... | ecosystem: Environmental > Aquatic > Freshwater >... | reverse complement strand
TAATGCTCGTCGGGTTGACAATCCAGACCTCAAACCGCATCATCAATCCAGTTTATCTACCGGCCATTTTATCCCATGAGTAATGACAATCTGCAAATCCGTCGTATTGCTATCGATACCTATCATGAGAACGTCGCTTACCTGCATCGGGAATGCGGCATATACCGGGCTGAGGGTTTTCAGGCGCTGTCTAAAATTCTGGTCAGCTGCAACGGTTCCAAGGTGCTTGCCGTTCTTAACGTGGTCGATGATACATCCATCGTTCTGCCGGGAGAACTGGGGCTGTCCGAGCAAGCGTTCCAGCAACTGAATGCCGGCGAAGGCAGTCTGGTTACGGTTAATCATGCGGAACATCCTCAGTCCATGGACGCGGTGCGCCGCAAAATCAACGGTGAGCGTCTCAGCCAGGACGACTTTAACAGCATCACCAAGGATATCGCCGAAGCCCGCTATTCGAAAATGGAAATGGCTGCATTCCTGGTTGCAACAGGCCAAAACAATCTCGATCGGGATGAGCTGTTTTTTCTTACTCGCGCCATGTTGCAGTCCGGCGACCGGATGAACTGGCATGAATCGCTGGTCGCCGACAAGCACTGCATCGGCGGCATTCCCGGCAATCGCACATCGATGCTGGTTGTGCCTATTGTTGCCGCGCACGGGATGCTGATACCGAAAACCTCCAGCCGCGCGATCACCTCTCCGGCGGGCACGGCCGATACCATGGAAGTGCTGGCCGAAGTCAATCTGGCGCCGGAGCAGCTTCATGACATCGTGCGCCAGGAGCGCGGCTGCCTGGCTTGGGGCGGCACGGCCAGGCTCGCGCCGGTCGATGACATGCTGATTTCCGTTGAGCGTCCATTGGGCATCGACTCCCAGGGTCAGATGGTGGCATCGATCCTGTCCAAAAAACTGGCCGCAGGTTCCACGCATTTGCTTATCGATATTCCGATCGGCCCCACGGCTAAAGTGCGGCACATGAACCAGGCGCTGGCCTTGCGCAAACTGTTTGAGTTTGTCGGCGACAGGCTGAACATTCATCTGGAAGTGATGATTACCGACGGCCGCCAGCCGGTAGGGCGGGGCATAGGCCCGATACTGGAAGCCCGGGACGTTATGCAGGTGCTGCATAATGAGCCGGATGCGCCGTTCGATTTACGCCAAAAGTCCTTGCAGCTGGCTGGCAGGATCATTGAATTCGATCCCGATGTACGCGGCGGCCAAGGCTATGCGATCGCCCGCGACATTCTCGAATCGGGCCGGGCCGGGGCTAAGATGAATGCATTGATTCGGGCGCAAGGTGAAAAGATAATCGACCTGCACCCAGGCAGTCTTTGCCATGAGATTGTTGCCGATAGCGCCGGCATAGTCACCAGTATCGACAACTTTCAAATGGCAAAAATAGCAGGTCTTGCTGGCGCGCCGAAGATAAAAAAAGCCGGCGTGGATTTATTGAAGAAACTGGGCGATCCGGTGCAAAAAGGCGATACCTTATACCGTATCTATGCCGAATATCAGACCGATTTTAAGTTTGCCAAGGAGATGGCCGCCCAAAACAACGGTTACACGATAGGCAGCGAAGAGCAAATTATCAAATCGTTGATTGCCATTTAATCCGGATTCCAGCCATGATGATACTCGCCTTCCCTGATTACTTGAGCCAGGCGCAACGTCTGGCGGCCCGGCTTGACGTACCGTTGGCGGAGGTGGCTCTGCACCATTTTCCTGACAGGGAAAGCCTGGTCCGCCTGCCGCCGTCGCTGCCGGAACACGTTATAGTCTGCCGCAGCCTTAACCAGCCCAACGACAAGCTGATCGAGCTGATGCTGTGCGCCGTCACCGCGCGGGAATTAGGCGCCAAGCGCGTGACCCTGGTCGCGCCTTATTTAAGCTATATGCGCCAGGATATTGCCAACCAGCCCGGCGAGGCGGTTAGTCAGCGTATCGTCGGCAAGCTGCTGGCAGAGCTGTTTGACGATGTGCTCACTGTGGATCCGCATTTGCACCGCATCTCGTCACTAACCCAGGCGATCCCGATAAAAAACGCGATCAGCCTGACTGCCGCCAATGAAATCGGGGCTTTTTTAAAGCAACAGTTCAAGCACGGGATGCTGCTGGGGCCTGATAGCGAATCGAAACAATGGGTCGCCGCGATCGCCGAAAACATCGGTTTTGATTATGCCATTGCCCAGAAAATACGGCTGGGCGACAAGCAGGTCGAAATGACGTTGATGGACCGCGATTACCGGGACAAGCCTGTGATTATCATCGACGATATGGCCAGCACCGGCAGGACCATTGCCAAGGCGGCCGGGCTGCTGCAAGCGGCCGGAAACAACGATATTCATGCGGTCATTACCCATGCCCTGTTTTGCGGTGACGCTTATGACCATATTCTTAACGCCGGCGTCAAAAACATCTGGAGCACCGACAGCATTGAGCATCCGAGCGCCTGCATCAAGCTGGATGCTTTGCTGACGGATGCGCTTAAGGCCATTGCCTGATAAAGCGTTGACAGGCCCCGGACCAGTTACTAGACTGGGGTTTCTTACAAGCCGGCCATGCTCGCCACGATTTAAGCACTTCAAGGAGTTCATATGCGTATTAAAAACTGGCTGATTGCCGTGTTATCCCTGGTCTCTCCCTCGCTTTACGCACACACCGGAGGCCATATCGACCCCAGCCTGGTCAGCGGTCTGCTGCACCCTTTGACCGGGATCGATCATTTGCTGGTATTGCTGGCGGTTGGCCTGATTGCGGCAAAGCAGGGCGGCAAAGCGCTGTTTATGTTCCCCGCTGTCTTTTTTGGCTTGATGGCTGCCGGCGCGTTGCTTAGCGCTGTAGGGTTACAGATTCCGTTTGTTGAGTCATTCATTTCCCTGTCGCTGGTTGCGTTCGGCTTGCTGGTTACGATCAGCCAACAGCAACGCGCTCAGTTACTCTTTCTGGGCGTATCGTTTTTCGCCGTATTCCATGGCTATGCGCATGCCGCGGAAATTCCGGCTGATTCCAATGCCGCTTGGTACTTCCCGTCGTTAATGTTGATGAGTCTGGCCATTTGTCTTGGCGGTTGCATCATCGGACTAAAAACCGGCAAGCGCATGAACTATCTGTTTTCATTAATCTGCTTAAGCAGCGGCTTGTATTATTTGACTGCCGGCTAATGAAGGCGCTATGAACAAATAGCGCTCCGCCAAATAAAACATCCCTTTAAAATAGCCTATTCGGTAAAAGCTGTTTCCCAGACTCCGCATAAAACCGGGGCTGCTGCGCCCCGCCATTTTTCTCAGCAGGATAAATCTCATTGCATAACATCAAACAGGACGTTGTACCGGCAAGAATCGATTATATTGACGCTTGGCGATTTTTGGCTGTGCTCATGGTTATTCAGTCGCATGTTTTTGTTTACAGCGGCTTAAAGATAAGTTTCTTAACGCCCTATTTGGATCAACTCGACCGGCTTGGCGAGCTGGGGGTTTTGGTCTTTTTTGTCATCAGCGGGTTTGTGATTTGCTCCGGCCTTGTCGCAGAAAAAAACCGTACCGGCACGGTTTGTCTATCCGCATTCTATGTACGCCGGTTTTACCGGATTATTCCACCGCTTTGGCTGTATCTATCCTGCCTGTTGATACTTGGAACGGCAAGCATCATTGAGATTTCGCCGCAGCAAGCGCTCACTTCGGCCGCGTTCCTATGCAATATGCCGTTCCCCGATGGCTGCTCCTGGTTTGCAGGACATACCTGGACGCTGGCCTATGAGGAACAGTTCTACCTGATTTTTCCGCTGTTGATCCTGTTCATGCCGCTGATCAATAACAGTTTGCGCTTTGCGCTTGCCATAGGCATTCTGGCTGTGGGTTCGGTGTTATTGCACAGTACAGGCCATCTGTTTATAGCCGAATATTCGATGTATTTTATTTTTCTGCTGACCGGTTGCTGTAGCGCGCTGTTGCCTAAAAATGTCATCAGCCGTATTCGTGGGATGCATGTTGCCGTCTGGTTAAGCGTTATTGTGCTGTTGCTGATGGGCATCGGCTATTTGCCGGATGGCATCGAAAAACAGGTTAAGACGATTGCTTACCCGGCGCTGATTCTGCTGATGGTGCTGGGCACGCCGGTACAGATTAAAGCGATTGCGCTGGTTTTTAAAAACAGGCTGGTTTGTTATCTGGGCAGGATATCCTACACAGTCTATTTATGGCAGGAACTAGTGACGGGGAATTACGTCGGCGGCTTAACTTTTGTTTATATCGCTGCCGTTTTTGTATTTGCAATGATTTCGTATCGGTATATCGAATTGCCGTTGCAAAGAACGGCGGCTTTGAAGTCCGACGGCTTGAAGGCGGCCGCTGCCGAAACATCGCTAGCCGGATATAAGCAAAATCGTCAGGGCTGAACCTCGCCCGAGATGAGCGAGGTTTTTGCCGCTAACTAATCCGTTTGCGCCCTGAAGCTATGCACCCATGCCAGAGCGTCCTCGTTCCAGGTCATTCCGGCATGCATTTTTAAAATAATATCCCGGTACATTTCGAGGCTGGGATAGCCTTCCGCCCTGGCATCGTCATCGGTCATGTCGCCCAAGCGCTGGCGTTTTAAATCGGTAACAACAAAAGTCATCCCCTCCAGGTCGAAAGTCTCACCCGGCCAGCCATAGACGCCGTCGCGGCGCTGTTGTGTTTTCTTTCCGGCTTTTGCCGCTTCTACCAATTTCGCATGGGTGACCAAGCGGTCTATCGAGCAGGTTTTTTCGGGATAAGCTTCCATTGTTGATCCTATCTGAATAAAAAATTCTATTGTACACCAAGCACTATTGTCTCGTAGCGACGGTCAGCCGCTATTTTGCCCGCCGCTTAAACTAATTCTGATGTCGGCCGATAACTGGAACTGAGCCTATTTTTTCTTCGGGAGCAAAGCTAATGATCATAAAAAATTCCAGCATACAGCTTAACAGTCAGCATCAGTTCTTAAAAAGCTCTCAGGAGACAGAGTCGTTACGGATCTGGAAGACCCAGGACCAGCCGGGGCCGGGTAGAGACGGGCGTCCTGCTGATGCGCTTAGCCTCAGCGGTCCGGCGCAGGCGCTCAAAGCCGAGAAACAAGCATTGGATACTGACCAATCGCTTGATGACAACGACAGCGTTAAACTGCTTATTGTCAGGCAGATGGTTAAGGCGATAACCGGCCAGAATTTCAAACTGTTTGCACCCGCTGAATTGAGCGGCGGCGCTGAAAATACAACTATTGAAATAACCACAACCCCGCCGCCTGCCAGGCAGCCGCCCTCTGCGGGGTTCGGCCTTGTTTACGAGCATCATGCCGTTTACCAGGAGTCGGAAAGCGCAAGCTTTTCCGCTGTCGGCTCCATCCGGACACAAGACGGACAAAGCATCGATTTTTCAGTTAAGCTGAACATGAGCCGCGAATTTCGGCTGGAGACGAACCTTGCCATCACGGCCGGCGATCCTGAAAAGAAAGTCGATCCGCTGGTGATTAATTTCGGCGGCAACGCGGCGGAACTGTCGCAAACGCGTTTTGAATTCGATATCGACGCCAACGGCAGCACTGAACAAATCGCTATATTAAATCCGGGCAGCGGTTTCCTGGCGCTGGATAAAAACCAGGACGGCGTTATCAATGACGGCGCTGAATTGTTCGGCCCGAATTCCGGCAACGGGTTTTCAGAGTTGGCCCAGTATGACGGCGACAACAATGGCTTTATTGACGAAGCCGACCCGATCTATAACAGCTTAAGAATCTGGCAGCGGTACGAGGACGGCAGCCAGCAGCTTATCGCCTTGGGCGATAAAAACATAGGCGCCATTTATCTGGGGCACGCCACTACGCCCTTTCAATTGCGCAACGCCGACAACCAGTCGTTGGGGGAGGTGACCGATACCGGCATTTATTTAACGGAAGACGGCAAAACCGGCACCATTCAGCAAATTAACTTTAGCGTGTAAAAAAGGAAAGGTGGATAATTACCGATATAGGTATTCATACGGATAAACTCAGTCCATCTGTTTTGTTAATCTATGTCCCGACAAGAAAGGCTGGATGCCAAATTTGTCGTATTATCTCTCTTACAAAGACCGCCCGGGGTCTGCCCCCCTTTCTCTCTGGGGTGGTCTTTTTTTTGAGATACTCCCATCTCCCCCCATCATTCTGATGGATTTAACGCGTCATTCCTGAAAAATCCTTAATGACCTGATTCTGTTGATGGCGGCAGCAATCTCGTATTTGCGCGGCATGGAAAGAGTGCCCGGATAATCGGGTTCCAGAAAGTCCAAGCCATGCTTGCTCAGTTCATCGTCCAGACGGTCTATCCAAAAACGGATGGTCTTGGGACTGTCGCCCGCCTGCTTTAATCGGCTCCGTAGCGCCAACAGGCAATAGCCGATGGCCAGCATCTGCGGCGCTTCGGCGATTTGCGCGACCGCCTCCAGATCGATCAAGTCCATGCCGTATTCAAGTTGCCGCGGCGCGCCGCGCAAGTTCTTGATGCGTTTGGGAACCGTCTTGTTCAGGCGCTGATTGATGTAGCTGGGGTCGAAGTTATCGGCGTCCAGGCGTCGCGATTGCGCAAAATCGGCAACCGGTAAATCGTCATCCACTATCGGGCCAAGCCTATCGCGCACTTGGGCGGTAATATCCCGGCAATGGTAATGGTCCATCAGCAGGCAGGTATCGGCTTTTTGTAAAAAATAACCCAGGCCGCCGACTACAAAAATCATCGAGATCCGATGTTGTTGCCACAGCGACCGCACTGTTGAATAAAGCGGCTTGATCGGTTCCTGCGCGGCATCCAGGATTTTTTTGATCAGCTCGTCGCGCACCAGGAAATTGGTCGCGCAGGTGTCTTCGTCAAACAGCAGCAGGTGGTTGCCGCTTTCAATGGCTTCGACAATATTGGCTGCCTGCGAGGTACTGCCGCTGGCATTATCGGACGAAAAACAAGCGGTTTTAAGGCCATTCGGCAGATCGCCGATAAAAGGGCTGATGTCGACATTCCGGATGCTGCGGCCTTCTTCGGCCCGAATAAAAAAAGCGTCTTTCCTAGTCACTACATATTCACGCCCGTCTCCGGGAATATGCGCATAAACGCCGGCTAAAATCGCCTGCATCAAGGTCGACTTGCCGTGATAGCCGCCGCCGGTGATGCAGGTGATGCCCTCTTTAATACCCATGCCGGATATGCTGCGGCCATCCGGTAACGGAATGTCTATTTGTAATGACGCTGGAGAGTGGAAAGCATTAACGGATTTGCAGGCAGATGAGCGGTCATCGATGCCGCTAAGCCGCGGCAGCCTAGCGCCGTTATTGATAAAGGCGATCAAGCCATGTTGCCGCATAAAGCGGATGATTCCGGCGCGTGTCGTCTGCACATCTACAAACTGCTGGAGCAGTGTTTGGGTTGGCTCTTCGTAACGTTGATAAAAAAACGTAGCATCGACAATTGCGGTCAATTCCCGGCTCAGCATGATCCAAGCCTGCTCGGCATCAAAAACGCCGTGCTCTTTAGCGGGCAGGCTGATGATGAAGCGCAACTCGACGGCATCGCCGCCGAACAAAACGCTATCCCGGTTCAGCATCTTTTGGCTCAAGGCGATAGTGCCGAAAGAACCGCTGCCGTCCTTGCCGCGATTTTGCTGCGCGAACCGGTCAATGCCGTGACGAAAACGCCGGATCAGGAAGTCGGCCAGCGCCAGCTTGCACTCTGCGCTCTTAAAATACTCTTCAGGAATTTCGCTATCCTGCAACGGTATTTTGATCGAGGCAATGGATGCAGGGTTGGCGCCAGGGCTGCCCTGCATTTTGATAAAGCTGAGTTCAAATCGGGGGAAATGATAACAACCGCGCAGTTTTTGGATGGTATGAAAAGGCTGGTCGGCGATAGCAGCGAGTAAGTCATGTAACGGGTGCACATTCCCTCCTGCTTTATCTTTCAAAAACCGGGTAAGTCAGCTTCCTTTAACCGGATTGCCATGAAAATCCGTTTCCGCAATCAACTTCATTTTTACTAGATTATCGTCAATGCCCAATAGCTTAAAGGCGGCCTTTATGCCCATCGCTTTTACGGCATCGACGGAACCGTAGCGGAAGCCAAACAACCTGTTTTTCTTGCCTTCGGGGAAACTGAGCATTATTTGCGCAATACGCTCGTTAATCAGCGTCCTGGCTTTGTTCAGTTCCGTAGCCGCTTCCGGCTTCAAGTTGGGGAACGCTTGCTTTTCCGGCAGTTGCACGGCTGCAACTTTCAAGTCCGGTTGCAGCCGTTTGCGTATATCCGCCAGTTTTTTACTTTGCCCGGGAGCGACCAGCAGGTTGCGTTCGCTGACGCTGACCGTGGGCCTATCGGATATTTTTTTCATCAACTAGAACGGGATGTCGTCATCGTACGGCGCATCAAAGTTATCATGGCTCGGAGCTTGTTGAGCGGATGGCTGTGAAGGCTGATAGCTTTGTTGTTGGTTCGAATCGTTTCTTTTGCCGACCAAATCGATAATATTGGCGTTAAGCTCCAGGCTGGTTTTGGTCGAGCCGTCTTGCGCCCGGTATTCGCTTTGGCTCAGTTCGCCGGAAACAAACACCTGCTGGCCTTTTTTCAGGTAGTTTTGCAGTTGTCCTTCGGCGCGCTTGCCCCATACCGCGCATCTGATCCACAGCGTTTGCTGCTTGTCGCCAAAGCCGATATTGTTGGCTACGGTAACGTTCAATACCGCTTGGCCTGACGGCAAATACCGGACTTCCGCGTCACGGCCAACAGTGCCGGTAAAACTAAATACGTTGCTCATAATTTTCTCATGGATAGTTAAATAAATTATGCAGCTATTATCGGCTGCTTCGGCCAAAAAGAAAATGCAAAAACCTCAGATCGGTTTGATTATTGCCGATAAAGTCCGGTTGCAAGTGAATAAATGCATTCTGCTTATTAGACGGGCTCTGATTATTTGGGCTGTAAGCTTAATCATGATGCACGTGCGTTTGCTGAAAGCACAGAGCCGATCATGTCGCCCCGCGATCCTGCGCTTCCGAACCGCCGAGCGCAGCGACGGCGGCGCCCGTCAAGCCTTTGAGGATGTCCCATTCGGCTTCGATGAGGTGCAGCACGTGCTCCCACTGTTCGTCTTCTGCGCTGTGATCGGCCAGTGCCTGCGCGCGCAATGCCTGGTAACAGGCCAGTGCCGTGGCCGTCGAGCGCGACATGGAAAATTCTTCGGCCGTATTAAGGGCGCATTGTTTGAAAGCTTGCCGTTCAGCCCAAACCAAGTCGGCCATCCATTGCAATGACGAGGCGAATGCCGAAGCGTTCTCTTCACGCAGCAGCCGCCCGTTGCACCGTTCCTTGACAATTTCGCGCACACCGGACGCATCCAAGGCCACCACGGGCACTCCGGCGGCCATAGCCTCGGCCAGTACCATGCCCTGAGTTTCGCTCTTGGAGGAGAAAGCGAACACGTCCATGGCGTGGTAGGCATCGACCAATTGCCGGGATTCCAAGGTACCTGTTAGATACAGGCGCGCGCTCAAGCCCTCGCGCTCGAAAACCGCCCGCACATCCGCCTCCGACGGGCCATTGCCTGCCAGCAGGAAACAGGCTCTAGGCTCCAGTTTAAGAAAGGCGGCTATTGCTTCGGCCAGAAACGCCAGATTCTTCTCCGGCGCCAGCCGCCCCAAATGACCGACGACAAAGGCGTCATCGGGTATGCCCAACTTTCTGCGGAAGCCAGGCCCATCGCCTTGCGCGAAGTGCTCCACGTTCACCCCGGTAGGCACCACGGCGATGGGCGTTTCGACGCCGCGCTCGCGCAGCAGTTCGGCAATACTTTCGCTCGGTGCGAAAACCTGGTCGCACAGGTTTGCGTAGTGGCTATCCAGCTCGATGATGAAGCGGCGCAAGGCCGTCGAGTCACTGAGTACGTAGTGGGTATACTGCTCGTACAGGGTGTGATGGGTGAATACCAGCGGGAGTTTTCGGTAGCGCGCGACGCGCAGCGCCGTCATGCCAAGCAGGAATGAGTGGTGAGCATGCACGATGTCTGGCTGGAAGGCATCCAGGGTCTCGGTGAGAAAACCCGGGACCGGCAGCGCGACGGAAAAATCGCTGCCGTTGAAGTTCTGGATGGCCGGTACGCGAACAACATCAGTCTCGTTCCTCGGCATGTTGTCGAACTCTGGCGCCACCACCAGCACGCGGTGGCCGCGACGCCGGTACTCGGCAGTAAAAGTCTCTACCGAGCGCGCCACCCCGCCCACATGCGGCGTGTAGGTATTGGTCAGCATGACGATGTTCATGCATCCGCCTTGACCAGTTCGATGGACACGGCGCCCGGCCCGGCAGTGAGCGGGCCGAATCCGGGCATGCGCACTTGGATGGTCGGCGCCGTGCCATGCCATGTGCCCTGCCAGGAGACTTCTATCCGCCCTGTGTTTGCACTGTGCACGACGCTGATTGAAACCGGGCCGAATGTTGTCGGCGCAGGGCCGAACGTTACCGGCTCGGTCCCGGCAAGCCATCGTTCCGGCACGCCCTGGCACAGGATCAGCGTTTCGCCTTCCTCGCGCACGAAGCAATGGCGCATCATCAGCACCCATTCCGCCGCCGCCCAAACATGCTGGCCGTCGCCCATGCAGCCGCCGCCGGTGCGCGGGTGGATAGCTTCCGGCCACTGCCCGGTGGGCGAGGCCAACTTCGCGACTGCATCCATCAGCGCCAGGTAACGTGGGTCATCGGCGCGCAGCAGCACCTGGGCCAAATGCAGGGTCAGGTAAGCGTTGATGCCGGAGTGGATCATGTCCTGAAAGAAGCCGCCGCCGACGAAGCAATTGGCCAGCAGGAATTCGGCCGTACCAAGCAGGCGCGCATCATCCGGCGCACAGAGCTGCGCCGGGTAGCCTACGGCGATCGAGCCGATGGCTCCCGCATCCAGCCGGCGGTAGGGCGAGGCCGGTATGGCGGGATGGCCTAGGCGTTCGGCCACTTCGGCGAGACTGCGCTCGACCGCCTGTTGAAACCCTTCAGCTGCATGCTGGAAGTCATCGTGCAAGCCCTTCTCGTCCATCAAACCGCACATCACCGCCGCAGAGCGCAAGCCGGCGATGCCCCAGAAATCGTCCCAATAGTAGTAGTCGTTGGGCCCAAGATGCTCAGCGGAAAAGCCTGCCGGCAACAGGCCCGCGTGCGGGGCATCCAGATCGTCGGGCAAGCGCTTAAGCATGATCCAGCGGGCGCCCTGCACGATGGCCTTGCCCCATTGCAGTTTGGGCGGGCGGCCCGTGAGTTCGCAAAAGCGGCGCATGATCCACAGCGCTTCGCCGTTGGAATCCCATTCTCCTTCCTGGGAAAGAAAATAACCGCGCGCAGTCTGGCGGGGAGGAAAGCGGTCCAGCGCGCGCTCGGCGCGCTCCGTTAAACCGGCGCACAACAGCCCATGAATAATAAAAGCGGCGTCGCGGAACCAGAAGCGCTTATAGGTGTACGGGCCGGGATAAATATCATCGATCGAGTGCAGGATCAGGGTGCGCAACGCCGCATCGTAAAGAAACTGGAAATGTGCATCGGGAATACGCAGCCGGCAATGACCGTGCAGGCTTTTTTCCCAAGAGTTGTCATCCGGCTGTGCGCTGTTCTCAGCCGTTGTCAGCGGCACGCTGGCCCGGACCGTTCGCCGCTGTCCGGCTTCCAGCCTGAACATGGCCGCTGCCGTGACCATGCCCACCTGGCATGAGCCTTGTTGCTGATCCTCGTTGTCTTGCAGATGGATATGCACATCGCCGACCCGGTAATTAGAAACATGATGCCGTTCAGCAGGGGCATCGAACTCAACGGCGCGCTGGCCCTCGACGCTCCATGCGGTGCGTTCCGGCGACAGGCTGACTTCATGGATAAAGCTGATCCCCTCTGGGTTGTACGGGCGCAGGGCCAGCACCAGCCAGCCGCCGTGATCGGATTGTGCAGTCAGCGACAATTCGCAGGCGGGCTGAGCGGAACCTGGCGTGACCGCAGCGCGGCTGATCAACTCCAGTCCCTCCGTGCGGCTGGTTGTAATTACCGATACGCCATCGCTTAAGTCGAGGCGCTGCTCGGTGGCTCCCGGCATCCGGTCTCCCTCGACACTCAGTCTTTCCTCGCTGGCGCGGGCCCTGGTATGTGAAGGCAACAGCCAGCGCCCGTCGTCGGTCTCGATCCAGCCTTCCAGCGACCAGCCGTCAAACAGGGGCGTAAGCAATCCGCAGGGGTCGACGATGGGCAGTTCGGGGCAATCAGGCCGGCCGACAGCGGTCCAGTTACGGTGGGTGAGATTGATATGCGTGATGGAGAAAGCCCGCGGCACAAAGGCGTCGTCGTGGGGATCGAACTGGCGCTCGATCCAGTAAGGCCACACCCAGTCCAGATTATGCTGGATCACCCGGCTGTTGATAAGGCCGCGGGCATGGAACACGACCCCGGCGCGAAGTAGCTCGATGGGCTCGCCTATCTCTGAAGGCTGGGCAAAACCGTGCAGGCGTGCCAGCACGCCGATCGGGTCCAGAAAACCGCTGGCCCGAGCCACGCGGCTAATCAAAAAGCGCCAGGGCAACCATTTCATCCACATCAGTTATCTCCTTCGCTGTCTGCATAACTCGTCCAAAACATCGCGATGCATGCAACAGATTGTGTAGTGGTCAAGCTGTTTTGGACAGTGAAGCAGGCTGTTTTCTCAGCAATTACCGTTACGGCTTGGGAGGCCGAACACGCCAACTGTGCGGGCATATTGGAGCATGACCTGACTCACCGATTTTGCACGCATACAAGTCCAATACTGCGACCCAGTATAGCCAGCCGCCAGGCGTGCGAATATAAGTGATATCTACTAGGTAGGCCTGGTTAGGAGGAGGGCAAATCAGCGTTGCAGCATAGGATCGAATACGGGCAGATAATGAGCACTGCCGGCGGTATGGATAAACTTAGGTTTGCACTCTGGCTTTTGGTGCGTGGTTTAATAAGCGAATTGGTTCAACTGCTTATTATGAAATTTCAGGCAATAAAAAAGGCCTAGGTCTTGCGACCTAAGCCTTTGATATATGGAGCTGGCGATGGGAATCGAACCCGCGACCGGCTGATTACAAATCAGCTGCTCTACCGACTGAGCTACACCAGCGAAGAAGCGCGTATTATACACAACATATTTTTCTT
>Ga0208392_1000308_pt1 | contig 13293 bp, 13 predicted proteins | sample LakWasMeta3_LOW4_2_FD_183855 | JGI IMG/M metagenome (GOLD analysis project Ga0208392, IMG submission 183855) | Freshwater sediment methanotrophic microbial communities from Lake Washington under simulated oxygen tension - Sediment Metagenome... | ecosystem: Environmental > Aquatic > Freshwater >... | reverse complement strand
AGCGGAGTCTGCCCGATGGAATGGGAATTATCTTCATACCAATGCGACATAAATTCTCCTGTAATTTCAATCGCCAAGCTATCTGGCCAGCGATGTACGAACAGCGGTTAGCGAAATTTAGGCCAAAAAAAAGCCAGTGGCCCCTAAGGATAAGAAAGGGACTCACTGGCTTCCGGTTGTCCGGTCAGCTTTATTTCGTTTTTTATAAAGTACTTTAAGTCATTACGCTATGTCAAGGCGCACAGCAGCATTCCCGTAATGTTTTAACTTCACGTTAGATATCTGTTTATCTGATAAACGAATCTAATAATATCGTTTTATTTAAATTAACAACCTCAGTAAGCTGTTTTGCGATTGCTTAAATATGCCTGTTTTGGAGAAACAATAATACCAATGGAAAATTTTAATAAGCCGCTCGGCAACGCAAAAACAACACGCCAATATGGGCTATCAGTCGGCATTGCCGCGATTATGCTCGTACTTCCCTCCATCTCGGAGGCAACCAACGGCTATTTCGCCCACGGTTACGGAGCCCGCAGCAAGGCGCTGGCCGGAGCTACAACAGCGCTGCCCCAGGACGCGCTGGCCGCTGCGAACAACCCGGCCGGCACCGCTTATGTGGGCAACCGCCTGGATGCGGAGGTCGAGCTTTTTAGTCCGCGCCGGAAATATACCGTTACCGGGACGCCCACGATGGCTCCGGGCGCTTTCCCGCTGGATTCAGGAACCGTCGAGAGCGACAGCGAATGGTTTCCGGTCCCCGCACTGGGCTGGAGCCAAAAGATCGATGCACAACAGTCAATTGGCATAACGCTTTACGGCAATGGCGGCATGAATACCGATTATGTCGCCAAAGCCAATCCTTTATGCCCGCCCGGCAGCCAGGGATCGGGCACTTTTTGCGCAGGCACCACCGGCATCGACAAGGCGCAGGCGTTTATCGTGCCCAGTTACGCGCACAGTTTCAGCGACGGCAAGTTTTCGCTGGGGATCGCGCCGATTTTTGCGGTGCAGCGCTTCAAGGCGCGAGGGCTGGCTTCTTTTGCGCCTTATTCCAGCGATGCCAACCATCTTTCCAACCAGGGCTATGAGTACTCCTATGGCGGCGGGGTCAGGGTCGGAGCTCTGGCCGAGCTGCTGCCCGGCTTGCGGCTGGGCGCGTCCTACAAAAGCCGTATCTTCATGTCGAAGCTCGATAAATATGCGGGGCTATTTGCCGAGCAGGGCGGATTCGACATTCCTGAAAGCTTCAATTTCGGCCTGGCTTGGGATATCAACAGCCAGTTCACTACGTCCTTTGACGTCGAGCATATCCGTTACAGCCAGATAAATTCCGTCAATAACCCGTTCATGCCCAACCTTGCCGTTTCAAAGCTTGGCAACAATGATGGCGCCGGCTTCGGCTGGGAAGACATGACCATCTTCAAGCTGGGCACGCAATGGAAGCAGAACGAGCTCTGGACCTGGCGTGCCGGCATCAGTTATGGCGAACAGCCGATTCCCAGCTCGGAAGTGCTGTTTAATATTCTCGCCCCCGGCGTGCAGGAGTTTCATTTGACGACAGGCTTCAGCCGCGCCATTGGCAAGGACGATGAGCTCAGCTTTGCGTTTATGTACTCGCCCAGCAATTCCGTCAAAGGCCCTAATCCTCTGAGCCCGAGCCAAAATATCGAGCTGGAAATGGACCAGTTGTCTCTCCAGCTTGCCTGGTCACGGCGATTCTGACGCACTGATTGGATTATCCGCCGCATTGCTATTGCTTTATGCGGCGGATTACCTGTATTTCCGGTCTCAGTTATTTAAGATCACTCCCATTGTTAAACTCACTCTATTGAGCAGCAGGCGCTTGCCGTGGCACGGACGGAGTCCCGTTTGCCGCGCCGAGTACCGGAGCTTTCGCCGGGAATAGCCCGTGAGGGGTGCGGCAGGGAGGCCGCACGTTGACGAAGGGACAGGAGTCCCTTTCGTCAACCCCCGGTGAAAGTGAGGAACGGAGGATATAAGCGGCAACCGGGTCGCCTTTTCTTTGGTTACTTTCTTTTGGCGAAGCAAAAGAAAGTAACTCGCCTTCGGGGGCGAGACCTCGATTCAATCAATCCGTCGCGGTAGCGACTCCTTGTTATGCATAAAGACTGGAAGCTGGAACTACCAACACTGAATTCCCAAGCTGGAGCTTGGGAATTAGAATATTAGAATATTGATGGGTTTCGCTATGCTCTACCCATCCTACACTCTGCGGGCAGTTTCCCGGCGAAAGCTCCGGTACTCGGCGCGGCAAACGGGACCCCGTCCGTGCCACAATAAGTTCCTACTACTCAACCGGTAGTGTTTAACAGTGGGATTGATCTTAACTAACCGAGAATTGCCCTAAGTCAACCGATACAGATTCTCCGGGTCTGCTTTCCTGATATTCCCTGCCCTGATAAGCTCCGCCTCTTTATATGGATCTGGCGATTTTTTCTGCGCATTCGGCAGCATGCCATAAAATCCCAACTTATGCCTGAGCACATTACGGCTGATGTCCAACAAACGCGCGGTCTGAACCTGATTTTCTTCGCAGAACTCAAAAGCCGTGCGAATAATCGTCTCTTCCAATATCTCAAACAATTTAGGCGGCGCCTGCTCGCAAAGGCGCTGCAATGCGCTTTCCAGGGACGCGGTTGAAACCGATGGCCCTTGCTCCAGGGTTCTGACGCCAGACAGCTTGAAATCCTCAGGACGCAAACGGTTACCAGGGCAAACCAGAAGCGCGCGGTGGATGGCATTTTCCAGCTCGCGGATATTGCCCGGCCAATCGTAATTCAATAAAGCCAGCTCGGTTGCCGGCGACAATTTGATTTCGTCGTAGCCTAAACGATCGGCGTAAATTTTCAGGAAATGTCTTGCCAAAGGCAGGATATCGCCGGGCCGCTCACGCAAGGGGCTTAGCTGAATGGTCGCGACGTTGAACCGGTAATACAAATCCGCCCGGAAATGCGAAGCGGCAACAGCCTCTTCCAGATTAACGTTGGTTGCCGCGATGATTCTGACATCCACCGGAACAGGCTGTCTGGAACCTACTTTGACGACTTCCCGTTCCTGTAGCACACGCAGCAATTTGGCCTGCATGCTGAACGGCAAGTCCCCTACTTCATCGAGAAACAGGCTGCCTTTATTGGCGGTTTCGAACCAGCCCTCTTTACTCGTTAAAGCGCCAGTAAACGCGCCTTTTTCATGGCCGAACAATTCGCTCTCAATCAGATTTTCACTCAACGCTGCACAGTTTAAGGCCCCAAAAACTTTTTTGCTGCGTTTACTAAGGGCATGAATATGCCTGGCTACCAGCTCTTTACCGGTTCCGGTTTCTCCGATAATCAGAACGGTCGCATCGCTGGGCGCAATGCGTTCGATCTGTTCCAGCAAGCGCTTCGAAACAGGATCCTCAAAAACCAAAGCCGTCGCGCGCAGGGACAGCGCCAGCGAGCGCGACTGCAATTCGTCGAATGCCAAAAGCGTCGAGCTATGTTCCGCTTGGCTCTCTTCAGGATTGTGACCTAAAAATGTATCCATAATGATGTGCTCGTCTGTTCTCAAAAATTGATCGACCGGCCCTTTTTCGGGATCGTCATTCAAATTAAATAAAATCACTGCAATTAAGCCAGGTAACAGAAACCGATCAAGATACTCTGTCAGCTATGAATGACATCGTAGGGCAATTGTTATTTGCAATAAAACGTTATTATTAGATTTATATATCTCTAAAAGAGATATTAGAAGTGCTGACAGGCAACGCCCAAAATCTATGGCTTGTTACCTTGGTTCCTGGCTGTTGGTTATCCGTTTTGTATCAATTGCATTTCATTTTTTAGCTTATCAAACCTGATTTAAGGCATTGAATCTGACGTAACGGAACTGGCTGCCCAAATTAAAACCTTACCGTGGCTGTCAGTCTTACCATGCGCGGCTCCACCGGGTGCCTGAGTATGCCGTCCACGCCCTCGGCGGCTTCTCCCGGCAAGCGTGACGTATAGGCATAAGCGGTGTCATTGCTTTTGGAATCCAGCACATTGAACAGGTCAAGCTCAAGTTTCAAGTCCTTATGCTGATAGCCCAGGCCCCAGTTGACCAGCGTCGTATCGCCGGCGGTGAAGCTGCCTGTATCGTTTAGCGGAATATCGCCGAAGTGGCGCAAGCGTAACGTGGTAAAGGTGTGCATGGGCAGTTGCACGACCGCCCCGGCGCTGATCACCCGGCCGACCGAATTGGAGATATGGTTGGCCTCGCGCGGCACGCCGACATATTTCGCTTTTGAAAAAGCCAGGTCGGCATCCAGGGTCAGCCAGTCGGTTGCCTGGTAATAGTTGCTCCATTCCACGCCATGGCGCTCGCTGCGTCCGCTGGGTTCGGTGCTGCTGGCATCGCCGACGAATATCAGTTCGGAATTGACCTGCATCCACCACAGCGCCAGCGTGGAATTCAAGCCCGGAAAAAATGAATTGCGCAACCCGATTTCAGCGCCGCGTGAGCGTACCAATGGCGACACCGAATCGGCCGGATCGCCGCTGACCGGGTTGACGCGCAAGGTGGCTCCGCGCGCGTCATTGGAGTGATGGCCGTAACCCAGATTAACAAACACTTCGTTATCGACCCAAGGGCCGAAAATCAGGCTGAGCTTTGGGCTCAGCAAGGATGCATTGCGTTGGCCCGAATTGGCCGCGAGCGTGCGGCTGTCTACATTGATGTCCAAAAAGTCGGCGCGCAATCCTGAAATTGTGCGGAATTTTTCATGCCACCTGACCTGGTTTTTCAGGTAGGCCGCAACGCTGGTTTCACTGATATCGTCCTTGCGCACAGTCTCGAAAATCCGGCGCTGCTGGGTGCGATTTAACGCGGCGCCGATGACTTCATCATGGCGGATTTGCAGGCCCACGCTGTTGTCAACATTAAAGCCGAGCCATTTGCCAAACCAGGTTTGTTCGCCGTTGCCGCCGCTGACCACGCGGTGCTCGGTCTGATACACCTGGTCGCCCTGCACGGGGTTATCGAGGAAACCGGTCGGGTTGGAGTAAAGATTGAGATCGTAATAAACGACATAAGCGTTAAAGTCGTTTTTGTAGCTTTCGCCCCGGCTCCAGGCGTTGCTGGACAAGCTGTAACGGCTACTGTCGCCGCCGTCGGAAGGGTCCATGCTGCCGTACAGATCCAGAGTGCCGCTATCGATAGCCCGCTCCGGAATCTGGTTGGTCGCGTTCCAGCTGGCGTGATAGGCTTTGGCGTTGACTGACAAGCCCCAATCCTTGTTGTCCAGCGTGTAACGCAACATGCCGTTATATTTGCCCAAGTCTTCCGGCTGCCGCCATACGCCGTCATAGGCATTGAATTCGCCCGCCGCCAGCAAATCGCCAGAACCGATTTTTATGGAATCGGCCAGAAGCGCGCGGTAATAGCCGAACTCGCCGCCGGTGAATTTGAACAGTCCTTTGGGTAAATTACGCATGGTATGCATGCGCGAGTAACCGGCCGAGGAAAAATCGCCGGCATCGGCGTAATAAGGGCCTTTGCCGTAGTCGATGCGGTCGACCAGTTCGGGAATGACGCTGTTCAGGTCCAGGTAACCCTGGCCGTGCGCATGGCTGGGCATGTTCATCGGCACGCCGTCCACCGCCACCGAAAAGTCGGTGCCGTGATCCAAATTAAAGCCGCGCAAATAGAACTGGTTGGCCTTGCCGGAGCCGCTGTGCTGGGTCGCCAGTGCGCCGGGCACGACTTCAACCAGTTCACCGGCCCGCGCCAACGGGCGATAAGCCAGCTTCGCCTGCCTGACGACGCCTTGCGATGCCGACGCGGCCACGTCCGATGAATGGCTGGCCCGGGCTGTGACCTCCACGCTGTCCAACAGCACGGCTTCTGAGTTATCTGCGGATGGCGCTTGCGAGGCGTGCGCCGGAACAAGTCCGGCGAGCAATACTGAGCTGACAATGAATTTTTGCATTGAGAGTTCCTTTGGCAATTATCCCTGCTTCCATGCAGTTTACTTATATTAAGTTTGCCACGATATGAGGGTTAATTTTCAAGATTCCCTGTTTTTTTGAAAAGGCCTTATCTGCTATTTGGATTTATTCTGGTTCGGATACCAGTAACGCTGATGACACTGCTCGCAAGCCTCATCTATCCGCCCGCCCACGGCGACAAGGTCTGCGGGATTTTTCGCGTCGATCGCGGCAAGGGCTTGTACGCCGGAATCGTGAAGCGCATGCGCAAACTTCACATAGCTTGCCCTATCGGCATCAAGCAAGCGCTGAACTTCCTCCGGGCCTTCCTCGATGCCCGGATTCTCCGATTTCACGCCTTTGGCCGCTACCTGCCGGCCGTTGATGAGCAAAAGATTCGCCCCTTCTATCAACGTAATCGCGTGGCGCCTGACTTCCTGCCACTCTTGATCGGTACGGGGCTGCTTGTCTTCCGTGCCGGCCTTGGTAATTGTGGTGCTGACCGAATTCCAAATGGCATCCGCCGAAGGATCGATCAACGACAGCATGATGTCCTGAACGGTGGCGGTCGGCTTGAAATGTTCTTCCTGAACTGACGCGCTGCCGCTATGAACACAGGCTACCAACCCCGGCAAAAACAGTAGCGCTATTGGAAATAATAATTTTCGATGCATTGACAGGTCCTAAGTATTGAGCATGAAACAATTTGAACAACTCGCGGAGTAAGTTTTCAGCGGGATTGCAAGCGGTAGGGTACGCATCGCGTACCATTTCCTGGATCAAGTCCCAAAAGGTACGCGATGTGTACCCTACGGTGCTGTCCATGCAGGCAAAGCCTGTACTCCGGCTATTGGCAACTTGCGCAAGTTATTTTGTATACGTTTCTTAATTAAAAATATCGCGTAAACCTTCAATTATTTAGTTGGGACAGGCTTATTGAGATAACTCGCGTGACAGCTTTCGCAGGCTTCATACAGAGTATTGCCGGCAACGGAGACGTTATCGCTATCTTTAGCTTCGGCGGCTAAGGCTGCGGCTTTTGCGGCATCGGCCAAATCCTTGGCTGTTTTCCGCCAGATTTGCGAGTCGGCTTTAGGGGCATTGTCCAGAAGCCACTGACCGGATTCCGCTAAGGCTAAGGCACTTGCCCTAACGATTTTCCATTCGGCATCGTCTTTGGGTGCTTCGCCAGCCACGGCAAATACTGTATTGGATGCGGGGATGGTGACTTCCTGCATGTGCTGTTTGACCGTTGCGTTTGAACCCGTAAAAAGGTGTGCGCAGCTTGCAATCCCCAACGCTAAAAGCGCTACGATAATCCTTCGTAATGACATGGCTAATTCCGTTACCCGAAACTAAACAAACCCAATCGCCCGTCCGGCCAGCCCAATACCAAACCATATAGTCAGGGAGCACAGCCCCGCACCTTTAGTAAATAGCGGACTCGGAGCCGTTTCCCTGGTCATGGTAAAAACTAACGTTAACTGAAGCACCAGCGCCACAAGCAACAGGCCGATCTTGGGCAAAAACATCGGATTGTTGTAATACATCACCGGGAAAGTTAAAAACAGGGAGCTGCCTGAAAATACAGTAACTACCAGTCCAGCTAACATGAACGGGAAAAAAGCTTCAAAAACTTGCTCTACTGTTTTTTGCTTTAACCCCGCGCCCAGCAATCTAAGATTAATAATGACCAAGGGCGAGAGCAGCAGCAATATCCCGAGGACATGCAATACTTCAAACACGACGATAAAGTCGTGGTCTATCGACCTAAGAAAAGTGCTGACTGAAGAGTCTTGAATGGTATTGGCTATAGTATGGGTTGTCATAACGGTTATCTCGAGTTGATATTAAATGCGTTTTTAATTTCTCAGCCGCTCATATAAGGCGTCAAACGTCCGAAGATGGTCACGCCGCCCCATAAGATCAGCGATGCGCAAGCGGCAATCCTAATATCCAGCGGGGCCAACACCTGATCCAGCCAAGCCGATCCGCGCCGAACGGATTTAAACTCGAACGACAACGCGTTAATCAGCGCAAGAAACATAAACAGCAGCTTTAGCTGAAATCCGGAATTGGCGAGCATTTTGGCGGCCTCAGCCCAAAACAAAAGCCCTCCGGATATGAAAGTCGCCACAAACCCGCCAAAAATGCAGGCTCTAAACTGCTGTAAAATCAGCGAAATGGGCACTTCCGGCAAAAATAGGCCCAGCAAACGCAGATCGATAAAAAAAATCAATCCGAATGAAAGTGCCAGCCCCAGCAAATGAAAGCCTTCTACAATCGGAAACATATATTGAGACTCGCGCAGCGCTGTACCGAACTCCGAGTTTTCCAGTAATTGGGCAATTTCAATGAGTGTCATAATGAGTACCTCTTGTGTGTTTATTTAAACAGAGAACCGCCAAAGGCATGATGCGAACAAAAAGCGATGGCGGAACCCAATGGAATCAGCTGAAGTCCCTGTCCCTGTTACTGAGATACAATTTTCTCAGTAATGTAGTTGTCCGTATTTTTCTCGCCTTCAATACAGGCGTATTCCCAGGCTTCAAAATCCGGTTCGTCGGTATTGGCGCGAACCTGCTTTGAGGAAACAGTCCACGGCCGCGTGTAAACGCGTGGATCTTCATAAGTTGCCTGGTATTGGTAAGTATTGGCGTCTAGAAAAGTAAAGCGCTCCTGAATATGCACGCTGTCACTGGAGAAATCGCCTTCATTGCTCAATCGATGCTTGGCGTTGCTGTTGGTCACATCGACTATCAGCGTATTGCCTTCCCAATGCCCCCGGGAATCGGACATCCATAACTTGATGTTGCCCGGAATATGCGGCCGTCCGTCGAGAGGAATGATCCGTCTGTCCGCATCGCCGATGATGACCACGTAATTGGGATATTGCCGGATCTCGGTGTTATGCCACCACTGCTGCCTGGACACGCCACCCGGAAAGCAGCGCGCCTGGGGATCGATGAACTCCTGGCTGACCGGGTTGTTAAAATTGGCCTGGACATGCTGTTGCTTGGCGCGCGCCCAAGGTTGATAAGGCACTTGCCCGTCCGCCGGATCGATGATGCGGCTGGGCTTTACCGGCCTTTTGGGAATTTTTCCGTCCTTGTCGGGCTTGCCGTCCTGGCCATTGCGCGGATTGACCAGCGAGTAAGTCCCTTGATTCGCCGGACGCCAGAACCCTTGCACATCCGGTTGCCCGTCAGCAAGCCTGCTGGGAACCCACTCGGCCGATTTTCCGGCGTTGTCTTTGTTTTCCGCAAAGCCGGGCTGCGCTATTAGTGTGCATGACAGCAACACAGGAATCCACGCCCTTACAATATTAATTTGATAACTCACAATCGCCTCGCCTTTACCTTGAAAGGTTTTTAAATCTTGCTTCATGGATAGAACTTTTCGTAATCGAATGTGAAGCCGTAGTTTTCCAATAACTGAAAATCCTTTTCCTTATGCCGGTAGAGTGTCAAACTGATCGTCCAGGGTTTGGTAAATACCTTGGGGTCTTCGATAACGGCTTCGTACTGGATATGATCCGGCCCGATGGGTTTATAACGTTCCACCACATGCAAGGCGTCGCTATGAAAATTGCCGGAACGGTCAAACCAGGTTTGGTCGTTAAAATGGGTCACGTCAACCACCAACGTATCGCCTTCCCAATGTCCGCGTGAATCGCCTATCCACCAGTCGATATGGCCTTCCGGATGCTGAGTGCCATTGGCGTGTATCGTTCGCACGGTTTGGCCGAACTCGTAAACAAAGGTCAATTGCTTGTCGGACTGAAAAATCTGGAACGGCTCCGGGGTGTAATTGGCCCGTGGAATGCCCGGCATGAAATATTTCCTGCGCGGGTCCAGCTCCGCCCGCTTCTCGAAATTCTTTTTCCTTTGTTCCTGCGCCCAAGGTTGATAGGGAATCACATTACCGACCACGACGCCCAAACCCGGCGGCGCATCCTTGCGCGCTTGATGCGGCTCCAAATCCCAGTCCGCCGTGCTCAGAGTTTGCCAGATCCCTGACAGATCCGGCTTGCCGTCGGCAGTGCGCAGGATATCCGCAGTGCTGGTTGCAACGTTATCCTGATCCTTGACGTTCGGAGCGCCGCAGCCGGCCAAAGTCACGGAGGCTACAAAAATCGCTGCGCCTGAAAGTTGTTTGAACGCAGAAGAATAACTCGGGCGCTCAAATGTCTGCTTATCTTTATTACGATTGATTATTCTCATAGTCTCTACGCAGGTTTTCTCGTATAGCCGCCGCTTCTGAAACGGCGCGCTGTTAATAGCTTGCAGGTTTAGGAGGTTCCGGAGCGCCGGTATTCTCAGAACCGGCAAAAAAGTCACGACCGTCCGGCAACTTTACCGTGCTGCCGTTAGCGACCGGTTTGCCGCTTTTAGCCAGGTAGCCGTTCACATAAACCTCGGCGCCGATCGGAAAATCAGTCTTGCGCAGACCGCGCCTCATCAGCGCATTCGGGCCGCCGAATTCGACGGCCCAATTAGTAACTTTGCCGGTTTTATCCGCCACGTCGAGATAAATCCAGCCATGAGGATTGATCCATTCGATTTTCGTCAACGTGCCTTTCAGTTCGACCGGCTTGTTGGCATCGAACTCTGCCGCAAACGCATGATGAGCATGGGCCGGCGCTGAGGCGGCCAACAATCCTCCAGCCAGCAGGCAGGCTATTTGTTTTTGTTTAAATATCATCACAATTCACCAGACCGTTTTACCGGTTTTTTAATGACTCAGCGAAAGCGCGATCGGGACAATCGCGCTGCATGGAATTGAAAGAATTAATGCGCTTTTTCAGCAGCCGCTTTCGGCGCAGGTATCTCGATTTTTGTTAAAGCGCCGCCCTCTGCTTCATAGTCCTGGGCGCCAACCGCACCTGCCACTTTAAAGCCTTTTTCAGCCAGCAAATCGGCAGTTTTGCCAGCACGTCCGGCATGATTCGATACGGTTACAATCGAGCGATCTTTAGGAACAAACGCCAGTCTGTTCTCAAGGTCCTTGCTCTGTATGCTCAGATAAGCCGGAAAGCCGCCAATTTTGATTAACTCATCGGGACGGCGGACATCGATAATGACCAGTTGATCGGGCTTTGCCAGCAACTCATCCAATTGCGCACGGTTTAATTTTGGCGTTTTAGCCGTATAAGGATGCGCCTTGCCTCCACCTGCTTTATCGTGCTCTGCGGCAAAAACCGTCGTTGCAGTAAAAGCCAGCATCAAAATCAATAATTTGCCTAGTTGTTTCATTTTTTACACTCACTTACCAAAGGAAATAGAAACGAACTGCTTACTCACAGATCGTCGGAAAATTTCGCACCGGGATGAACGGCTCAGAGCCGGTTCTTCGCTGTACTTGATGTAGTTATTGCAGTGTTCGTGCCAACAGCCTTCAGCCAAAATAAAAAAATGAAAATGACCAGCCGGTTTTTTATCCAATTGATATTTAAATTGTATTTTTGATTTTCATGCGCAATGCCGGCTGTCGCCAACGCGATTACGCCGGTGGCTTAATAGGTAGTTGTACATAAGTGCTGCTCAGGCAGCAGTTGGTAAACAGCTATTGTCGATGGAGCAGCACACGATCAACCTTATTTAAGGCGTAGCCTCAACCTGGAGAAATTCTCTGTCACTTAAGATCAATCCTAATGATTACCTCTATATGTTGAACAGTAGGTATTTGCACTGGCACGGATTAAGCCCCCTATACCGCGCCGAGCACCGGCGTTTTCGCCGGGAATAGCCCATAGGGGCGCGGCAGGAAGCCGCGCGTTGCCAGAGGGCCAAGGATGGCCCTTCTGGCAACGCGCGGTGAAAGCGAGGAGCACAGGAGAGAAGCGGTATGGGGCCGCCTTTTCTTTGGATACTTTCTTTTGGCGGCGCAAAAGAAAGTATCTCGCCCTCGGGTGCGAGAACCCGATTCAAACCAGCGTCGCGGCAGCGACTCCTTAAACCACAAGGTCACACATCCAAGACGGCATTCCTTGCTAGAACGTGGGAGCGAGGCAATTTATTCTAAAAAAGCCGAGCTATGTTTCTAACTAACGAAGACATGTCCTAAATCTACGGACACTAAAAAGTGCTTTTATTCCTATTTTCCATCTAGGAACTGCATGCACCGAAATATTTCAAGCAGTAATTCAATGGCCGCCTGCCTGATCAGCAACAGCACAAACACAAAAGCTGTTTCATATTCAGCACATTACTGCTGCATACCATATTTATTAAGCCCAGTGGCGCAGCATTAGCGATTTTTCACAAACGCAATAAATCCACATAAAACATAACGTTATAAACATGGTGCCAGTGTTTTTACTTAATTGAACACTAGACCGCCGCTAACTGGCATGAAAGCTGCCAAGTACTGGTAACAAGCCTTTTTAATTTAATAAGTAGGAGCGTTTTAATGAATACGAACAACAAACTGGTTAAAGCCCTTGCCCTGGCCGGCATTTTCAGCGCCGCCGGAACTGCGAATGCGCACCATGCATTTTCTGCAGAATTCGATGCGGAGCAACCGTTTGAAGTGAAAGGGGTGGTAACCAAATTTGAACTGGTAAACCCGCACAGCTGGCTTTATCTGGACGTCAAACAGCCGGATGGCAGCGTCGCCAATTGGGGATTTGAATTCGGGGCTCCCTTCAGCCTAAAGGAAAAAGGCATTAGCAAGAAGACCCTTACCGCCAACTCCGAGGTCAGTATTCAAGGATATCGCGCCAAAAACGGGAAGAACTTCGGTTATGCCGTCACCACCACACTTCCAGATGGCCGCAGTATCAAGACCGGCGGCGCTCAGGACGCACCGGAACCCAATGCGCCAGCGGCGAGCCCGCAATAACTAAGCTCTTGGTCCGATTCAAAAATAAGGAGAACATTTCTTGAACACACTATTCATAAAACACCCCACCCGGAGCCGTGCTCCCGGCGCCGTATTGATACTGCTGACCGGCATGCTGATGTCGGCACTGCTGACCGGCCCTGCCGCGGCGGCAGACAAAAAAATTCCCCGCTTAGCCAACGGCAAACCTGATTTTTCAGGCATCTGGCAGACCACGAGCGCTGCGGACTATGATCTGGAGCCGCATTCCAACCGCAAGGATGCGCCTCCCGGAGCCGGCATCGTAGAGGGCAATACCATTCCTTACCTGCCGAGCGCGCTTGAACAAAAAAAGAAAAACTTTGCAGCCCGGGCTACTGATGATCCCGCTCTGAAGGGCTACACGCTTGGCGTGCCGCGAGGGATTTACTATCCCGAGCCGTTTCAGATTTTTCAACGTAAGCAGGACCTGTTTCTTGTCCATCAATTCGGGCACTCCGTG
>Ga0208392_1000307_pt1 | contig 13299 bp, 14 predicted proteins | sample LakWasMeta3_LOW4_2_FD_183855 | JGI IMG/M metagenome (GOLD analysis project Ga0208392, IMG submission 183855) | Freshwater sediment methanotrophic microbial communities from Lake Washington under simulated oxygen tension - Sediment Metagenome... | ecosystem: Environmental > Aquatic > Freshwater >... | reverse complement strand
ACGTTCATCCGTGTAAAACCGATCCTCCTCTACATCGGTTAAAGTCAAGTGCGCCATATACATTTGATTGCTTCGCCACACAGATTTTGATTCCGGCATTTGCGCCTTGAGAGCAAAACGAAAAAAAGTCAGCTCGTAGCCGAATTGACGGCCTTGTGGATTTTTAAGATTACCGGTGAAGTACCACCATTCAGAGCGGTAGGGATTGTGAGGGCCATGGTCGGATGGAAATATGAATTCTTTGGGTTTTAACGCCCGTGCGAAACCTTTATCATCCTTGGATAAAACATTGCTGAATGCATCATCCTTTTTGGAGAGTGTTGTACTAAAAAAACTATCCGCAACAAGTCTGAAATCAGCGGGAGAAATAAAAGGCTGCAACCAAGCCAAAGCTACCAAAATACTCAGCAATAAGACAACCATAAGTTTAGTTCTCATTCGGTACGCAACGCTTCGGCGGGGTTGGTCTGCGCCATTTTTATGGCAGGGAAAACGCCGGCAAGCAGGGCTGCGACAAAGGCTAAAGCCAAACCTTGATAAAGAACGCCTGAATCAGAATAAAAGGCCATCGTCCAGCCGAATGAGCGTTGATAAACAACAAAAATCAAGACATAAGCCACGATAAAGCCGACAGGGATAGCCAATAAACCCGCAACCAGCCCCATCAATCCGGTTTCACTGATTATCAGCACGGTTAACTGCCTGGACGTTATCCCTACTGCCCGCAAAACACCCAACTGGCGTATCCGCTCAAACTGTAAGGCCATTAAAGCACTGAACACACCGACAAAAGCAATTGCGGCTGACAACCAACGCAAAGTTTCAGTAATGGTAAACGTCTGCTCAAATACTTCCATTGACGCTGTATATATATCCTGATTTGATTTCACGGATTGCTGCGCTGTCAGCAATTTGCTGATCCGGCTTTCCAGCTGTTTTGAATCGGCACCTTCTCCGGCATAAACACCAATGCCGGAGTAACCTAAATCGGGCCAAAAACGCTGGTAATTCTGCCTGCTGATAGCCAGATGGCCTTGATCGCCGCTGTAATCGGCATAAATCGCGATAACTTCAAACGGTAATTCGCCCTGATCAGCTTTCAATCGAATCTTTTGGCCTATCTTGACCGCATGATGATAAGCATAAGGCTCCGTTACAATGACCGTCAGCTGGGCTTCAAACCTGTCCCAAAGATCATCGCCAACTTTATGTTTAAAGATAAATCCCTGTTTTGATTTTTCATTCAACTCAAACACCGATATTTTAGTGAGTTGATCATCAGCGATCAGCTTGGTATGTAATGCGCTACTCAACATTTGTACACCGTCAAGTTTGGCTATTTCTGCTTTCAAGCGATGATCAGCCAAAGCCTTACCGGCCGTCATCTTTTCACCGGGTAATGCTACATAAAGATCGGCAGGCAAACTGGAATGCACCCACTGCGCAACCGTCTGGCGAAAACTGCCTATCATCAAGTCCATTCCTATTGTTGCTGATACAGCAATCATTAATGCAGCTATTGCGATGCCTGTTCTACTGATTTCGGCCGAAACCATACGCACAGGTAAACGCCCCATAATTCCTAAAAAACGCCCGAATAGCCGTTCGATCAGTTTCATAAGCAACAAAGTAAGCACCGGGGTCAGCAAACCAAAGCCAAGCAATATCAGAAAAATGCTGATCAAACCAAAAGTGATGCTTTTACTGGAAAACAATGCCATCGCCAAGCCGCCGAGTATCAATCCAAAACTGATTAGCCCCACTGTTTTGATTAACCGGCGGCTACCCGATTCCAGTTGCGATCTTGCCAATACTTTAACAGCCGACAAGCGCGTCGCTTCAAAAGCGGGAGGCAATACCGCCAGCAAGGTCGCGCTGATACCTAACAATACACCTTTGCCGATTTGTAAAGGTGTAATCATTAAAGAAGCTGCATCAATACGAAAATAAATGGCGTTAATAGTTCCTGAGATCAAATATAGCAAACCCTGTCCGAGAGCAATGCCGAGTACGATACCCAGCAAAGTGCCGATGATCGCCAGCAGCAAAGCTTCGCCAATAATCAATTTAAAAATCTGGTTCCGGGTTACGCCCAATAAACGCAAACTGCCGATTAAACGCCGCCGCTGCATCACCAGAAAAGTCATCGTGTTATAGATTAAAAACATACCCACCAGCAAAGAAAGCAGGCCTAAGGCCTTCAAGTTGATTGAAAATGCCCGAGTCATTTCCCTCATGAAATCCGTTTGACTATCTATAGATACCAATAAGGCAGAGCCTGGCAAAATCTTTTGTATCGCCGCCAAGGTCTCAGCCGCTTGCTTTTCAATTAGCACTTCAATGGAACTAAGGCTGCCAAATAATCCCAAAAGCTCCTGGGCAGTAGCAATGTCGGTAATGATCAACTTGGCCAGCACCTGTTCTGAAACGGCATTGTTAGCGGCAAGCAAACCGATAATTTTTAATTGCTGCGTTCCTTTGTCAGTAACAACAGTTAATTGGTCATTGATCTGCAAATGCAGGCGCTGTGCCGTTTTCTCGTTCAACAGCACAGTATTTTGTTCGGTCATTAACCGGGTTAAAATATCCGAGGGAAATTTTTCTTTTTCCTCGTTTTGCCAGCCCGAATGTAATGATTTTTCAATTAACGGATCGATACCGATCAATTTAAAACTTTCTTCATCCGGCTGCGCCAACTTTACATAACCGGTCACCACCGGCGATAAATTGGCTATGCCCTGCTCTACCCTTAACCGGGTGTACAGTTTTTCATCCAGCCCTCCATCACTGGCAACAATGCGATGTGTTGCAGCGCCGGAAAAGGCCTTACCCGCTTCTTTAAATGATTTAAGCGAACTTTCCATCGCCAAATCAATAGCTATAACTACAGCCACACCCAGAGCAATTCCCACTATAGCCAGCACCAGTTGCCACGGATGCTGCCATAAAAAATTGCGGCTGGAACGGTTAAGAATTGGATTCATTGACTCTTGCTACCTATCACTAATTCATACCCATAAAAATAGGCCGTCATACCGGCATGGACTGCCGGTATCCAGGTCACAAGGAAGTGATTAGTGGTTGCCATCTTTGGCTTCTGGATTTCGGCACCAATATGTTCAGTAATAAAATTGATAAATAGTAAGCTCATCGACTGGCCAATGATTTGTTACGGATGGAAAAAACCCGGTCAGCCTTACCGATGACTTCCTGACTATGAGTCGCCATAATCATGGTTTTACCTGCTTTCCTGACCAGAATATCCAGCAATTCCAAAACCTGTTCAGCAGTATCCAGATCCAGATTTCCAGTAGGCTCATCGGCAAGAATCACATCCGGGTCATGAATCAAGGCCCGGGCTATTGCAATTCTTTGTTGTTCACCGCCGGACAAGCGATCAGGATAGCTGTCTAACCGATCAGATAGCTTCAATTTTTCCAGCAATTCGGCGACATTAGCTCGATCCTTACGGGTAACTCGCTTGATTAATTCCAGGGGCAACAGAAGATTTTCTGCAACCGTCAAGGTTGGGATCAAATTATAGGATTGGAAGACAAAACCGATATGATGACGGCGAAACAGGGTGCGATCATGTTCTGAGAGACCGGTAATATCCGTTCCATTAATGTAAATTTTGCCGCTGTCAGGCGGATCAATACCGCTGACAAGGTTTAAAAAAGTTGACTTGCCCGAGCCGCTACGCCCAAGTAAAACAATAAACTCGCCACGACTGACCTGCAAATGCAAGCCGCTGAAAATAGCATGCTGCTGCCCCGACTCCTGATAGCTTTTGCTTAGTTGCTTAATTGATATTGCTGTTTCTGTAATCATATAGGCTTCTTAACACAAAAGTCCCAAAACGCAATAGATTACAGTAACTTCTCATTAGTTGCTGAATTTAGACCTGTGAGATTTCTAAAACCTCGCAGGTCTAGCAAAATTATCTGCGTCGAGTGAGAAGTTAAAAAAATCCGGCTAAATTAACTCTGAGATTGCTGATATGGAAAGGACAAGACGATTCTCCGTCCCTGACAAGCGCCTGAATCCAAACCCCTCGTAAAATGAGGCTGCTTTTTCGTCCTTTGCATCAACAATAATACCAAGAATCCCAACTTTCTCAGCGGCTTCCATTGTTGTTCTAAACGCATGAAGTATCAATGTGTCGCCATAGCCTTTCCCTTGATGCCGATTATCCACGGCCAGCCTGCCAAGCAACAGAAAAGGGATGTCTTTATAAGCTCCGGGTTTAATATCTTCCGGTAGATAGTCTCTCATTACAGAATGGGCGCTGATTGAATAGTACCCTATGATTTCCTCATCCTCTGCCAATACATAAATCTTGGTTAAATTACGTTTTTGATCCTGATTGGCAACTTTTTGCAAATACTGGTTCAGAGCTTCCACACCACAATCAAAATCCTTTCGATTGTGTTTTAAAGGTTGTAGTTGTTCAAATTCCATTAGTGCCCGTGATCTCTCGATATTTCCGGGCAGCTTTTTTCATCCGATCAGTTGGTTCCGGAGGATTGTCAAGCATATCAAAAAACATGCGCCAGTCTTCTTCAGTGAATCGGGTTTTCTCATGCTCTGCAATGATAGCGACAGCTTTTTCCCGGATACTTTGCCTGATGAATTTGCTTTTGTTCAAATGAACGTAAGTGCTCGCGCGTTCCAGCAAATCCAACGTTACACTATCCATACGCACCTTTAACGCATCATTTTTTTTTGATTCCGCCGTCATTAAAGTTACCTCATATCCTATGTTTATAATTCCTTGTAATCGTACCCACGTATGTGGGTATAGTCAACAATCTGTTGGCAATTTTACTATGAAATGCCAAATGGCTTATAATATAACGTCAAATGACTATTGAAATACAAATTCTTCGGAGATGTTTATGGATTTTTTAACCGATAAAAATATAGGCACTATGGAACTCATCGAATCTATCGAAAAAGGTCTTTCATTTTCGACTTTTGAGCGGATCGTCAAAGACTATCACTTTGGGATTCAAGATTTGGCAACGGCGATCGGAATTAGCCAACGTACTTTGACACGGCGAAAAGCCGAAAAAAAATTGACCATATCTGAATCTGACAGGTTAGTTTCGGTGGCTCGCTTGCTGTCGCAAGCATCTGAACTGTTTGAAAACGACAAAGAAAAAACATTGCACTGGCTTAATTCGTCTAATCGCGGCTTGGGCGGACGCACGCCTCTACAGATGGCACAAACCGAAACGGGTCTGCGTGAGGTTGAAAATTTAATCGGCCGACTGGAAAACGGTGTATTTTCATAAATGATAACCGTTTACCGAATTTGTAAAACCAAATATACCGCGACTGCTTTTGATGGCGAAGGCGCATTTTGTTTCGGCGGACGTTGGAATTCTCGTGGAACTCGCATTGTTTACGTGGCTGAAAGTCTGTCGTTAGCTGTTTTAGAAATGCTTGTTCATATTCAGGATGAGGCCACTTTATCTGCGTACTCTTTTATCGAAGCAAAATTTGATAAATCAATGGTTGAATCGACTGAAAACAGCGGTGATTTGCCCAAAAACTGGCAAGATTCACCGCCACCCAACAGCACTCAAAAAATCGGCGACTATTGGGCAAAGCGAGGCCTGACATTGGCTTTAAAAGTTCCTAGCGCTATTATTCATTCAGAATCAAATTATCTGATTAACCCTAACCACAAAGACTTTTCCAAAATTACCTTTGGTGAACCACAAAAATTCATTTTAGACAAAAGGCTTTTGTAAAAAATACAGAATAGCCGCACCACAAAAAGCCATAACTGAGGGCGTGGAAAGGGGCATCAGCGATAAATCACTTGAGGAGATTATTCATGATGAAATTGCGTGTCAAAATCCAATCCACTTCTCGAACACACTATTGGAGTATTCTCTAAAGGTAACACCGGCAAACTGTTCAGAACTTGCTCTACATTAAAGGACAATTTGGGCGATTGCTTTTTGGCCGCGCCGTAACGCAACTCACAGGCAACGATTATGCTGGTGCAACAATATAGATCCAGCCGGGACGCCTGCATGGTTTTAGCGAGCGAACCCCGTGGATTTTTTAATCAGTTCGGAAACAATATTGGTATCCAGCAAATAACGATAGTCTGCCATATCAGAAAATATTTTCCGGCTCGACGAGTGGCTCGGTTATTTCCGGGAAATCCTCATCAAGAGTAGGCAAGGTAGCCAATAATTCCTTCAGACTTTTTTGTTTGACCGGTTCGATAATCAGCCTATCACTTTCCTTGCGGATAATCGCTTCCGTGCCTTCCAGTTCAAATTCACGTGGAATACGTATAGTCTGATTACGGCCGTTTCTGAATAAGCTGACGTGACGTTCGCTGGGCATAATGACTCCCCTCCAGTGACATATATGCAAGCATATGCTTGCATTTAAAACCTGTCAATCGAGATAGTTAATGTGGTTTTGGCCGGGTTACATCAGCATTAATCCAACCTGCCAAGTTAGCGCAGATAAGAATTAGAAGAGGCGCATGGAAGGGCAAATAGCTTTATCATTTACCGATTATTTGCCGATAGAAGTGGTGGGCAGAAAAGCGTTGCCCACCCACGGCTAAAACATTGCAATAGCGGACTGTCAAATCGACATTTATTCGTATGACCAGAGACAGTTGTGTAAAACAGGCCCGGCCAACGCTGTATAATCGATTCGACCAAACTCCAAAAGAGGCCAAAGCGATAAGTATTGATTATCACAACATAATTACCATTGAACCCGGCAAAAACGTAGCGGCAAGCTCTGTATAAGAGGCTTACGGATTACCGTATATGACGTGCTGTCCTGGTTGGCCGATGGCATGAGCCGTAGTGAAATTATCAAGGATTTCCCTGAATTAACGGATGACGATATCACTGCCTGCTTGCAATTTGCAGCTGATAGAGAACACCAATCCTTAACTATCAAAGCCTTATAAAGCTATTGCTTGATGAAAACCTGTCACAGCGAATCGTGCCATTTATCTCCAATTAAACCCATTTTGGGGTTTTTATCACCCCCCACAGCCTCTGGAAACCCTATTCCTTACTCTTTTACTCCGTTGAAATAATTCTGGTTTTGTGATCTACTCCCAATAAAAATAAAAAAGCCAAACCTCTCGGAAGGGAGGGGCAGAAAGTCGCGGATCCAAAAAGGAAAGCCGGACTGCCGAGTGTGACCCCCGTTACGGTCATGCAACGGAGTCCGGCTTTTTTATTGCCTGCTCGATGTAAAAATGGGAACCGATATGCTGCAACAAGGGGAAACGAACATGAACAGCAAAATTCATCACCTTTCAAGGCTGGCTGCCTTGCTTATGCTACTAATGATAACGGTGAGCACCCAAGCTGCCAACCAGTGCATCCAACCGCCTTCGGGCATCATCGCCTGGTGGCCATTTGACGAGACCAGCGGCAATACCGTCGAAGATCGCGTTGGCAATCACACGGGTGCCTATGCCAACAATCCGGTTCCGGTCGAAGGTAAAGTGGGCGGTTCGTTGCGCTTTAATGGCACCAACTATGTGGCGGTTCTCGACAGCGATGATTGGGCGTTTGGTACCAAGGATTTCACGGTCGAACTCTGGGCGAATTTCGACGTGACCGGTGGTGGCAGTATCGGCCACCCTGGTGACATCTTCATCGGCAACGACGAAGGCCCCGGTAGCAGAAGGAAATGGTTCTTTGCGCTCGGTGGCGGCAATCTCAATTTTCATATCAACAGCCCATCTATTGGGGCACGCTTTTTCCCACTTGCGCCATTTTCACCGGCAGTTGGTCAGTGGTATCACCTGGCTGTGACAAAGAGTGGCACAACCTACACGCTCTTCATCAACGGAACCCCCGTTGCATCGGCTACCGATACCAATCCGGTACCCAATGCGAATGCCCCGTTAACGATCGGCCAGGCCGAAAACCTTGGCTTTATGAATGGCAGACTGGATGAAGTTACAATCTACAACCGTGCTCTTACACAGGCGGAATTGCAGGCCATCGTCATTGCTAGCACTAATGGTAAATGCAAGGACATCCAAATTCAGCCGCGGGCGGGAGGTGATACTGGTAACGTGACGGTCAATGTAATTGGATCTGGTTTTTCCCAGTCAACACTAATAACACTCACTAAGGAGGGGCAGGTTGACATCTTCGGAACCGACATTCAGGTATCCGAGGATGGAAGAACACTTAAAGTAACTTTCGATCTCACTGATAAGCCCAAAGGCCTATGGAACGTTGTATTGAATAAGCCCTACAACATGTTGCCCGACGCGTTTCAGATTGAGAGCGCACAGGCCAGCACTCTTTCTGCGAGTATAATGGGACTCCCAGTTATCAGAGCGGACCAACCACAAGAACATTGGATTTATTATCAAAATAACGGCAATGTAAATGTAGAGAGCGGGCACCTCTTCCTCAGAGTGCCAAAGAATATTAATTACAAGATTGGAAACCAAACTGACTTCACAACATATACGAATGACAAGGTCATTGACATCTTCGTTAACACGATTCCTGCAAAAAGCACGAGATTTGTCCCTTTGACAGTAAAAGTGGGGGCAGAGATTGCACGCTTCCAAATCGGCATCGCTGTCTCTGATAATACCCAAGGCTTCATGCCCTCTCGACTATCCACATATCGGCCTGGTCTATTGAATGAATCATCTCAAAACAACACGTTTAAACCTGAAGTTGCTGGCTCAGTTCTTACTTCGGATAGCCTGATCCTTATTCCTGGTGCAATTTCTTTTGATTGGCGTAATACCCCGCCCGGATATGTTCACTATTTTACTGCTCGTATTGGTGATGGTAGTCCATTTACACAAACAGCAATTAGGTATATCGACAGTGATGGCCGAAGTTACATTGCTTGGTCGTTTCCACATAGGGATATTGGGTCTCCTCATGATATTGAAAAGATACCTCTAGAAGACTTTATACTTAATCCAGAAAATGGACAGTTAAAATATTTTGATAATAATCCTGAACATCCTGATATTACTCTTGATATTACTCTTGAACATCGCTTTGCGATTAGACCCTTCTCAGATGATAAAAAAATGCAAGCGTTGAGGGACCGGCTCCCACAAACATTCCAAAAGTTGAAGGATTTATTAAATAATGGATTTTGTAAGAAAGGAGATATAGAAAATAAAAAATGCGAATCATGCATTGGTTTTGTAACTGACATGATTTACTACTTTAGTGGTATGAATCCCCCATGGGATTTTACCGAGTTTACCGAGATTACAGCACTCACAGCATGGCTAAAAGAGAACGGTTATGATGAAATTGTGCTGAAATTTAATGAACTTTATGAACTAGAGTCTCCAGAAGAATTTAAAGTTTGGGCAATAAATACTTATACTTGGTTGCTAAAAGAATTGATATTAGCTTTTGATCCAAACGACAAGGTTGGTGCAATTGGAAATGGAAATGCGCGCTTTGTTAGTAGTTCAAACCCACTTGTGTATAGTGTATTGTTCGAAAACAAGTCAACTGCTTCGGGCCCAGCACAGGAAATTGTAATACGTGACCAACTGGACCTAACCGTGCTAAAGTCGGGTTCGTTGATGTTGGGCCCATTAAAACTTGGCGACAAAAAAATCGTACCGCCGACTGGTGTAAGCAGTTTCTCCGCCGACATAGATCTTAGGCCCGATTCGAACATAATTGCTAGAGCTATTGCCGGGCTTGATCCTAATACTGGGATGCTGACTTGGCACATTACTGCACTTGATCCGTTAACGGGCAATCCAACAAATGATCCCCTCGCAGGGGTTTTACCGCCTAATATCAACCCTCCGGAAGGTGATGGCAGCGTGGTGTTCACGGTTATGCCTAAACCTGGACTACCGACCGGTACTGAGATACGAAACAAAGCCAGCATCGTGTTCGATACCAATGCCCCCATCGAAACGCCTGAGTGGCTCAACACCATCGATAACGCTAAACCAGAAAGTCAAGTGCTCACGTTACCAGCCACTCAAACGTCAACCAGCTTCAAGGTGGAATGGTCAGGCAATGATGTAGGCGCTGGCGTTAAGGACTATTCGATCTTCGTATCGGAAAATGGCGGTACTTACAATCCATGGCTCACGAACGTCGCAGATACCTCGGGCATCTTCACTGGAAATTTTGGCAAAATCTATAGCTTCTACAGTGTTGCACGGGATTTGACCGGGAACATTGAAGATGTGCCTGTTGGACCGGATACCACAACACAATTGGTAGCAGTTCTAAAACCCGGCGACTTGAACGGTGACGAGTCCGTCACCTGCGCGGACATGGCGATCGTGAAAGCCTCCTTCGGCAAACGCACGGGTCAGGCGGGATTTGATCCGCGCGCTGACGTCAATAAGGATGGTATCGTCGACATTCGCGACCTGAGCTTTGTTTCTCGGCTACTTCCGGCAGGCACGAAGTGCTCATGATGAATGGACTATACCAAATCGATGAATTAAGTGAATTTTTTGAGGATTTTAGAAATGAGCATAAGTAGACTAAAAGGCATCGGAACGGTTTTGTTGTTATGGATCAGTCTGGCCGCCTCACCTGTGGTTACCGCCACAACCGTAAGCATTGAACCGGCGTCCAGTGCCTTTTCGGTTGGAGACTCAGTTTCGTTGAATATCAATATTACCGATGTCACCGATTTGTATAGCTTTCAGTTTGATATCGGCTTTTCACCGTCGATTCTTTCTGCTACGAGTATCATCGAAGGGACGTTCTTGTCGTCGTCGGGTGAAGCCACGTTTTTTTTCCCCGGCTTTATTGATAACGTCGCCGGTTCGATCAGCTTCAACGCAGGCAGCTTGGTCGGACCAATTGCCGGCGTGAATGGCGGCGGCGTGCTCGCTCAGGTGAATTTCTCTGCCATTGGCGCCGGAACAAGTTCGGTTAATCTTTCGGGGGTAACGCTTCTTGACTCCTCCCTCCAAGATATTTCGGCAGATTTGGTCGCAGGTTCGGTTCAGGTGCAAGGTGGCGCGGTTCCTGAACCGGGGATGGGGGCGCTACTATTCGTGGGTTTATTATTTCTTTTTGGCGGAGCAAGAATACGTTCACGATCTCAATTGAACATCGGCACTTTGGCAACAAAACCAAGAATTTTTTCAAATAACCAATGGAGGGAAAAGTTATGAATCGATATTTCTGTTGGGTGCTTTTAATAACGTTTTGTATGGCTATGGTATCAGGGTGTTTTTCGCGTGGTGACTTTACTGCAATTTCTGGAAAAAACGTTAACTTATCTAGCCTGAAGGTAGACCGGACTATGGCAAAGGGGCGGACAAGTGGTGAGGACTGCCAACATACCGTAATCATTTTTCCAACAAGTGGGCCATCGACGTTGGATGAAGCGTTAGATAGAGCCCTAGAGCCAAAACAAGCGAATCTTCTTCTTGATGCGGTTGTTAAATGGCATAATTTCTATATTCCATATATTTACGGACAAAATTGCTGGAAAGTAGAGGGGGTTGCATATGATACATTTAAATAAGTCACTGCGGATATTAGCACTGTTGTTACTTGCTATAGTGCACATAAGTGGTTGTTCGGTAAGGACTGCCGACTTAACATTAGTGTCCACAAAAAATATCGACCTCACAGACACCCGTCTCGATGCCAAGCTAGGCCAACGCCAAACAGCAAAAGACTGTGTATTTATTCTTCTTGGTATGTTCCCCTTTGGGGTGCCGAACCTAAAAAATGCAGTCGACGATGCATTGGAAGTCGGCAAGGGCAACGTCATGGTGGATGAGGTTACGTATCAAGAATTTTACTATTACGTTCTCGGAGCCACTTCTTGTATTAAAGTCGAAGGTACAGTCCTTACCGCCCCTTTTCGTAAAACACCATAGCAAGGTGGGCCAGGCTTTTTTGCCCACCCATTTCAATACTATAAAGCAGCGATCGGCTCGGGGTGACGGGATTTCGCCCGTCACCTCTGCCACACCACCGGACATGCGGTTTTCCGCATCCGGCGGTTGAACCCAGGACCATAGGATAATGGTATGGACTCCCCCCTTCCCAACGGCATCGCGATGTGCCAAAGGACCATAGGATGCGCTGAGGCACGAAGCGCATCATTCGCGTTACTCGATTGATGCGCCTCCTATCGTCGGCACATCCTATGCGAACTTCATCACTTTTATCGACGATTGCCTCAACAAGGTGAAATCGACTTATAAGGATCAGGTGAAAACGCTTTTGAATCCAAAGTTTCACCTTTTTACAAAATCCGCATCTATGCCCGCGTGAGGCATACCATATCGTTAAAACCAACGTCCCTCATCCTCTGCTCTAACTAACCAACCCAGTTTTCCAGTTTTAAACCTTTAACCCGTTCAAATTCGCGGGTATTGTTGGTTACAACTCGAACAGGGTAATCGTGGGAATATGCAATTGTTTGAGTTGAATCTGTTGAAAGCGAGCCAATACTTCAGGCGGGTGCTTTTTAATCAGATAGATGCAGATATTGGTATCCAGCAAGTAACGAGTCATTCAAACACGCTCCAATCCCGTTCTTGCGCTTGCTCTGGTCGTTCGCGTCCATTCGCCATAAAGTCATCCGAAAATTGCGTTAGTGATGCAAACCATAGCTCCCAAGAATTTTCTATGGGTTCTAAAATAATCTTATTACCCTGTTTGGAAATGTTAACTTCCTTACCTTGTAATCTGAATTCTTTGGGTAATCGTACCGCTTGTGAGCGACCATTTTGAAATATTTTTGCTTATGATTTGCCCAAAACTGGCACCCGCATCATTACCGGGAATGCGCTCCGGTAAATTGACGTTGAACCCTTCCGCCCGCAATAAAGCCGTTATCTGTATTGACTGGCTGATTTCGACTCATTCTGCCCATTCAAACATTTTTTCAATGAGATAAAATAAGGCTAACCGGGCGCAGCCCACAAATGCTCAGATTGGTTAAGGTCATTTATAATGACTTCTTCAGTAATACAGTGATTCCATTCAATGTGATCCAATAGAGGCAAGTCATCCAAGTTTTCATAATCGATATCTTCTTCATTCATAATTTTTCTCTCTTTACGGCTAATGATAGCTACTCAAAATGACCGAATACAATTTGTCCTCGTTAATCAAAAAAATATAAAGTTTTATGCCAAAAAATGCGGGCTTAATCCAATCGTTATTGGTTTGAAATATTCTGTATAAGTCATTTTCTAAGCATAGAGATCATCATCTTTCTCCAGTTGCCAGTCGTATAGCTTCTATTTGCGCATCGTAACGACGCAGGTAGCGTTTATACGCACGACTGATG
>Ga0208392_1000306_pt1 | contig 13302 bp, 16 predicted proteins | sample LakWasMeta3_LOW4_2_FD_183855 | JGI IMG/M metagenome (GOLD analysis project Ga0208392, IMG submission 183855) | Freshwater sediment methanotrophic microbial communities from Lake Washington under simulated oxygen tension - Sediment Metagenome... | ecosystem: Environmental > Aquatic > Freshwater >... | reverse complement strand
AAATCGCCGACTTTCAGCTGGCTGGAATCGGCAATGGGCAGCATGGTTAAATTGTCGGCAGGAATCTGAATGACAGCGACATCGGCTTCAGGGTCGGTACCGACCAATTTGGCGGCAAGCTGACGGCCATCGTTCAAGGTCACCGTGATGGTGTCCGCTTTGTCGATCACATGGTTGTTGGTCAGGACCAGGCCCTGGCTGCTGTCGACAATAACGCCGGAGCCCAGGCTGTTCTTTTGTTGCCGCCGCAGCGGTTGGTCGGGTATGTTAAAAAATTGGCGGAAAACCGGATCCTGCATCAGTGGGTTTTCACCGACCGTAATATTGGTCGAGGTTGAGATATTGACCACTGCGGGCATGCTGCGCTCAAGCATGGGGGCCAGAGACGGTAATGCCTGCCCTTCTGCGTAAGCCGGCAAAGCCGCCGTTGCAGTCGTGGATATGCAAATGGATAGAAAAGATATAAATAACAATAGCTTTGCAGATTTAATATTCATTATGTTTTCCCGGCTTTTGTGAGCATAGATGGTCTACAATATATGTGTAAAAATGTTTATTACAAGGTGTGTTAAAGTAGTTTTTTAAAAACCAATACTGTCATTTGACTATTATCTTGCTTAAAATATTTGAATGGCTATAGACGGCAATTCTGAAGATGGGCTGATTATTCGAAAGCTAATCCCGCTCGCAACATTGCCGAGCGCACGGTTCAATGCGCTATGCGCTGAAATGGCGGTCGAAGAGGTACAAGACGGCTTTTTGTTTAAAAAAGGCGATATATCCCCCGAGCTCGTTTATCTGATAAGTGGAGAGGTTACTCTTCAGGCGGCTGGGCTGGTTGTTGAAGTCATCGCCGCAGACAGTGATTCAGCCAAGTTTGCGCTGGCGCATCAGATCCCCAGAAAAATAGATGCAGTCGCTAACGGAAGGGTGCGTTTTTTGCGACTGAATGCCGATATTATTAATAATTCACTCCCCCTTGCTTATAAAGAGGACAACAGTTACATGGTCATTGACGAGACTGAAGGCGATCCAGATGACTGGATGACGGCATTGTTGCGGTCGCCAATTTTTCAACGTCTTCCCCCGGCTAATTTACAAAAAATTTTAATGAGCTTGGAGGCCGTTCATTTCAAACCAGGCGAAACCATAATCGAACAAGGAAGCGTTGGAGATTACTATTATCTGATTAAAAACGGGCAATGCCTGTTAACGCGCAAGCCGTCACCGAATGCAAAAGAAATTAAATTGGCGCAGTTAACAAACGGCGACACTTTTGGTGAAGACGCGTTGCTTTCCGGGGCGCCTAGAAACGTAACCATTACAGCGTTAACGGATATATCCTTGCTGCGGCTTAACAAGGAGCAGTTTGTCTCCTTAATAAAAGCGCCTTCTTTAAAGTTTGTTGATTATGAAGGCGTGCAGGAAGCATTAAAAAATGGGGCGGTTTTGTTGGATGTGAGGTCGCCCGACGATTATGAAAAACACCATCTTGAAGGCAGTATCAGCGCGCCTTTTTTCACCTTGAGAATGCAGCTTAAGACATTAAGCCAGGAAAAGCCTGTTATTGTGGTTTGCCAGGATGGCAAGGTCAGTGAGGCGGCTGCATTTTTGTTGCTCAGGAACAAAATCGACGCAATGATTTTGAAAAGCGGCATGGAAAGCCTTGCGCCCGTCGTGCCAGCTCTAGGCGAGCCGCTTGCAGCATATACTCCATCCCTGGAGATAAAGCCGGATACTACGCCTGCGCTGGAAATTGAGGCTTCTTTTTCTGGTGATGTGAATGTTGTTGCTAATGCCGACAGGAAACAGGCTGTTGAAAGTTCGGTGGCTGCTGCTTCCAATGCAAATGTCAGCGCGTTGGAAGATCGGATAAGAATCCTTAAGCGTGAAAATGAAGCCCTCAAGAATACCAACCAGCAGCTCAACGATAAGTGCATGAAGCTGGAATTCGACAAACAGCATGCGGAAAAGCAATGCCGAATACTGCACAAGCAGATGGAGAAGCTGACTCAGGTGCTGGATAAGCTAAAAGGAGGATAGATTCAGGCGGCCGGCAGGCCAAAAGCGGAGTTGTAGCCCGGCAATCAGATTACAGATGCCGGGTTACGGTATGCTGAGTTTGTGTCCATGGAGCAGATGCCGAGAGCGCCAAAAACAGGCGCTTTAGGTGCACAAACCGAAAAGAGGCTTAAGCCAAAATAATTATTTGATTTTTGCTTCTTTGTAAATAACGTGTTTACGAACCACAGGATCAAATTTTTTGATCTCCATTTTTTCGGGCATAGTCCGTTTGTTCTTGGTTGTTGTATAAAAGTGACCGGTTCCTTCGGTTGAAATCAATTTAATTTTATCGCGCATTTTTATTTCCTCTTAAAGGTTGTTGCCGGCTTTACGTATTTCGGCAAGAACAGCATCAATGCCTCTCTTGTCAATGATACGCATGCCTTTTGGGGAAACTCTGAGACGAACCCAGCGGTTCTCGCTCTCTACCCAAAATCTATGGTGTTGCAAATTCGGACAAAAGCGTCTTTTAGTTTTGTTGTTAGCGTGTGAAACGTTGTTACCTGTAACCGGGCGCTTGCCTGTTACTTGACATACTCTGGACATGATTAACCCCTAATGCGTGCCTAAATTCAAAAGTTAGCCGAGCTTTATACCAAAAAATCTTTTCAAGGTAAATAACAAACTATAAAATAAGACGAAAGGTGAAGGGCGAAAGGCAAAAGGCGTAATGGTTTTTTACCCTTTCACCCTTTGTCTTTCGCCTTTCGTCTAACATAATCATCAGGAAACAAATAATGCCCATCAAGCTCGGCATGGTCATGGATTCCATCGATCATATCAACATAAAGAAAGACACCAGTTTTGCAATGTTACTTGAAGCCCAGGCTAGAGGTTGGGAATTGCATTACATGGAACTCAATGACTTGTTTCTGAGAAATGGCAGGGCATATGCCAGGACGCGGACCATCAAAGTTCAGCGGGATGAAAAAAAATGGCACGAGTTTACGGCAGAACAGGACATTCCCCTGGACCAGTTGGATGTGATCATGATGCGCAAGGATCCGCCTTTCGATCAGGAATATATTTACGCGACCTATTTATTAGAGCGCGCGGAAAGCATGGGCGCTTATGTGATCAACAAGCCGCAGTCACTGCGGGACGCCAATGAAAAGCTGTTTACCGCGTGGTTTCCGCAATGCTGCGCTGAAACCCTGGTTGCCCGTGAGCCTGCCAGAATCAGGAGCTTTTTGCTGGAGCAGGGCGAAATCATTTTAAAGCCGCTGGACGGCATGGGCGGCACCTCTATTTTCCGTTTGCGCCAAGGCGACCCCAATCTTAGCGTGATTCTGGAAACCATGACCCAGTACAACACTCGCTACGTGATGGCGCAAAAATATTTGCCGCAAATTGTCGACGGCGATAAACGCATCTTGCTGGTTAACGGCGAAGTCATACCTTATGCGCTGGCGCGTATTCCCGCCCAAGGCGAGACCCGCGGCAATCTGGCGGCGGGCGGCCGGGCTGAAGGCCGACCATTAACCGAACGGGATCGCTGGATTGCCGGCCAAGTCGGACCTACATTGAAGGAAAAAGGCCTGGTTTTTGTCGGCATTGATGTGATCGGCGATACGCTGACCGAAATTAATGTCACCAGCCCTACTTGCGTTCAGGAATTGGACCGCCAGTTTGGCTTGAATATTTGCGGCCAATTAATGGATCATATTGAAACAACCCTTGCCGCGCCTGCTCCCGGCGGGTTTGCCATCCATGGCGATAAATGAAAACAAATCAGGTAATGTTTGATCCGCCTGCGCCGCTGTCCAATAACGACTCGTTATTGGTCGCCTTATTTTTTGCGGCTGTCATTCATGTGGTCATTGGCCTGGGGATTAATTTCACCGCGCCGCAGCCGGAGCAGGTCAGCCGGTCTATCGATATCACTTTGGTCAATATGCCTGCCCAAAAAGCGCCTGAGAAAGCGCAGTTTTTGGCCCAGGAAAATCAGATTGGCGCCGGCGAGCAAAGCGTAAAGCCGGAGCCGCCGCCGCAACAGCTGCCCAGCCAAGGCAACAGCGAAACCAGGCAGATTAAAAAAAGCGTCCCTGAACAGAGTGAGCCCAAAGCGGCGAAAAAGCTGATCACCCAAAAAAATGCAGAGAAAAAGGTCGTTACCGCAACCAAGCCCGATAATTACCATCATGCTGAAAAGCGCCCGCAACTGACGGCGGAGATGCTGCAGCAACAAATTGCCCAATTGGGCACCGAAATCAGGCTCAATCAGCAGACTGCCGAGCAGGCCAAGATAAAATTTGTTGACTCGGTGAGCGCCCATAAATATGTTGCCGCACAGTATATGAAAGACTGGGAAGACAAAGTGGAGCGCACCGGTAATTTGAATTATCCGGAAGTTGCAGCCAAGAAAAACTTTTCCGGCACCTTAACCATGGACGTTGGAATTAAAGCAGACGGAAGCGTTTACAGCATACGCATCAATCAGTCTTCGGGAAATCCCGAGTTGGATGAGGCGGCTAAAAGAATTGTCCGTATGAGTGCGCCGTTTGCGCCGCTGCCCATAGAATTGTTGAAAGAACTGGATGTCCTGGTCATCACCCGGGTTTGGAAGTTTTCTGATGAGTCAGGCATGACTGCGCGATAATAGCGTAGACCGGAATAAGCCGATTCAGGCAATGGTAGCAGCAGGCATTTGCCAAGGCTTGGAAATTTCTGGACCAATCAATCATGACCGCGCGAGAAACAGTTGCTTAAGTCATCATAAACTTTGATACTAATATCCATGAACCAAGCTACTTACTTAACCAACCAGTTTATTATCGCCATGCCCAATCTGGCGGATCCCAACTTTTCTCATACCGTAGCCTTCTTGTGCCAACACAATCAAGACGGTGCCTTAGGTATCGTCATCAACAGGCCGACGGACATGAAACTGGGCGAAATTTTCAAGCAGATGGATATCAAAGTCATTGCGCCCGCTACCGCTGAAATTCCCGTTTTTGCCGGCGGCCCGGTGCAACAAGACCGAGGCTTCGTGGTGCATACTGGCGGCGGAGACTGGCATGCGACCATGGCCGTTTCCGAAACCATTTCCCTGACGACGTCCCGTGACGTGCTGGAAGCCATTGCCGCTGGCGAAGGCCCGGAGCAGTATCTGATCGCATTAGGTTATGCCGGCTGGGGAGCCGGGCAATTGGAAAAGGAAATCATGGATAACGCCTGGCTTAATACGCCTTACGGCAAAGAGGTTTTGTTTGATACCCCGGTTAACTTGCGCTGGAACGCGGCTGCCGAACAGATTGGCATTGATATTAATCAGTTGACTGCCCCGGCAGGGCATGGCTGATTCCAGGCATTTTTGAATACAAACCAGACGCCGCACCTGCTCCAGGCAGGTCTGCGGCATATACACCATCCCTGACAATCGCCGCACTTGTTCCAGACAAGTATGCGGCATACACACCATTCTTGGTGATATAAATTATGCGAGACCCATTATTAGCCAAAGCCGATGCCGATACCTATCTGGGCTTTGATTTTGGCACCAAAAAGATAGGCGCAGCCGTCGGGCAGACAACCACAGCGACGGCCAGTCCGTTACAAACCATTCGCTCGATCAATCAAAACCCCAACTGGGAAATAATCGGCAAATTGATACAGGAATGGCGCCCGGCCGGTTTAGTGGTCGGCATATCAAAGCAGGCCGACGGTTCAGACAATCCGGTAACTCCCCGCATGCTAAAATTTTGCAGGCAGCTGGAAGGGCGTTATCAACTGCCGGTTTTTCAGCAGGATGAGACCCTGTCGACATTCGAGGCCAAACAAATGCTGTTTGACGAAGTCAGCGTCAGCGCAAGCAAGCTTTGGGAAGTGCAAGACCAGCTCGCCGCCCAGCTTATCTTGCAAACCTGGCTCAACGATCATAAAAGAAAGGACCATTAAGTGTTAAAGATTCCCGAATTATTAGATAACCTCGAAGCCGAGCTAAAGCGCATTATCGACGAGAGACAGCTGGCTGACCCGTTGATGATAGGCATCCGTACCGGCGGCGTCTGGATTGCCGAGCAAATGCACCAGCGCTTGAATATTAGCGAGCCTTTAGGGCTGCTGGATATTTCCTTCTACCGGGACGATTTTTCGCAGATCGGCGTCAATCCCAATGTAAAGCCCAGCCAATTGCCGGCGCACATTGAAGGACGCGACATCATCCTGATCGATGATGTGTTTTATACCGGCAGAACGATACGCGCGGCAATGAATGAAATTTTCGACTACGGCAGGCCGAATCAGATCGTGTTGGCGGTTTTGATCGAGCGCGACGGCAGGCAAATCCCGCTAAACCCTGATTGCGTCGGCACGAGGATAACCTTGAATGCCAATCAGCGCATTAAACTGACCGGGCCGGAACCTTTGGCCGTTCACCTGGAAACCATTGATACGGCGGCATAAGCAATGACTGATAACCTGCAATTAAATGCGGAAGGCAAGCTTAAACACTTCCTGACCATCGAAGGCTTGAGCAAGAGCTTATTGACGGAAATTCTCGACACCGCCGAGTCATTCGCCGGCATGTCCGAGCACCAGGTTAAAAAAGTGCCGTTGCTGCGCGGCAAGACCATCGTCAACCTGTTTTTTGAAAACAGCACCCGCACCCGGACGACCTTCGAGCTAGCCGCTACGCGTTTGTCCGCGGACGTAATCAACATGAATATCGCGACCTCGGCGACATCGAAAGGCGAAAGCCTGCTCGACACCATACGCAATCTCGAAGCGATGTTTGTCGACATGTTCGTAGTGCGTCATGCGCTCAGCGGCGCAGCGCATTTTATCGCCCAACAGACCGCGCCGCATATCAGCGTCATCAATGCCGGCGACGGGCAGCACGCCCACCCGACCCAGGCCATGCTGGACATGTTCACGATACGCCAGCTCAAGCCGGATTTTTCCAACCTCCGGGTTGCTATCATCGGCGACATCTTGCATTCCAGGGTGGCGCGCTCGGAGATTCACGCCTTAAATACCCTGGGCGCAGCCGAAGTCAGGGTGATTGCTCCCAAAACCTTGCTGCCTGCTCATGTGGAAAACCTGGGCGTCAGCGTCTCACATAATCTGACCGAAGGACTTAAAGATATAGATGTCGTCATGATGCTGCGCTTGCAGAAAGAACGCATGAGTTCAGCATTGCTGCCCAGCGAAAGCGAATATTTCAAATGCTTCGGGCTGACTGAAGAAAAACTGAAAATCGCCAAACCCGACGCCATCGTCATGCATCCGGGCCCTATCAACCGGGGCGTTGAAATCGATTCCAAAGTCGCGGACGGCCCGCAGTCGGTGATACTCAAACAAGTCAGCAACGGCGTTGCCGTGCGCATGGCAGTCATGGCGATGGCCATGCAAGCGCAGCCGCCAGTTTCCGGCCGGCCTGCGCCACACGCGCCAGCCATGGCGACAGCAGAGGGGATGTTATGAACCGGATACGAATAGACCACGGAAGAATCATTGATCCAGCCAACAACATAGACTGCGTCGGTTCCATTTACATAGAAGATGGCATGATAGCGTCGGTGCTTGACGAACCGGCCGGTTTCAAGCCGGATACCGTCATCAATGCCGAAAATCAAGTCGTTTGCCCCGGCTTTATCGATTTAAGCACCCGCTTGCGGGATATGGGACACAGCCGCAAAGCGACATTCAAAAGCGAAGTGGCCGCCGCAGCAGCAGCGGGTATCACCACCTTATGCCTGCAACCGGATACCGCGCCGGTCATCGACACGCCCGCGGTTGTCGAATTGGTCAAGGATCTGGCGGAAAAAGCCGGTTATCCGCAAATCTATGCGGTCGGCGGGCTCACCCAGAAACTGGAAGGCACGGAGCTCAGCTCCATGCTGTCGCTTAAACAGGCAGGCTGCATCGCCGTCGGCAATGCCAACCAGCCAGTGAAAAATCTGCTGATATTAAGACGGGCCATGGAATATGCGGCCAGTCACGACTTGCTGATGATGTTTCGCCCCAATGACTTCTGGCTGAGCAATAACGGTTGCGCCCATGAAGGCGCAGTCGCCACCCGCTATGGCTTGCCCAGCACCCCGGAAGCGGCCGAAACCATAGCCCTGGCGCAATGCCTGGAGCTGGCCGAGCTGACCGGTTGCCGGGTGCATTTCGGCCAGTTAAGCTGTAGGCGTTCGGTGATTAAAGTACATCAGGCCAAAAAATACGGCTTGAAAGTCAGCGCCGATGTCGCAATTCATCAGCTGCATTTGACTGAAGATGACATGACGCCTTTTGACAGCGCTTACCATGTCATGCCGCCGTTGCGTACCGAAACGGATAAACAGTATCTAAGAAAAGGCCTGGCTAGCCGCACGATCAACAGCATTTGTTCCGATCATCAGCCGCATGACCTGGACGCCAAGTTGGGTGCGTTCCCGGAGACGGAACCGGGGATATCTTCGTTGGAGACCCTGTTGCCATTGATGCTCAAGCTGGTCGCGCAACATGCAATAACGCTGGAGCAGGGTATCGCCTGCTTGAGCGCAAACCCGGCGCGGGTTCTGCAAATAAAGAGCGGCGCATTGACGCCGGGTTTTCCAGCCGATGTATGCATTTTCGATCCGGAACTCGACTGGCAGGTGAATTCGGAAAACTGGAAGAGCCAAGGCGCCAACACGCCGTTTTGGGGGCAAACCCTGAAAGGGCGGGTAACCCATACCTTGCAGGCTGGCAAAGTTATTCACCAGTTATAGACTTTTTTATTCACCACGAACGACTGCATGGATGCAGGAGGTAGAGCAATGCAGGAGCCATTGCCGAGACACGAAGGATACGAAGTTTTATTTCTTCATATTCTTCATGTCTCGGCAACCGCTCCATGCGTTGCTAAACCACAGGGATGTGGCGAATGCAGAAAACGCAGGAGCGGTTTTCTGCCTACCTCCTGCGTCCTTGCAGGCGTTCGTGGTGATAATCTTTTGATTTTTTAAAATAACGGAAAGACCACAACATGATGCAAAAAAGAACAGCCCACCAGATCGCCGATGTGCTGATTGAGGCTCTGCCCTATATCCAGCGCTTTAAAGGCAAAACCATCGTGGTTAAATTCGGCGGCAACGCCATGATCGATGAAGATCTGAAACACAGCTTCGCGCGGGATATCGTGCTGATGAAGCTGGTCGGCTTGAACCCGATTGTGGTTCACGGCGGCGGGCCGCAAATCGGACAACTGCTGACCAAACTGGGCAAAACCACCGGCTTTATCGACGGCATGCGCATTACCGACAGCGAAACCATGGACGTGGTTGAGATGGTGCTGGGCGGATTGGTAAACAAGGAGATCGTCAATTTAATCAATATGCACGGCGGCAAAGCGGTCGGCTTGACCGGCAAGGACGGCAACTTCATTCGCGCCAAAAAACTGCATCTTCCGCCGCGCGACAACCTGCCGTCGGAGATTATCGATCTGGGCCATGTCGGCGAAGTGGACAGCATTGATCCGGCGGTTCTGGATATGCTCGGCGACAGCGATTTTATTCCGGTTATTGCTCCGATCGGCGTCGGCGAGGACGGGCATTCCTACAATATCAATGCCGATCTGGTGGCCGGAAAAATCGCCGAACAATTGAAAGCCGAGAAGCTGATTTTGCTGACCAATATACCGGGCATACTGGACAAGCAAGGCGAACTGCTGACCGGCTTGTCGATTAAAAAAACCGAGGCGCTTATCGCTGATGGCACCATTTCCGGTGGCATGATCCCGAAAACCCGCTGCGCGACCGATGCGATCAAAGGCGGCGTCACCAGCGTGCATATTATCGACGGCCGTGTTGATCACGCAGTGCTGCTGGAGCTGTTTACCGACCAGGGTGTCGGCACTTTATTACTTAAAGGATAGCGCAGTAGGATGGGTAGAGGCGGTAGCCGAAACCCATCTTAATCAATGGCGTCTATGTGATGGGTTTCGCTTTGCTCTACCCATCCTACGCTCCTCGCGCGGAATGATTTGTTAGAGCGCCTTGTAGGCATTTGCGACCTCCGTGTTGATTTTGGAAGCAAGTTCTTGTGATTCACGCATGAGTAATTGCACTCGTTCCAAATTATCTTGGTGGTGCGCCCAAACTTCTTTCCCAACAATAGTTTCAAAATCCATTTTCGTTGGAACCTTCGATCTTTCGTATATTTCTAGCCTCTCGATCCGCTGAGGAACGTCTTTGATACCGCGTGCGGTTGGAGATAGCTGTGCGCGACTGCGCATCCATGTTTTCCACTCTTTGTTGCCCTTAGATTGGTTACATTTCCCGCAAGATGGTACCAAGTTGTGAATTTCAGAAATGAAGCCCGTGGGCTTCTTATCTTTAACTAAAGGGCGGAGGTGATCCCATTCCGAAGCAATTCCTCCGCAATAAGCGCATTGAAAGGTTTCGGCTGTCATACCCAGTATTTCCAGAGCATTCTTCACCTCGTCGGCTGTTGGGGGAACTACCGGAATGATGGAATTAATAAACGCATTGGTAATGCTTGAAGATCGGCCAGTGATCTTCATCGGAGTTGGCATTCTAAATAATGATAGATATTCCATTGGAGATGCCTCTAATGTTGGATATAACCGGCGGAAGCCAACTAAGGTACGCATCGCGTAGCTTAGTTGGCTTGGGGGGGGAATAGAACACGATGGATCCTCCGCATGACGCATAAACCTTCGTGTTCTTCGTGCTCTTCGTGGTGAATTTATACGACTTGCGAACACCAATTATTTAGCTACAGCAGCCTCAATAAACGGCCTGAACGCCGACCTGATATCGCGCACTTTCTGGCTGCCGCACAGTTCGGTGCCCAGCGATGATTCCCGGCAGTGGATGTCGAGGAAAAGCTGATGCTTTTTGTTTTCATCCTGCAGTTTTGACACCGACAAGCTCAGGTCGCTGTCGTTCGCGGGCGCGCGGCCCATGATCAGTTTGTCGGTATCGGTATCGATCGGCGTAGTGGCGTTGGCCTTGATAAACTCATGTGCACTTGCCCATGCTTTTACGCAAAGTTCATCGGTTTCGCAGCCATACAGGCCAATTTCATCGGCGGCTTTGGTTTGCGCCGCCTGGTCAGGCGCTTTTGATGGGTCTGTGTCCTGTTGAGTCAGAAATTTAAAGCGTTCAATGTTGGCTTCAAACTCCGACTTGGCGCGGTTCTTTTTTTCGATCTGTTTGTTTATCTCGGCATAAGCGGCTTGTATCTGTACTTCTGTTTGCTTGATTTCATCCAGCAAGTTTTGCGGGACTTTTTTGCCGTTACGCTCGAGGTCGGCGGCTTTCTTTTGTTGTGACGCCAGTTGGTCTTCCACGCGTTTTAAATTGCTTTGAGCCACATTGCGCTGGGCATCCAGGGACTGCATGGTTGCGTAAAGGCTCGCTTCTATGTCCTTCAAGCTGCGAAAGGTGCTGAGCAGCACTTTATCGTTAGCCGCCTGTTGGGCGATGATTTTTTCCTGGGCCTTTTTCAGGGCATTCAGTTTAGCGTCAATGGCCTGCTGTTCTTTGGTTTTTGCTTCTTCGGTGACTTCAACAACGCGGCCTTTTTCATTTAGCGATTCCCGGCGGTATTGCGAGTGCTCCGGCGGCACTTGATCGGAAAAAATAGTCTCGCCGTTTTCGTTGACCCACTTGTACATCTTTTTGGCGAACGCAGGCTGGCTGCTAAGGCAAAGGCAACAAACTAGGAAAAAGCTGATTGAAAAAGGTCGTGTTTGCATGGCGGATATGATTCTTTCAGGAAAAATAAATGATGTTGTTAAAGAATAGCAAAGATAGCGTTTTTCGCTGTGCGATCAACCCAGCTACAAGGAAAAATCAAAATGCAGGGAATCCGGCAGGTTGGGCAGCTTTTTCGGCGAGTTGATGGCGATACGCTTTTCCCGTCCGGATTCGCCGGTGATGAGCTTGCAGGCCGACTTGCTGACTCCAAACTCAGCGGCCATGAATGCAATCAGGTGCTGATTGGCTTTGCCGTCGACCGGTGGCGCCTTGATCCTCAGCTTCAGCCGGTCGCCGTGCAAGCCAACCCACTCGTCCTTGCTGGCTTTGGGTTGGATATGGAGGTTCAGCGTCAGAACCCCCTGTTGCCAAAGATACCAGCTCAACCGATTAAACTGGCGAGTTGATGCAGCGGCGGCAATATGACCATTTTGGCCAGTTGCAGCAGCATTATCGCGGCCAAGGGCGACAAGTCTATGCCGCCCAGATCGGGAATGAACTTGCGGCAGGTGTACAGCAAGGGCTCGGTCAGGCTATGCAGGATAGACGATGCCGAGTTGAACGTGCCGGGGTTGAGCCAGCTGAGTATGGCCCGGGCGAATACGGCATAAATGAAAATATTGATCAGCAATGAAACCAGCTGGGTCAGCGATAAAATGGTCAATGCGCCGATGCTGATCGCAACGCCTTTCAGCAGCAGTATGGAAAAATCGGCCAGCATTTGCAGGGCGAGCACCAACACCAGTGAGGACGTGTCGATTTTTCCGATAGACGGCACAAAGCGGCGCAGCAGTTTTAGCGGCGGATGCGTGGCCTTGACCAGGAATTGGGAAATAGGGTTGTAAAAGTCGGCGCCGCACCATTGCAGTAAAAAGCGCAGCATCACCGCCAGAATATACAGTGAAAACAGCGAGTCGATGACAAAAATAGCCGGGTCGGTCATGTAGCTGGAATCCATTATGAATTCTCCATTTGTTTAGACATTTCGATGGAGCGGTCTCGTGCCGCATGTAACGCTTTTGAAACCAGCTCGGTAAAACCGCCTTGCTCAAAAGTTTCTATAGCCTGTTGCGTGGTGCCGCCCGGAGAAGTCACGCGCTTGCGCAACTGTTCTGGCGATTCGGCCGATTCCAGCGCTATCTTGGCAGCGCCCAATGCCGTTTGCTGTACCAGTAGACGTGCGGTTTCCTGTTTCAGCCCCAGTTCCAGGGCGGCTTTTTCCATGGCTTCCATCAGCAGGAAATAATAAGCGGGGCCGCTGCCGGAAACCGCGGTTACCGCATCCAGCTCGGCTTCATCGTCAACCCACAGCGCAATGCCGACCGCACGCAAGATATTCTCCGCCAGGTCGCATTGCTCGGCAGTAACCTTGTCGTTGGCGTGCAGTGCGGTAGCGCCGGTCAATACCAGCGCCGGAGTGTTGGGCATGCAGCGTACAATAGCGGTCTCAGCGCCCAGCCAGCGGCTCAAGCTGTTCTGGTTGATCCCGGCGGCTATCGACACCACCAGCGGCTTTTTTTGCTGAATCAGGGCGGCGATGCTTTGC
>Ga0208392_1000302_pt1 | contig 13406 bp, 3 predicted proteins | sample LakWasMeta3_LOW4_2_FD_183855 | JGI IMG/M metagenome (GOLD analysis project Ga0208392, IMG submission 183855) | Freshwater sediment methanotrophic microbial communities from Lake Washington under simulated oxygen tension - Sediment Metagenome... | ecosystem: Environmental > Aquatic > Freshwater >... | reverse complement strand
GCTAAATCTGTTCATGCAGGCGTACCAGGAAGTCCAGCCGCTCAGTATCGGCGAGCTTTGGGCCATACCGATCACGCTGCGCATCGTGATGATCGAAAACCTGCGCAGGCTGGCGCTGAAAGTCATGCGCTCGCAAGTCGGGCGGCGTCTGGCTGACGATTTCATCGATCAAACGGACAAGCTTGATCTTTCCACCCAGATTGCCGCTTTACCGGACCCGCCGTTCCGCCAGGCCTTTGCGGTCCAACTCGTGCAGCGCCTGCACGAACCCCATCCGGGCCCTGCCCCTGACCTTGATTTTCTGAATGATTGGCTGGCCGAACAAAAAGTCACGCTGGATGAAATAGTCCACCGGGAACACGTCGCCCAGATTGCCGCCAACCTGACCGTACGCAACATCATAACCAGCATGCGCGCGCTATCGGCATACGATTGGCCGCAATTTGTCGAAGACTCCAGTTTGGTCGATAAGCATCTGCGCAACCATGGCTCATACAGTGCCATGGATTTCCTGACCCGCGACCGCTATCGTCATGCCATTGAAGATCTTGCCAAACGTTCGCCGAACTCCGAGGTGGACATCGCCCATAAAGTCATCGACAAAATCGACCGTATCGCCAAGGAGCCGGATGCCAATCCGCAACAGCAGGAACCCGGCTATTACCTGATCGGCGCCGGCCGGAGCGAGTTCGAGCGAGAAGTCGGCTTCCAGCCCACCTTCGCCCAAAAGCTGCTGCGCGTTTATATTACCCATGCGGCATTCGCTTATCTGGCCAGTATCGGCCTGGGCACATTGCTGTTGCTGGCGCTGATTGTGAATGCCGCTGCCAACGCCGGACTTGGCGGCTTCCAGATTGCCCTGATTACGCTATTCGCATTCTTTCCCGCCTCGGATATTGCCACGGCTTTGGTCAATCGCTTTGTCGTTACCGCAGTGCCGCCGCGTCATTTGCCAAGGCTTGACCTGAAGGATGGCATCTCTGATGAACTGCGCACTTTTGTTGTGGTGCCGACCATGTTCATCAGTGAATACACGGTACAACAGCAGATCGATGAACTGGAAGTCCAGTATTTGTCCAATCCGGTAGCCAACGTTTATTTTGCGCTGTTATCCGATTGGATTGATGCCGATCATGAAACCCTGCCTGAAGACGGTGAATTATTAACCGCCGCCGTTAACGGCATAAACGCGCTGAATGACAAGTACGGGGATCAGCGGTTTTTTCTGTATCACCGCAAGCGCTGCTGGAACCCGAGCGAGAACAAATGGATGGGCTGGGAACGCAAGCGCGGCAAGCTGCATGAGTTTAACCGGCTGCTGCGTGGTGCCATCGACACCACCTATATATCGCTTGATGGACTGCCCGTTTCCGCTCCGCCAGGCGTTCGCTATGTGATTACCCTGGACTCCGACACCAAACTGCCTATCGGCGCAGTGCAGCATTTAGTCGGAACCGCGGCCCATCCGCTCAACTGGCCGGTCATGGATCCGGTCACGCGCTGCGTCACCAGCGGCTACAGCATCCTCCAGCCCCGGGTTACGCCGACCCTGCCGCAACGGCGGGAGCATTCGCTATACCACCAGCTTTTTTCCGGCTCCTGCGGCGTGGACGCCTATTCGACCTCCGTATCCGAAGTCTACCAGGACCTGTTCGGGCTTGGCACATACAGCGGCAAGGGCTTGTATGAAGTCGATTCATTTGAGGCCGCCCTGGCAGGCCGGGTACCCGAAAACGCCTTGCTCAGCCATGACTTGTTCGAAAGCGTGTACGCCCGCTGCGCGTTCGTCAGCGACATCGAGCTGTTTGAAGAATTCCCGTCCCATACGGAAGTGGCCGCATCGCGTGCGCATCGCTGGGCGCGTGGCGACTGGCAGTTGCTGCCCTGGATTTTCGGCCCGCGCGGCAAAGGCATGCCGTTAATCGGGCGCTGGAAAATGATCGATAATTTACGCCGGACCCTCTCGGCGCCGGGTTCCTTTTTGACCCTGCTGGCAGCCTGGGCGATTCCGGGCGCGCCGCAATTTATCCTGATGGGGCTGGTACTGGTGGCACTAGCATACCCGGCTTTCCATTCCTTTGTCGGCGGGATGAGGATTCGCACCAATATTCCGCTGCGCAACCAGCTTAGGACTACCGCGGAAAATATAGCCCAGGGCTTGAACACCAGCCTGGTTACGCTGACGCTGCTGGTGCGTCAGGCCATACTAATGACGGATGCCATCGTCAGCACTCTGGTGCGGCTGTTTATCACCAAACGTAAATTGCTCAAATGGGTCACAGCGCTCCAGGTCAAATCCGAAGCGGGACACACGGCTAAAGACCTCATCAAACCGATGGGCAGCGTGGGTATCGTGTTGTTTTTCACCGGTCTGATCGTGCTTGCGTTCAATCCGGACTCGTTTGGCGTTGCCGCGCCGTTCCTGCTGCTGTGGTTATTGTCGCCAGTTGCCGCCCATTTCCTGAGCTTGCCGCCAAAACCCGATCCGGCTGAATCGCTGCTTCCTGAGGATGCTTTGCTGCTGCGGCAGGTCGCCAGGCGTACATGGCGGTTTTTCACCACCTTCGTAACGGAACAGGAAAACTATCTGCCTCCGGATAATTTTCAGGAAGACCCTAATCCGGAAATCGCCCACCGCAGTTCGCCGACCAACTTCGGTCTCTACCTGATATCGACGCTTGCCGCCCACGATATGGGCTGGATTGGCCTTATCGACACCGTGGACCGCTTGGAAGCCACCTTAAACACGCTGAACAAGATGGCGAAACTACCTGGACATGGGCATTTTTATAACTGGTACGACACCACTGACTTGCATCCATTGGAGCCCAAATACGTCTCGACAGTGGACAGCGGCAATTTGGCCGCGCATCTGCTGGTGCTGGCTCAGGGATGCCGGGATTTAACGCAGCAGCCCTATCCGTTTTCCACATTGCTGAACGGCATTGCCGACAGCCACCGGCTGTTCGATTCCGTACTTGCCCGAATCTCAGAAAATCAGCGCACGCAGCTGGTGAGGCTGGATGATCTGCAAAAGAAATCGGAGAAACTTGGCGGTTTACTGGCATGCACGCCCGCCACTTCGGAAGAATGCATACGCTTGTGGCGATTGATAAAACCCTGCGCCGATAACCTGCTGGATCTGGCCCGCGCCTATGCCACAGAGCGCGGCGATAACGTAGATAGCAGCGAAATGCTGATGTGGGCTACGTTGCTGCATGACGACATCTGTTCTCATCAGCGTGACATGGAAAAATTCGGTTCATCGATACATTTCGATTTTCCGACTGACGACCGCCAGCAACCGGAAGCCCAACACTGGAAAGTACTGACCCAGCGCATCAATGGGTTGGCTGCACAGGCTGAACAATTATTTGTCGAGATGGATTTTAGGTTTCTCTATGATCCTAACCGGCACCTGTTTTCGCTCGGGTATCGCGTTGAAAAAGGCGTTATCGATGAAAGCTATTACGACCTGCTTGCTTCGGAAGCCCGCCTGACCAGCCTGATTGCTATCGCCAAGCGGGAAGTGCCGAGCAGTCACTGGTTTCACTTGGGGCGCAGATTGACGCGCACGGCAAGCGGCACCGTGTTGCTATCCTGGTCAGGCTCGATGTTTGAGTACCTGATGCCCTCGTTGGTGACTTATACGCCACGCTACAGCCTGCTGGACCAGACCTGCCGCCTGGCTGTGCAGAGCCAGATTGAATACGGGAAGCAGCGCGGAGTGCCGTGGGGCGTTTCCGAGTCGGCATTTAATGGCCGCGACCGCTGGTTCACCTATCAATATTCCGCTTTCGGCGTGCCAGGTCTGGGCATGAAGCGCGGACTCGCCTACGACCTGGTGATTGCGCCTTATGCCACGGCCCTGGCGGCCATGTACCACACTCATGCGGCAGCGGAAAATTTCAAGCACCTGGAAAAAATTGGCGCTTTGGGCCGCTATGGTTTTTTTGAAGCGCTCGATTTCACGCCGTCGCGGTTGGCGGAAAACCAAAAGATGGCGTTCGTGCGCTGCTATATGGCCCATCATCAAGGCATGTCATTGGTGTCCTTGGCTAATGTCACCCTCAATAAAGTCATGCGCCGGCGCTTCCATCGCGTACCGATGATCCAGGGCGTTGAATTGCTGTTGCAAGAGCGTATTCCTCGCGGTTACGACAGAGGCATTCCTCACTTCACCCACGCCGAGGCTGAAGTGAAGGAAGTCATCCAACCACCGATGCGCCGCTTGCTTGCGCCGATGTCGATAGTGCCTTCGGGGCATTTGCTGTCCAATGGCCGTTACGGCGTGATGATCACTGCCGCCGGGTCAGGCTACAGCGTTTGCGAAAAATTGGCGGTCACCCGCTGGCGCGAAGATGTGACCCGCGACTGCTGGGGCAGCTATATCTATTTGCGTGACGCGGCCAGCGGCAAGCTCTGGTCTGCCGGCTACCAGCCGACCACGGCAACTCCGGATAAATATGAGGTGGCTTTTCACGAAGACCGGGCGCGCATCTCCCGTGAAGACGGCGCTGTAACCTGCAACCTGGAAATCATTGTCTCTCCTGAGGATAACGCCGAAATCAGGCACTTGTGCTTAATCAACAACGGCAGTCATACCCGTGAAATTGAGCTGACTTCCTACGCGGAAATCGTGCTGACGTCACAGTTGGCCGACCTGGCCCATCCGGCATTTTCAAATTTGTTTATACAGACCGAATACCTGCCTAAGTCATGCGCGCTAATTGCGCAGCGGCGGCCACGGTCGGAAAAAGACCCGCAGGTCTGGGCCGCTCATGTGCTGGCATATACCGGTAGCGGCACCGGGCTACAGTATGAAACCGACCGGGTACGGTTTATAGGCCGGGGGCAAACACTGCAAGCCCCCGCTTCGGTGACTGACGGGCATCCGCTCAGCAATACGGTCGGCGCGGTACTTGACCCGATATTCAGCCTGCGCACGCGGGTCAGCATCGAACCGGGCTCGACCGTCCATGTGACCTTTACCACCCTGATTGCACCGACGCGGCAGGCCGTTGAAGATTTGGCCGACAAGTACCATAACCCGGCCACTTTCGACCGGGTTTCCGATCTTGCCTGGACCCATGCGCATATCCAATTGCGCCACCTGCGCATCAAACCCGATGAGGCGCAATTATTCCAGGCCCTGGCTAACCGCTTGCTGTACGCCGATCCTTCATTGCGAGCCAGCGGCCGGCTTATGCACCTGAACAAACTCAATGTTACCGGCTTGTGGCGATTCAGCGTTTCCGGCGATCGTCCCATTGTCTTGTTACGGGTGTCGTCAACAGAGGACAGGGCAATTGCCGACCAGCTGATACGCGCCCACGAATATTGGCGCATGAAGCGCCTGTCGGCCGATCTGGTGATTTTAAATGAAAAAGAAATCACCTATGCCAATGAGCTACAGACTTTAATGGACAACATGGTTCGCGAAAGCAAGGCGTTTTCAACTCATGAGTACGGCGAACAGGGCGATATTTTCGTGCTCCGCGCCGACCAGCTCAGTGAAGAAGAGCTTGTGCTATTGCAAACCACCGCCCGGGTAGTGATTCTGAGCAACCGCGGCTCCTTGGCCGAACAATTGATGCATCATCCCAGACCGACACCGAAATTTATCCAGCACCAGGCGGTGTCCGCGCAGGCTATCACTAGGCAAGAACCTTCAATTGTCCCGTCCGGCCTTGAATATTTCAACGGCCTGGGCGGATTTGCCGACGGCGGCCGCGAATATGTGATCGTCATGGACAAGGGTCAGTGCACCCCTGCCCCCTGGATTAACGTGATCGCCAATGCCGAATGCGGGTTTACCGTATCGGAGCTCGGCAGTGGTTACAGCTGGAGCCTTAACAGCCGCTTGAACCAGTTGACGCCGTGGTCGAACGATCCGGTCGGCGACCCTCCGGGTGAAATATTCTATTTGCGGGACGATGACAACGGCGATTTGTGGAGCCCAACCGCACTGCCCATTCGAGTTGATAACGCCGTTTATGTCGCTCGCCACGGCCACGGTTATAGCCGTTTCGAGCATGTTTCACACGGTATTCACAGCGAGCTGCTGCAATTTGTAAGTGTGGACGACCCGGTCAAGATCACTTCGCTGACCTTGAAAAACATTTCCGGCCGCCCCCGTAAACTAACGGTTGCCGCCTATGTGGAATGGGTGCTCGGCGCTTCCCGGAATGCCACTGCGCCTTATGTCGTTTCCGAGCTGGACCAGAACACTGGCGCCTTGTTTGCCTATAACAGCATGGATGCAGACTTTGGCCAGCGCATCGCTTTTGCCGACCTGTCCGGCCTGCAAACCGCCTGGACCTGCAACAGGACTGAATTTATCGGGCGCAATGGCAGCCTGAAGGCGCCGCTAGCCCTGAGTCAATCCAAAGCGCTTAAGAACCGTGCCGGCGCCGGACTTGATCCATGCGCGGCATTGACGACGCAGATTGAACTGGCGGCCGATGCCAGCATTGAGATTGTTTTCCTGCTGGGACAAGGCAGTGACCGTGACCATGCCGGCGAAATCATAAAACGCTACCGGGATGCGGATATACAGCTTACCTTCGCCGCCGTGAAGCAGTCATGGGCTCAGACTCTCGAAAAAATCCAGGTAAAGACGCCGGACCGGTCGCTGGACCTGATGTTGAACGGCTGGCTGCTGTATCAGACCCTGAGCTGCCGCATATGGGCACGCGCCGCGTTTTATCAGGCAGGCGGGGCGTTCGGTTTCCGCGATCAATTACAGGACAGCATGGCGCTGGCGGTGGCTCGCCCCGATCTGGTCCGCGCCCATATTGTCCGCGCTGCGGCGCACCAGTTTGTCGAAGGCGACGTGCAGCATTGGTGGCATCCGCCTTCCAATCGCGGCGTGCGCACTCACTTTTCCGATGACCTTATCTGGCTGCCGTATGTAGTGTCCCACTATGTCAAGGTCAGCGGCGATACGGCCATTCTCGACGAAGTAATGCCGTTCCTGACAGGGCCTGTGCTTGAACCCGAGCAGGAAGATGCCTATTTCGAACCGGCCCAATCGGAACAGCAAGCCAGCCTGTTCGAGCATTGCGCGAGAACACTTGATCATAGCCTAAAGGTCGGCGCCCACGGCCTGCCGCTGATGGGCTGCGGGGACTGGAATGACGGCATGAACCGGGTTGGGCATCAAGGCAAGGGCGAAAGCGTGTGGCTGGCCTGGTTCCTGATCGCTACCTTGTCGGAATTTGCAGCTATAGCCCAAGCGCGCGGCGAGACTGAGCGCGTCTTGCGCTGGAACGAACACATCGCCAACTTGAAAGCCGCTGTCGAAGCTGAAGGATGGGACATGTCCTGGTACCGCCGCGCCTTTTTCGATGACGGCACGCCGCTGGGCTCCGCTTCCAACACCGAGTGCCGCATCGACTCGCTGGCCCAGACCTGGGGCGTAATTTCTGGGGCCGCCGACCCTGAACGGGCGCGGATGGCGATGAATTCGGTTCGAGAATATCTGATCCAGTACGGCGATGACCTGGTGCTGCTGTTTACACCGCCGTTCGATAAAACGCCGCTGGATCCCGGCTACATCAAAGGTTACCTGCCGGGCGTGCGGGAAAATGGCGGGCAATACACCCATGCGGCGGTCTGGTGCATTATTGCTTATGCGATGCTGGGGGACGGGGATCAGGCTGGAGAACTCCTGCATATGCTGAACCCGGTCAATCGCACCGTGAACCGTACCGGCGTTTATGCATACAAAGTCGAGCCGTATGCTATAGCGGCCGATATCTATGCCGTACCGCCGCATGTGCGGCGCGGAGGCTGGACCTGGTACACCGGCGCCGCGGGCTGGTTTTACCGGGCCGGCCTGGAATGGGTGCTGGGCCTGAATATCCGCGCCGACAAGATGCAGTTCAATCCATGCATCCCGCGCGAATGGCGCAGTTATACGTTAAGTTATCGGCACGAGGATACCAGCTATGAAATTACCGTCAACAATCCTGACGGTGTGTCGAACGGCGTGGTATCGATTGAATTGGACGGCGTACTGCGACCGGGAGCGGATGGCATCCCGTTGCTGCATGACGGCAACAAGCATCAGGTATTGGTGACCATGGGCTCGGTATGATCAGCGTTCGGCTATCTGCCTTATGCCAAATCAGATTGAAAGGATTATTTACCACAGAGGACACGGAGTTAATACAATATAGAACTCCGTGTCTCGGCAATTGCTCCTGTATTGCTAAGTTCAGGTGTAGGCCGGAATAAGCCGGTTTGAGCGGTAGCGAAAACTGGTGTTTCCGGCAATCGGTGCGCCGGAAACACCCGCCCTTGCTAACGCCGGGCGGTCTTATTCCGGCCTACTTCTCAACCTATTGGAATCTCCGTGTTCTCTGTGTCCTCTGTGGTTACTCTTGGTTTTTTTCAAACCGGACAATCATAGCTATTGGCGTCCGCCAAAAGCCATTTCCACTTTGCCGTCTACCAGTTTTAGGTTGGCTTCAAACTCTGTGCCTTTGCCGGATTTAAAGCCTTTCAGCATTCCCGTTTCCCCTTTGCTTAATAGTTTTTTAGCCATTGCTGCGGTAATTTTTTTATGGGCGACGGTTTTCCAAATCGTCATTTTGCAGCCGTTGCGCCATTCGCTGCAACTATAGGCTTTTGCAGTTTCAACGATTTTGCCGTTGCATAGCGGGCAATCGGCAATGGCTTCCGTTACGGCTGACCGCGGCGGCCTCGGCTCGGCTTTGACGTAACCGATTTCACCCTGTTTATTGAGTGTCAGTTGCGCGTTAAATATTTCATCGTCAGGTTTAATGGCGTAGCTTTGCAGAGTCTGGCCGTTTTGCAGTAATTGAGAGGCCATATCTTTCGAGATCGTCACGCCGTATATTTCCTTCCATAATACAAACTGGCAACCGGCTTTCCAGTCGCTGCACCCATAGCCTTTCCGGCCTTCGATCACGGGGTGCCCGCACAATGGGCAGTCGCCCAAACGGCTTGGGTCATAAAGCGGCTTATCCGATTCGTCTTTAATCTTTTGCGTAAACTGGATGATTTCGGCCATGAACAGGTCGGGGTCGTAATCGTTATGTTCTATTTTTTTGAGCTTGGCTTCCCATTCACCGGTCATGGCTGCTGACTTTAGCCTGTCGTCGGCAATAATCGAGATCAGATGCCGCCCGGATTCGGTGCTGACCAGGGTCTTTTTTTGCCGCTGGATATAGTTGCGCTTGATCAGCACCTCGATGATCGAAGCCCTTGTTGCCGGCGTACCGAGGCCTTTTTCCTTTAACGCTTCCTTGAGCTGTTCGTCATCGCAGGTCTTGCCGGCCGATTCCATGATGCTCAGCAAGCTCGCTTCGTTATAAGGCTTGGGCGGCGTGGTTTTGCCCTGAGTTATCGAGGGCTTTTGCGGCCCGGTTTCATTCTTGACAAAATTGGGCAGGATTTTTTGGGTCTTGTCCTGCTGGCTTGGTGTATCGTTTTTGTACAAGACTTGCCAGCCGGGCGATTCGATGATCGTACCGATGGTTTTGAATTTTACTTTGCCGTCAACCTCGCCCAGCACAGTGGTGATTTGCTTGATGCACGGCGGGTAAAACGCGGCAATAAATCGCTGGACTATCGCCTCGTAGACTTTCGCCTCATGGCCCGATAGCGATCCCGGCAATGTCGATGTGGGGATGATCGCATGGTGATCGCTTACTTTGGCATCATTAAAAATACGGCTGCTCAGTGTCAGTTTATCCAGATCCAGCGGCTCGATTTGCTGCTCGAATTGAGCGCGTAATTTTACCAGCAAGGGCTTCATGCCCGGCTTCATGTCGTTTGACAGATAGCGGCTGTCGGTGCGCGGATAGGTGATGTGTTTTTTCTCGTACAACTGCTGGGCACAGCTTAAGGTTTGATCGGCAGTGAGGCCGTAGCGGATGCTCATGTCTTTTTGCAGATCGGTCAAGTCGTACAATAACGGCGGGCTGAGCGTTTCCTTCTTGCCCTTGACATCGGTAACCCGAAAATCCCGCTCCACGATCCGGCTTAACAAGGCTTCCGCATCGGCTTGATTGTCAAATCGACCGCCGACATATTGAAAATCGGCCTCCCGATACAAAGTGTGCAATTCCCAGAAATCCTTGGGTTTGAAATAGCTGATTTCAGCATCTTTTTGTACGATCAGCGCCAGCACCGGCGTTTGTACCCGGCCTATCGTCCATAAGCTGCCTTGCCGGCCGAACTTGAGCGTGTAAAGCCGCGTGGCGTTCAGACCGACGATCCAGTCCGACTCGCTGCGGCATTTGGCGGCGCGATACAGGCCGTCGTAGGCATGGCCGTCTTGCAGCTTTGTAAAGCCGCTGCGTATCGCATCGTCGGTCAAGGAGCTGATCCACAGGCGTTTAAACGGTTTGTGCTGGCATCCGCTCCAGGTCAGTATGTACCTGAAAATCAGCTCCCCTTCGCGTCCCGCGTCAGTCGCGCAGATGATTTCATCGGCTGCCTTGAACAACTGCTTGATGGTGTTCAGCTGTTTTTTCGCCGAAGCGTCGCCCCTGGCCTTTAAGCCGAATTGCTCCGGAATGATCGGCAGGGATTCCAACGACCAGCGCTTCCACGCTTTGTCATAGTCGTCCGGTTCCTTTAATTCGACCAGATGCCCGAACGCCCAGGTGATTTGATAACCGTTGCCCTCGAAATAGCCGTCGCGCTTGGCGTTTATGTTCAGGCATTTGGCTATGTCGCGGGCGACGGAAGGTTTTTCGGTCAGGATGACTTTCATGTTTTGGGATTAATTAATGAACCACAGAGAACACGGAGAACACAGAGATTTAAATAAAAATATGGAATATAAGTTTTCAGCTTTTGTTTCAAGGCGGAGTGCAGGCTTTGCCTGCATTGCAAACAGATGTAGCCGGAATATCCATAGGGCACAAGTAAGACCACCCGGCGTCAGCCAGGGTGGGCGTTTCCGGCGCTCCGATTGCCGGAAAAGCTTCCGCTCCTGCTCACGCTCCTTACCTACATGACCCACAGGGATGTGGGAAATGCAGATATTGCAGCAGCAAATATCTGTCCATGTAGGCAACGCCTGTCCTGCGCTTAACGCGCGGACAGGCTTATTCCGGCCTACTTCTGACGCCCCCACGGATGGGGGAAGGTAGAGCAATGCAGAAGCAATTGCTTGAATTAGCGGAATCATTTCCTCCGTGCTCTCCGTGTCCTCCGTGGTAAAAATTATTTAATGATCTTATAGCACGGCTTGTATTTCTTGCCCGGCAATTTCATGCGATGTTGCGCGACAAATGAAGCCAACAAGGAATCCATCAATGCCATGATGTCTTCATCGCCGTGAATTTCAAACAGCCCGTGTTTCTCAATGGCGCGTATGCCCTCGTCTTTTACGTTGCCGGCCACGATGCCAGAAAACGCGCGGCGCAGATTGGCGGCCAGGTGATGGCTTTCCTGGTCTTTGTGCAGAGCCAGGCTGCTCATGTTGGCATGGGTAGGCACAAACGGCTGTTGAAACACATGATCGACCTTAAGCTGCCAGTTGAAATAATAGGCGTCTCCTGTTTCTTTCCGGAACTCACGCACCTGCTTAATACCTGCCTGCATTTCCCGAGCCACCTGCACGGGATCGTCGATAATGATCTTGTAATGCTGCTGCGCGGATTTGCCCAAGGTGCCGGCAATGAAGTTATCAATCTCCTTAAAGTAATCCTTCGAACAGTCCGGGCCGGTAAATATCAGCGGAAACGGCATGTTTCGGTTGTCAGGATGCAGCAGGATACCGAGGATATAAAGTATTTCTTCCGCCGTGCCGACGCCGCCGGGAAACACCACAATGCCGTGCCCGGTACGGACAAAAGCTTCCAGGCGCTTTTCAATATCCGGCAGGATTACCAGCTCGTTGACGATTGGATTAGGCGATTCGGCCGCAATAATGCCGGGTTCGCTGATGCCTAAATACTGGCCGTTCTTGATCCGTTGCTTGGCGTGTCCGATAGTCGCGCCTTTCATCGGGCCTTTCATCGCGCCGGGCCCGCAGCCGGTGCAGATATCCAGGCCGCGCAGCCCCATTTCGTGGCCGACCGTCTTGCTGTAGTCGTATTCCTTACGGCTGATTGAATGCCCGCCCCAGCACACCACCATATTGGGATTGGTCATCGGGCGCAGAATCTTGGCATTGCGCAAGATGTGAAACACTGCGCTGCTGATGCCGTCCGAGGTGTCCAGGTTAAACATCGGGTTATTATTGATCTCATCGCTTATATAAATAATGTCGCGCAGCACCGCAAACAAATGCTCATTGATGCCTTTGATCATTGTACCGTCAACAAAAGCATGGGCGGGAGCCGACTGCACGTCCAGTTTAATTCCGCGCTGTTCCTGAACGACGCTTATCTGAAAATCGGGATAGCGTTCCAGCAGCTCTTTGCCGTCATCTATGGTGCTGCCGCTATTTAATACCGCAAGCGCGCAATTGCGGAACAACTGGTACAAGCCGCCCTGGCTGGTGTCGAGCAATTTGCTTACTTCGGCCTTGGACAGCACATCCAGACGGCCTACAGGAGTGATGCGTGCGTCAACTACTTGGTGTTCCATTACGTTCCTTTTGATTGTGCCGGTGTAACCACCGGCCGTATTTAGCGTTAACAATGTTGATTCATTTAGCATTCAGCGACCTCGGATACTCTTTGGTTTGGGTTAACTATCATGGACCATAAAAATGAACTCACTCACTAAAAAAATGCTGCTGATCGGTGCTTCGCTGCTGCTCTGCGCCTGCGCCCATGATTCACAGCAATATGTGTATTATCCCAGTGACACTGCCTACAGCAGCGGCTATACCATTATGCACAGAAACTATTACGGTGAAAGGCCGGAATACTATGATAATAGCTATCGTCAAGGCAGGGACTATTTTCCACATCATCACCATCATGATCAATACAGTGTCAGGCCGCGCTGGGGCGAGAATTATCAAGACCGTAGGCATCAGCATGACAAAGACCGTGATCGTGATCATGATCACGCTAACAATGACGATAATAATCGCCTCAAATACGGGAATGTCCGTCGCCAACACAACGATGGACACGACTGGAACCACAACAACCACTACCGCAGGGACTATCATTACTGACCTGAACAGTAAACGGCCACTTTAGGTTTAGGGGGTCTATCTGTGTCGCAAAACACTGGTTCTAAATTATCAATGGCTATACTGGGAATTAGCCTCTATAATGATCGACAGTGGACAGCACTCCCATAAACGCGAGGCTTCCGCTAAATTTCATGTTATTCAGCACTTTTCAGAAATTCCATTCGCTTTTCTTTATAAATTGCCCGGCATGATTTGCAATCAAACATTTTTATTGATTTATATAGGTAATTTATATGGCAACAGGTACTGTTAAGTGGTTTAACGAAGC
>Ga0208392_1000300_pt1 | contig 13431 bp, 9 predicted proteins | sample LakWasMeta3_LOW4_2_FD_183855 | JGI IMG/M metagenome (GOLD analysis project Ga0208392, IMG submission 183855) | Freshwater sediment methanotrophic microbial communities from Lake Washington under simulated oxygen tension - Sediment Metagenome... | ecosystem: Environmental > Aquatic > Freshwater >... | reverse complement strand
AGATCGATTTCCATCAGGAAACCACGCCCAACGATATCGTCACCGTGATCGCCACGCAGCCGCTAACCGGCAATGAACAGTGGCACAAAATGGAGCCCGATTCCTATTTGCTGTTTCTTGACGGCGAATGCATTGACGGCTCGCGCAGGTAGCCATTCGTCAGGCGTGAAAATCCTTGCCCGCCAGCACTTCCTTGACATAACCGGCCTTGATGACGAAATCGCCGAACCGCTGCCCCGGCTCCCGCTCCTTGGCATAGCGTTGAAGAATCGGCGTTAGTTCGGCAAGAATCTGCTCTTCGTTGATATTCTCGCGGTACAGCTTATTCAGGCGCTGGCCGTAAAAGCCTCCGCCCAGGTACAGGTTATATTTACCCGGCGCTTTGCCGATAAAACCGATTTCGGCCAGCACCGAGCGCGCGCAGCCGTTCGGGCAGCCGGTCATGCGGATCAGGATCGGGTCGTCGGCAAGCCCGGCCTGTTTGACGATCACATCCAGTTTATCAAGCAACGACGGAAAATAGCGTTCGCTTTCAGCCATGGCCAAACCGCAGGTCGGCAAGGCCACGCAGGCCATCGAATTCAGGCGCAGCGCAGTCTGCTGGCCGCCGCTCATCTGGTATTTTTCCAGCAGTTCATCAATGACCGGTTTGCGCTTGCCGCTGACCTGGCCGATCATCAAATTCTGGTTGGCGGTGATCCTGAAATCGCCGTCATGCACTTTGGCGATTTCACGCAGGCCGGTCATCATCGGTTGAATCTCGGTGTCGAGTATGCGCCCATTCTGGACAAACAGTGTGTAATGCCAAGTGTCGTTAGCGCCTTCGACCCAGCCGTAGCGGTCGCCGGAATGATCGAACACAAAAGGCCGGGGCGGTTCCAGGCTCCAGCCCAGGCGCCGGTTCAGTTCAAACTTTAGCCAGTCGATGCCCCGGTCCTCGATGGTGTATTTAAAGCGGGCGTGCTTGCGCTGCGTCCTGTCGCCGAAATCGCGCTGAATCGTGACGATTTCCTCGGCGACTTGCAGGACTTTGCTTTTCGGGCAATAGCCGATCACGTCGGCAAGGCGCGGATAGGTCTCCGGCTCGCCGTGGGTCATGCTCAAGCCGCCGCCGGCAGTGACATTAAACCCTGACAAATGATCAGCTTCGGCGATGGCGATAAAGCCGAGATCGTTGGCAAAAATATCCACGTCATTGCTCGGCGGGATCGCGACCGCTATCTTGAATTTGCGCGGCAGATAGCGCTTGCCGTAGATCGGCTCTTCGTCCTGCCGGCTTGACGACAGCAGTTCCTCGTCCAGCCAGATTTCATGGTAAGCCGTGGTCCGCGGCGTCAAATGTTCGCTGATGCGGCGCGCATATTCGTAAACTTCCGCATGCAGCCGCGATTGCTGCGGATTGGGATTGCACATGACGTTGCGGTTGACGTCGCCGCAGGCGGCAATGGTATCCAGCAAGGCGGCGTTGATTTCGGCAATGGTCTTTTTCAGGTTGCGCTTGACGATGCCGTGCAGCTGGACAGTCTGCCTCGTGGTCAGCCGTATGCTGTTATTGCACCAAGTGTTGGCAATGCGGTCCACTTCCAGCCATTGCGTCGGCGTGCAGATTCCGCCGGGCATGCGGATGCGCGCCATAAACTGGTAACGGGGCTCCAGCTTCTGCCTGCGACGCTCGTCGCGCAAGTCGCGGTCATCCTGCTGGTAAATGCCGTGATATTTGCATAGCTGGGTGTCGTCCTCGGCCAGCGCCCCGGTCAGCGGGTCTTGCAGGCTCTCGCTTAAAGTGCCGCGAAGATAATTGCTGGCATCCTTGATCCGCTCGACTTCAGCCTGTTTTGCCAATTGTTCCGGAGTGATATCGGTCATCGTTTAAGCCTCATTTAACACCCAAGCATCAGACCTTCCAGGTTTTTACTGGAGCCGCTCCCGGCGGCTCCAGCACTTCTGACCTCCATGGATGGAGGAAATGCCGAAGACTGCCGGGAGCAGTCTCGGCCGCCATCCATGGCAGTCGGTCGCATCGGTTCCCTACCGATTGCGACACTTCCGCCATCCATGGCAGTCGTAAAACCTGGAAGGTCTAAATCTCTAATACACATCCCGTTGATAGCGTTTTGTCTTTTGCAGGTTGGCGACATAGTCTTCGGCATTGTCGGTACCGGTTTCAGCCGCAATGATTTTCAGCAATTCCTGATGCACGTCGTTCGCCATGCATTTTGCGTCACCGCAGACATATAAATGAGCGCCTTCCTGCAGCCAGGCGTACAGTTCCTTGCCGTGTTCCGCTATCCGGTGCTGGACATAGACTTTTTGCTGCTGATCGCGGGAGAATGCGACATCCATGCGCGTCAATATCCCGCTTTTTAAATAACGCAGCCATTCGGCCTGATACAGAAAATCGGTCTCGAAATGCTGGTCGCCGAAAAACAGCCAATTTTTGCCCGGCGCGCCGATCGCTTCACGCTCTTCGATAAAGGCGCGAAACGGCGCAATGCCGGTGCCGGGGCCGATCATGATAATCGGCATAGCCGGATCGGCCGGAAGCTTGAAGTTATTGTTGTGGTCGATAAAGATGGGGATGGCTGCATTCTCGTCTATGCGCTCGGCCAGAAATGTCGAACCGACCCCTTTGCGCTCCCGGCCATGCGAGCGGTAACGCACAGCAGCCACGGTGATATGCACTTCGTCGGGATGCTGTTTCAGGCTGGAGGCAATCGAATACAAACGGGGCGGCTGTTTGCGCAGGCAGTCGATAAACGCCTGCGGCGACAGGTCCCCGGCCGGAAAGTCAGTGACCAGGTCAATGATTTCACGGCCGTACAGATAGTCGCTCAGTTTTTGCTTGTCGCGCAGCAGCTCATCCAGCTTCGGGTTATTGGTCAGTAAGGCGTAGTTTTTTAACACCGGCCGGGTAATGGCGGTGATTTCGTAATGCTGGAACAGCGCGTCGTAAAGAAAGCCTTCCTTGCCGTCATCGCGCACGACCCACTCCGTACCGTCCAGGCGCAGCGCCTGCAACAAGTCATCGATCACGTCCGGCGCATTGGCAGGGCAAACGCCGAGCACATCGCCCGGCTCGTAACTCAGGCCGGAGCCTTCCAGCGACAATTCCAGGTGGTGGGTTTCCTTCAACGAGCCTCGGCCATTGAGCACGATGTTGTCCAGCAACAGCGCAGGAAACGGTTGCTTGCGCGAATACAAAGGAGCGCTTGCGACCAACGGCGGCACGGCTTCTGCCGTTTGCGAGCCGGCTTCCAGGCGCATGGCCAGTTCATCCAGCACCGCTTCCATCCACGCTTCGGCGCTGGCCTCGTAGTCCACGTCGCAATCAACCCTGGGATACATTCTTAATGCCCCCAGCTCTTCCAGACGCCGGTCAAAATCCATGCCGGTTTGGCAGAAGAACTCATAGCCGGAATCGCCCAGGCCCAGCACCGCAAAGTGCATGTGCCCCAGTGACGGGGCACGCTTGCTGAATAAATACTCGACCAGTTCCTTGGCATTGTCGGGCGGCTCGCCTTCGCCGTAAGTGCTGACGATGACCAGCAGGTATTTTTCGGCCTTTAGTTGCGGCAGTTTGTAATCGCCCATGTGCTTGACAACTGTTTTTAAGCCGCGGCCGGCGGCGAGCCTGTGCAACTGTTCGGCCAGCGCTTCACTGTTGCCGGTCTGCGAACCGACCAGAATGCTAATCTCGGCAATATCGGCCGGGCTCGGTAGGGACGATAAATCCTTGCCGACTTGCCCGGTCAGATACCCGCCAACCCAGGCGGCCTGTTCCGGCGATAACGTCGAAAAAAATTGCTGGAGCAGATGATATTGATCATCGTTTAACGGCGTACGGCTGCGTTCAGGTAATAATATCTGCATATAATTCCCCGTTTTTGGGATGAGAAATAACGCGATATTTGCGGCTTTACTTATCAGGCTACGCCAAGCCAAACAGCCCGGCAATACCGGCCATTACCTAGATTTCGGCAAAAAAACCGGCAGGCTGATTTGAACGATTGGATATCTGTAATTTCTGCACAACAAGCGCCGTACCTACCAGACTGAAAAAATTATTCACCACAGAGAACACGAAGGACACGGAGGTAATAATCCCGTTAATTTATGGTATTAAAAAACTCTGCGGCTAGGATGTAGGCCGGAATAAGACCACCCGGCGTCAGCCTGGGTGGACGTTTCCGGCAATCGGAGCTATATATTAAACTCCGTGTTCTCTGTGTTCTCCGTGGTGAATCTCTTAAACAGAATACTTTCACAGTCTCGTACCCTACCGTGACAACCGACATTAAGCTGTACTTAAAAAACCGCGCTAAATTATGCTACGCTCTTTCACAGGCATAAATTTAAGCGGCAAGATTTTTATTAACGCGTTTCCGTCCCATTACCCAGGAGTCAAGCCATGCTAATCGGATTACCTAAAGAAATTAAGGACAACGAGAATCGAGTCGGCCTGACGCCAGGCTCAGTCAAGGCGCTAACGCGCCGGGGTCATCAGGTGCTGGTGCAGAGAGGCGCGGGGGAAGGCAGCTCGCTTTCGGACGAGGAATACCGCTCGGCCGGCGCCCAGATCGTTGCCAACGCGGAAGATGCCTGGGCGGCGGACATAGTGGTCAAAGTCAAGGAACCGATTGCCCCGGAATACCCCTATCTGCGCCAGGACTTGCTGCTGTTTACCTACCTGCATCTGGCCTCCGATAAAGCGCTGACCGAAGCCCTGCTAGCCAGCGGCACCACCAGCATCGCGTACGAGACCGTCCAGACCGAAGACGGCAGCCTGCCTTTACTGATGCCGATGAGTGAAGTCGCTGGCCGCATGGCGACCCAGGCCGGCGCAACCTATCTGCAAAAATCGCATGGCGGCCGCGGCATACTGATCGGCGGCGTGCCGGGCGTGGCCCCCGCCAATGTCGTCATTCTGGGCGGCGGCATCGTCGGCACCAACGCCGCGCGGGTCGCCGTCGGTCTGGGCGCGCAAGTCACCGTGCTGGACATCAGCCACGCCCGCCTGAAATACCTGGACGACATTTACCGCGGCCAACTGCAAACCCGTATCAGCAACGAATCGACGATTGAAGAAGCCATCGAGACCGCCGATCTGGTCATCGGCGCGATTTTGATCCACGGCGGACGGGCGCCCTGGCTGATCACCCGCGACATGCTACCGACCATGCGCAAAGGCTCGGTGATCGTAGACGTGGCCGTCGACCAGGGCGGCTGCGTGGAGACCACGCGCCCGACGACTCACAGCCACCCGACTTATGTCGTCGACGACGTGGTGCATTACTGCGTCGCCAACATGCCGGGGGCCGTGCCGCGCACCAGCACCTTTGCGCTGAACAACCAGACCGCCAAGTACGCCCTGCAGCTTGCCAACGAAGGCCTGGACGCAGTGCGCAAGGATAAGGCGCTGCAATATGGGCTCAACACTTATCGAGGGGCAGTGACTTATCCTGCGGTAGCGGAAGCGTTCGGCATGAAGCATACCGATCCGGTGCAGGCATTAAAGTAATTCTTGAGAATGAATAAAGAACCATTTAGATAGCCAAAACGGATTATTCGCTGGTTCCCAAGCTCCAGCTTGGGAATCCAAGTGATCAGATTAGATCACAGCTAGTCATGGGTAGGGTACGCATCGCGTACCATTTCCAAATCGTTCCTCCATTAGAATACCCAAAAGGTACGCGATGCGTACCCTACCTGACTTGGCGCTAGATCTTATTCAACAGGAGAATCCAGATGCCCTCATGGCTCATATTTGTGATCATCGGTATTATCGGCGGCATTGCGGCAGGTTTGTTTGGTATCGGTGGAGGCATTATCATCGTACCGGCGCTTATTTATTGGGCCGGTTTCTCTCAGCACATGGCAACCGGAACAACTGTTGTAGTACTGCTTCCGCCCATCGGCCTGGCTGCGGCATTCGAATATTACCGGCACGGAAACGTAAATGTGAAAGCGGCCGCCATTCTGGCCGCAACCATGTTTCTTGGTGGATGGGTTGGAGCCTACTTTGCAAACCAAATGGAAGGGCCTCAGCTGCGCCTCATCTTCGGCATCTTTGTTTGCAGCATTGGCGTGTACCTCGTCTATGGCGCTTGCAAACGCCTCGGCTGGCTTTGAGATCGTAGGGCGGTTTCGCGCCTCGACTGCACGGATGCAGGAGCAATTACCGAGGCGACGCAGAATATCCGATTAATAGGGTATAAAAAAATGCCGCTTGGAACAATCTGGGCAAGAACCAAGTTCAAAGTGACGTTCATGGCGGATTGCTACGCGAATCCGCCTTACAGCGTTAAGGTAAATCTTGAGAATGAACAGGGAAGCTTAGATAGCCGAAACGGACCCTTCGCTGATTTCTAATATCCTGATTGGAAATCCAAGTGAGGATCAGATTAGGTCACAGCGAATCATGGGTAGGGTACGCATCGTGTACCATTTCCAGACCGTTCTGCCATTAAAATACCGAAAAGGTACGCGATGCGTACCCTACCCGGCTGGTGTCGGTGGTGACGTTGTTGACCACGACACTGTGCTGCTCTCGTTACAATACCACGCCAACAAATAAGAAATTAAAAAACAATGAGATAAAACAAACCAAGCGGTTTTTTTTGGAAAAACAGCTTATATGCCATAGCCAACTGCGGCATATGGCCTGCTTTTGCAAAGACAGGCGCCAGCAGGATGCGCCTGGAGATGATTTTTGACGACACGCACTATGTCTAATAAAACGATAACCTACAAACTTAATCTGTTAGTTTTGCATGTGTGTATAAGCGTACAGAATTAACTATCGTGTTCCTCTATTTCTGGTTCAGAAAGCAGCAGGCTTTTATTCTCTTCCGACGACGATATTTGGCTATGCGGAGGAGCCGGAGAAGTTGCACGCCAGATTCGCATGAGTCTTACCTAAGCCCGCTCAATGCAGGAATAACGTTGTGTAACTACTTGAACCTGTGCAGGCTGACGAGCAGCAATCACGAAAATAAAACTCGGTCATCCCGCAACAAAATGAGGAGTAATGACATGAAACTCAAACGTTTAATTGCCGCATTTTTTATCCTAGCGCTCAGTTTGGCCATTATTGAGAGCGCTGATTCCGAACCCGTCATTTTTGCCCAAGCCACCAACCCTACCGGGATAGCCGTTGACAATACCGGCAGCGTTTTCGTGCAGTCCGCCTCCTTTCCGGAGTTTGGGGGTGGACTGCTCAAATTCGGCGCCAATGGAGAGTTGATGGCCCAAAACAGTCAGTTAACCGGAAATTTTCGGCTCGCGCCGGACCCGGTCCGTAACATTATCTGTGCTCAGGAAATGAATGGAGTCTTGTATTCTGTCGATCCCGATACCCTGCTGGCACAGCCCGTCATCGATTTGCGAGCCTGGATAATGGGCAATAGTCTCCAAAGCCAGGCATTCAACATACTTACAGGCATGCCGGATACGCTGGTCATGCTTAATCCGGTCTTTGGCGATATCGCCACATCGCAATCCGGGCCCGATCAACTGGATGTGCTGGTGACCGGATTGACGGATACCAGCGGCGGAATGCCGTTTGTACTGCGCCTGAGCTTTAACAACGGAACACTGCAAAACCCGCAGATTGTAGTGACCAGCCTACCGTCAGCGGTAGTTTTACCGCCGCCGCTCGACACGTTTCCTGCCGGACTCGCCATCAATAATAACGGTACGGTACTGGCCCCGCTGCCTACAGAGCTTGATCCCAATAGCGATGCCCAGGTAACGCCGCTATTTTTGTCGATCTTTGGCGCGGCGTTCCCTACCACCGCCGATGCCTCAACCCCGAACTTTATTCCTGCGTTTGGAAACAGCCAAGTCTTTGCTACCGGCATGACGGCATCTAAAGACAACGGCTTCTTTGCCACAACCATTGCCAATGGTTTTGGCTGTGGCGCCGGGCCTGCTGTATTGCATTTCCCTTCAACACTGGATAGCGCGCATTGCATACTGGACCTTTCGAGCCTGGGGCTTGCTAATACGGAACCCGCCGATATCGCCATCGATCCGAATAATCAATTTATCTACGTAACCATGCCCCAAGACGGCTCTGTACTGCGTCTGGACCCGCCATCGCTACCTGCCGGCAATGCGCCATTGCCGCCCAGTGAAACATCGATGTTATTCGACACTGCGCCGCTGCCGCCCAGCGAAACATCGTCACCCGTCGGCAATGCGCCACTACCGCCCAGTGAACCATAAACAATTTTGAAGCTGGTGATTTGTCTCGCCGAGCACTGAAGCTTTTGGCTGTAGGATGGTAGAGCGTAGTGACTCGTTAGAGCACGTAGTGAAACCCATCTACATTATCGCGTCATACGATGGGTTTCGCTACCGCTCTACCCATCCTACTCCCGGTAAAAGAAAGTATCTCGTCTTCGGGGGCGAGCCCCCGATTCAATCAAGCGTCGCGGCAACGACTCTTTAATAACAACAAAGCGCATATAGTCGGGAAGCTGGAGCTTCCTGCATTAAATTCCCAAGCTGGAGCTTGGGAACTAGCGGAAGCCTGTTATAAGCGCCCGGTGATTTCCAGGCCGCTAAATATGCTTACCGCCCTGAATCCGCCTGACGGTGCTGACCAGCAGATCGACTTCCTGATGGGTATTGTAAAACGCCAGCGATGGGCGCACGGTGCTTTCCAAGCCAAAGCGCCGCAAGATCGGTTGCGCACAGTGATGGCCGGTGCGCACCGCGATGCCGGCGCGGTTTAACGCAACGCCGATATCCTGGTTGCTGTGCCCTTCCAATACAAACGACAACACACTGGTTTTGGCTTTGGCGGTGCCGACCAGGCGCAGGCCGGAGATGCTTCTTAATGCATCCATCGCATACTCCAGCAGCTCATGCTCGTAACGGGCGATATTGTCGATGCCCAGTTTCAGCACGTAATCCAGCGCCGCGCCCAGGCCCACCGCATCGGCGATATTGCCGGTGCCGGCCTCGAAGCGGGCGGGAGCCGGCTGATAGGCGATCTTTTCAAAGGTCACATCCGCAATCATGTTGCCGCCGCCTTGCCACGGCTGCATCGCTTCCAGCAGCTCGGCCTTGCCGAACAGCACGCCGATGCCGGTCGGGGCGAAGACCTTGTGCCCGGAGAACACGAACCAGTCGCAATCCAGCGCCTGCACATCCACGCGCAAGTGCGAAACCGACTGCGCGCCATCCAGCAATACGCGCGCGCCGACCCGATGCGCCATCTCGATCATTTCCCGAGCCGGCGTGACCGTGCCCAGCGCATTGGAAACCTGCGTGAACGCCACCAGCCTGGTGCGTGAATTCAGCAATTTTTGATACTCGCCGAGCAAGATCTGGCCGTCGTCATCGACTGGAGCAACGCGCAATGTCGCGCCGGTTGCATCGCACAATTGTTTCCACGGCACGATATTGGCGTGGTGCTCCAGCCAGGTGATCACGATCTCATCGCCGGCCTTGATATGTTGCCGCCCCCAGCTTTGCGCGACCAGGTTGATCGCCTCGGTCGTGCCGCGCGCGAAAACAATCTCCGAAGAAGACGGCGCATTCAGGAACTTGGCAACGGTATCCCGCGCCTTTTCGTAAGCGTCGGTCGACCGCGCCGCCAGTTCGTGCGCCGCCCGGTGGATATTGGAGTTCTCGTGTTCGTAAAAATACGAGATCCGGTCGATAACCGCCTGCGGCTTTTGGGTGGTGGCCGCGTTATCGAACCAGACCAGCGGCTGGCCGTTGACCCGTTCCTTCAGGATCGGAAAATCGCGGCGCACTGCCTGCACATCGAACGCCGGATGGGCGGACGACAGGGCTGGGGCTTGCGCGTTAAATCCGCCGGTTTTCAGTTCATCCAGAAAATAAAAGGCTGATCCCGGCTCGGCGCTTGCCGGAATACCTGCCGATCCCCCGAACAGCTTTTGCAACTCGGCTTCGCCCGGCAGACCATAAGCCTGAGGTGTAAGCCCCGCTATCAATGACCCATCAAAGCCGGCCAGAGAGGCGGCCAAGCCGTAGGTTGCCGTAGGGACGGGGTTGCTTGCCGCGCTTTCCGGCACACTCCCGGCAGCCGCCGAAAACGGCGCAGCGGAAATTGAACCGGCATCAGCCGTTCCGGGAACGTTGCTGCCCGATGGCACACGCGAAACCAGCAACTGTTGCAATTGCGCGGCATCGGGCAGCCCGAAGTCGTGCGGCAGAACGCCCGCCAGCACGGACTCGTCCAAGCCCGCCAACGGCGATGCCGCCGGCGAAGGCGGATTGCCGAAAACCGGCCCGGTATCCAGGCTGTCGGGAACACTCGCCAGGGACGGCTGACGCGGAGTCAGCAGCTTTTGCAGTTCCGCTTCATCCGACAGGCCGAAACCTTGCGGTATAGCGGACTTTGAAGCAACTCCGCCCTGCGCAGCCGAAGCGGCAAGGCCGACACGCGAGCCGTCGCAAGGCAGCGCCGTAAACAGCTCATTGGCCAGCTTGGTCAATTGCACTATATCGGGCAATGACGCGTCTTGAGCAAAATCGCTGTTACTTGTAGTCATAATACTTGCCCACTTCGACATTCTCGAGCACTCCGAGCGCATCGTCAGTCAACACCGCCAGCGAGCAATACAGCGAGATCAGGTAAGAGGCAATCGCTTTGTGATTGATGCCCATGAAACGGACCGAAAGCCCCATGCTCAATTCGCCGGTCAGGTTAGGCTGGTACAGGCCGACTACGCCTTGGCGGCTTTCGCCGGTGCGCAGCAACAAAATATTGCTTTTGCCGTTGACGACTTTGACCTTGTCGCATGGGATGATCGGGATGCCTCGCCAGGTCAAAAACTGCGATCCGAACATGCTAACGGTAGCAGGCGGTACGCCGCGGCGGGTGCATTCGCGGCCGAATGCGGCGATGGCCAGCGGATGCGCCAGGAAAAATCCCGGTTCCTTCCAGACCCTGGAAATCAGCTCATCCATATCGTCAGGCGTCGGCCTGCCGTCACGCGGCTGCACTTTCTGTGATGGCGCTACGTTGTTCAGCAAGCCGTATTCGGCGTTGTTGATCAGCTCGCTTTCCTGGCGCTCCTTGATGGTTTCGATGGTCAAGCGCAGCTGTTCATGGATTTGATTGTGCGGGCTGCTGTATAAATCGGCAATGCGGGTATGCACGTCGAGCACGGTGTTGACCGCGTTCAAGCGGTATTCGCGGCCCCATTCCTCATAATCGACAAACGTTTGCGGCAGTTCCTTTTCGTCAAGGCTGGAGCAATCGACCAGCAGGCCGGTTTCGTTCTTGACCTTGTTGACGCGGTAGATACCGGCTTCCAGCGGTTTCCATTGCAACAGATGCACCAGCCATCGCGGCGTGATGGTTGAAAGCATGGGAACGGTTTTGGTGGCGTTCGCCAAGGTGCGCGCGGCAACATCGCCCAGCGCGGTATGGGTTTGACCTTCGTGAATATCGGACATGACGTTTTCCTAATTGTGGTTGTTATATTTAAATTTAGTATCGTTCCCAAGCTCCAGCGAGGGAGTGCAGTAGTGTGACGCTCCGGTGTCGCGTTTTATGCTGGTTCCCAAGCTCCAGCTTGGGAACCCAGTTCAGAAAGCTCCAGCTTTCTATGTTTCGGGAAGCTGAGCTTCCAAGACAACATTCCCAAGCTGGAGCTTGGGAACGAGCGGAAAATGACGAATGTGCGCTGGCTGCCAAGCGGAAATCCAGACCTTCCAGGTTTTTAAAACCTGGAAGGTCTAATCCGCAATGCTTCACCGTCAATCTTTCTTCCTATATCCCGCCCCCATCCCGGAACAGCTCGCTGCGCACATGCGCCTGGGTAATATTGCTGCCGGGCGGTACGCTATGGGTGAGCCAGACGTTGCCGCCGATGGTCGAGCCGCGGCCAATGGTGATGCGTCCGAGGATCGTCGCGCCCGCATAAATGACGACATCGTCCTCAACGATAGGATGCCGGGCATTGCCTTTGACGAGGATGCCGTCATCGTCTTTTTGGAAACGCTTGGCGCCCAGGGTAACGGCCTGATACAGTCGGACATGCCGGCCGATGACGGCGGTCTCGCCGATGACTACGCCGGTGCCGTGGTCGATGAAGAAGCTGTCGCCGATCTGCGCGCCGGGATGAATATCAATGCCGGTGGCGGAATGGGCAATCTCGGCAATAATCCGCGCCACCAGCGGCGCGCCTAATCGATAAAGGTTATGAGCAAGCCGGTGATGCACAATCGCGGTAATGCCCGGATAGCAAACCAGCACTTCGTCGGAGCTTCTTGCCGCCGGATCGCCTTCGTACGCGGCCAGAATATCGCTTTCGATCAGCGTCCTGACCTCAGGCAAGCGCGCGGCAAACTCGCGGGTAATCATGACAGCCTGACGGTATATCTCATCCGCAGGCAGCTGTGCTGAAACAAATTGCAGCTCGCGGCGGATCTGCCTGAACAGTTCGCGCAACAGGGTATCGAGCGTATGGCCGACAAAGTAATCGATGCCCTCGTCATCCAGGTCCGGCAGTCCCAGCCGGTTTGGAAACAACACCGAGCCCAGGCCGTCGAGAATTTTCTGCAATTCCTTGCGCGACGGCAGCTTGGGCGGCTTGTCGCGGCGCTGCCGGGTTTCCAAGGACTGTACGCGCAGATGGCGCAGTCTTGTCACCAGCTCATCGACGCCCCAGTCCGGCTTGATGGTTTGATAACTGAAATCGCTCATGCCGCAAAACCGCCTGCATCGAAGACGCCTTCGAACAGAGGCGAGCTCAAATAGCGTTCACCGGAATCCGGCAGCACGACAACAATGGTTTTGCCAATATTTTCCGGGCGCTTGGCGACACGCGCCGCGACAGCCACGGCAGCGCCAGAGGAAATACCCGAAAGTATGCCCTCTTCCCGGGCAAGACGGCGCGCGTACGCGATGGCTTCTTCATTGCTGACCTGCTCGATGTCATCAACCAGCGACAGATCGAGCACATCGGGCACAAACCCTGCACCGATGCCCTGAATTTTATGAGGACCGGGCTTTAGCAGCTCGCCGGCACGATGCTGGCTGAGCACTGGGCTCGCCTCAGGTTCAACCGCGATCGAGATAATGGCCTTGTCTTGGGTCTGCTTGATGTAGCGGGAAACCCCGGTAATCGTACCGCCGGTGCCGACGCCGGACACCAGGATATCAATACCGCCCTCGGTATCGTTCCATATCTCGGGGCCGGTGGTTTGCTCGTGAATGGCCGGGTTGGCCGGATTTTTGAATTGTTGCAGCAACACATAACGCCCGGGATCGGACGCGGCGATTTCCTCGGCTTTCGCGATCGCGCCGCTCATGCCTTTAGCGCCTTCCGTCAGCACCAGCTTGGCACCATAGGCAATCAGCAACTTGCGGCGCTCCAGGCTCATGGTTTCCGGCATCGTCAAGGTCAATGGGATGTTGCGCGCCGCCGCGACAAACGCCAGCGC
>Ga0208392_1000298_pt1 | contig 13450 bp, 10 predicted proteins | sample LakWasMeta3_LOW4_2_FD_183855 | JGI IMG/M metagenome (GOLD analysis project Ga0208392, IMG submission 183855) | Freshwater sediment methanotrophic microbial communities from Lake Washington under simulated oxygen tension - Sediment Metagenome... | ecosystem: Environmental > Aquatic > Freshwater >... | reverse complement strand
AATAGAATCCGGTACTAATCTATACAAATACATGTACGGAGAAACTGCTGATTACAATGATGCTAAAAAACTGTTGCAGGAAGCAAAATCTAAAGGGTATGATTCTGCCTATTTAATAGCTTTTAAAAACGGAGAAAAGATTAGTGTGCAAGACGCAATCAAATAATTATTAACTGCAAGTTTAATTATTTTTATATTAAATTTGTACAAAAATACTTGAATTTTGAAATTAACACGAGAAATTAAAACTGCCATACTTGTCATTTCGACTATCTTACTTTTTATTTGGGGCTACAGCTTTCTAAAAGGAAAAGACCTCTTAGATAAATATAAAACATTTTATGTAGAATATGACAATGTAGAAGGTTTAGCTCCTTCAGCATCGGTTACTATTAATGGTTTGATAGTAGGAAAAGTAACCAAAATTTCCTTGAACAAAGAAACAGGAAAACTAATGGTTCAGTTGCAGCTCAAAACTGATTTTCCTATTTCTAAAACCAGTACAGCCATTATTTATAAGCCTGGTTTTATCGATGGAAAACAAATTGCGATTCATCCTAATCTTAATGATAATTCAGTGTCAGCTGATGGTCAGGTTCTTATTGGAACTGCAGAATTAGATTTAACCGAAGCCTTAAAAAAACAGTTGCTTCCGCTTCAGGTAAAATTTGAGATGCTAATAAAAAATGCCGACAATCTATTGACGGGATTGAACAATGTTTTAGACAATAAGGGGCAACAAGATTTGAAAGTTAGTTTGTCTGAATTGAGTAAAACTATGGAACAATTTCACAAAGCTTCTTCGAGTATAAATACAATTTTAGACGATAATAAAGGAGAAATAAAAGGAGTTGTAAGCAACCTGAACAAAGTCTCAAGTGATTTTTCTAAAATATCAGATTCGTTGAACAAAGCCGATTTAGGGAAAACTGCCAAAAATCTCCAAAAAACATTGGAAAATGTTGATAAAATGATGGCTGATATTCAGGCTGGCAAAGGCACAATGGGCAAATTGATAAATGACGAAGCCTTGTATAATAATTTGGCAAAAACTTCAAAAGAATTAGAATTATTATTAGAAGACGTAAGGCTTCATCCAACCCGATACGTGAATGTCTCCGTTTTTGGAAAGAAAGACAAACCTTATGTTGCACCGGTAAACGATTCGGTTTCTAAAGTTAAAAATTAGCAATTATGGGCTATCTGGATAATATTTTATTTGCGATTCTACTGGTTTTGGGATTTGGTTATTTCTATTCCAATATAAAAAAAATTGTTAGAAACATTAATCTTGGTGCAGTCGTAAATCGCAAAGACAATCCTAAAGCACGTTGGAAAAACATGGCAATGATTGCCCTCGGACAATCAAAAATGGTGAAAAGACCTGTTTCAGGAATACTTCACATCATCGTTTACGCAGGGTTTATCATCATTAATATAGAATTGCTTGAAATCATTATTGATGGATTATTTGGCACTCACCGGATTTTCTCTTCTTTAGGAATTACCTACGATGTGTTGATTGGTTCCTTTGAAATATTGGCTTTATTGGTTTTGGTTGCTGTATTTACTTTTTGGACAAGAAGAAATATTATCAGATTGAAACGTTTCGCCAACAAAGATTTGACTGGTTTTCCAAAAAATGACGCCAATTATATCCTGTATTTCGAAGTCGTTTTGATGTCTTTGTTTTTATTGATGAACGCATCGGATTTGCATTTACAAAACGTTCCCGGAGGTTTTTCTCATTTCATAAAAGCAGGAAGTTTTCCTGTTAGTCAGTTCATTGAACTTCTATTTAATGGAGTTTCCAGCGAATTTGTAATGCTTCTCAATGAATTATTCTGGTGGTTGCACATCATCGGAATTTTCGTTTTTATGAACTATTTGTATTTTTCAAAACACCTTCATATTCTGCTGGCTTTCCCAAACACTTATTTTGCTGATTTGAATCCAAAAGGACAGCTTAATAATTTAGAATCCGTAACCAATGAAGTAAAATTGATGATGGATCCAAACGCAGATCCTTATGCTGCAGCACCTTCAAGTGAAAATGCAGTCCCAGCTAAGTTTGGAGCAAGCGATATTCAGGATTTGAATTGGGTACAATTAATGAATGCTTATACTTGTACCGAATGTGGACGTTGCACCTCATCTTGTCCTGCGAATATTACCGGGAAAAAATTGTCGCCTCGTAAAATTATGATGGCAACAAGAGACAGAATCGAAGAAGTTGGAAAAAACATCGATGCCAACAAAGGAGTTTTTGTTCCCGACAACAAATCATTATTGAACGATTATATCACGCCCGAAGAGTTATGGGCTTGTACTTCCTGCAATGCTTGTGTTGAAGAATGTCCGGTAAACATTAGCCCGCTTTCGATTATTATGGATATGCGACGCTATTTAGTGATGGAACAAAGTGCTGCTCCTGCACCAATAAATACAATGATGACCAATATCGAAAATAATGGTGCGCCTTGGCAATACAACCAGCAAGATCGATTGAACTGGAAAAACGAATAAAATTCCTCACCCCAACCCTCTCCAAAGAGAGGGAGTTGAAACTGGAAAGTAGGATTAATAATATTAATAATACAATAACACATTCGCCTCTCGGCTCCTTCTCTTTGGAGAGGGTTGGGGAGAGGATTTAAACAAATAATTATGTCAGAAGTTTTAATAGTACCAACAATGGCCGAAATGCTGTCTCAGGGCAAGCAACCAGAAGTGTTGTTTTGGGTTGGTTGTTCCGGAAGTTTTGATGACAGAGCAAAAAAAATTACAAAAGCATTTGTGCGAATCCTAAATCGTGCGAATGTTTCCTTTGCAGTTCTTGGAACCGAGGAAAGTTGTTCTGGCGATCCGGCAAAAAGAGCCGGAAACGAGTTCCTGTTTCAAATGCAGGCAATGACAAATATTGAGGTTCTGAATGCTTACGAAGTAAAAAAAATAGTTACAGCCTGTCCGCATTGTTTCAATACTTTGAAAAATGAATATCCGGAATTAGGAGGAAAATATGAAGTTTTTCATCACACAGAATTCCTGAAATCCTTGCTTGACGATGGAAGATTAACTATCGAAGGAGGGCAATTCAAAGGAAAAAAAATCACTTTTCACGACCCTTGTTATTTAGGAAGAGCCAATAATGTCTATGAAGCACCTCGTGATTTAATTCAAAAATTGGATATGGAATTGGTCGAAATGAAGCGTTCTCGTGCCAATGGATTATGTTGTGGCGCCGGTGGAGCCCAAATGTTTAAAGATGCTGAACCCGGCAACAAAGAAATAAATGTGGAAAGAACAGAAGATGCTTTAGAAACCAAACCCGATATTATTGCCGCAGCTTGTCCTTTTTGCAACACTATGATGACCGATGGAATCAAAAACAAAGAAAAAGAAGGTACAATAAAAGTAATGGACATCGCTGAATTAATTGCTAACGCTCAGGATTTGTAAAAAATACTAATAATTGATAATGTTAGACCTATGAGGTTTTAGAAACCTCATAGGTCTGTTTAAAAATAATAATTCCTATGTTAATCCCTTTTGAAAATTTACCCTTAGAATCCAAAATCTGGATTTACCAATCCAACAGAAAATTTTCGGATGCAGAGTTTTCCGAAATTGAAGCTGATTTAAAATCCTTTCTTGAAAAATGGGAAGCGCACAGCGTGGGTCTTGAATCATCGTATCAATTGAAATACAATCGATTTATTATCATTGCCGTAAATCAGGAAGTGCAGGCTGCGACAGGCTGTTCTATTGATTCTTCAGTTCAGTTTATTCAAAAATTGGAGCAAAAATACAGCGTAGATTTATTGGATAAAATGAACGTTACTTTCAAAAACGGCGAACACATTGCACACAAATCCTTGATTGATTTCAAGAAAATGGCCAAAGAAAAAGCCGTTACCGAAAACACCATCGTTTTCAATAATCTAGTTAATAATATCGAAGAATTTAATGAGTCTTGGGAAGTTCCAGCTATGGATAGTTGGCACAGTCGTTTTTTTTAAAACAAAAGCCAATGAAAATCTTCTTAACCAGAATAGGATACTTCATATTTTTGTTGCTTTTGTTTGCCAATTGTGCGACAAAAAAATCCAAACTTCCTTTCAAAAAACCAGCAATTTCAGAGAATGAGGAGATTTACATTCCGCATTTAAAATCAGAGCGAAAAAACTTTTTCAAAGATTCCGATGCCGAAACTCATTGGGTTGACAGCATTTACAATAACTTATCTTTAGAAGAAAAAATAGGGCAGCTTTTTATGGTTTCGGCTTATTCGAATAAAGATTCCGTTCACGTTAATGCTGTTGATAAATTAATTACGGAAAACAAAGTTGGCGGTCTGATTTTCTTTCAAGGCGGACCAGTTCGGCAGGCTAATTTGACCAATCGTTTTCAATCAAAATCAAAAATCCCTTTATTTATTGGCATTGACGCCGAATGGGGTTTAAGTATGCGACTCGATTCTACCTATCGACATCCTTGGAATATGACGCTTGGCGCTGTTCAGAATTTAAAATTGGTCGAAAAAGTAGGAGAAAGTATGGGTAAAGAAAGTAAACGTATTGGCGTTCATTTTAACTTTGCTCCGGTTTTGGATATCAATACAAATCCTAAAAACCCAATAATCGGATTTCGATCTTTTGGCGAAAGCAAAGTGAATGTCACCGAGAAAGCGATTGCATTGATGAAAGGCGTTCAAAACCAAGGCGTATTTTCAACCGGAAAACATTTTCCTGGTCACGGCGACACTTCGGCCGACTCACATAAAACATTGCCGCTGGTTACACTTTCACGCGATCACATCGATTTGGTCGAATTGTATCCCTACAAACGGATGTTTGACGAAGGCTTGGTTTCAGTGATGGTGGGACATCTTAATATTCCGAGTTTAGATCCAAGGCCCAATTATCCAACATCAATTTCCAGTAATGTAGTTACGGAATTGCTTCAGAATGAAATGGAATTTGACGGCTTGATTTTTACCGATGCTTTGGGAATGAAAGGAGTCAGTAATTACAGAGCAATTGACAGTATTCCGCCAATGCCCGGAGATATTGACTTAGAAGCTTTTCTTGCCGGAAATGATATTTTGCTTTGTTCAGAAGATGTTCCTATGGCAATAGAAAAAATCCGTTCGGCTTATCAAAATAATAGTATTACGGAAGATCGCTTGGCGCATTCCGTAAAAAAGATTTTGCATTATAAATTCAAAGCTGGCTTAAACCACTATAAACCTATCGAAACTGCGAATTTAGTCCAGGATATTAATCCTTCTTCAGACGAAGCTTTGCAATATCAATTGTTTGAAAACGCAGTTACCGTTTTACAGAATAAAGAAAATATTCTTCCCATAAAAAATTTGCAAAACAACAAGATTGCCTATGTAAAACTAGGCGATGACGAAAATAGTTCCTTTGTTTCGACGTTAAAAAAATACACCGAAATCACCGAAGTTTCCAGTCAAAGCATTGATAGTCTGAATCTAAAATTGAAAGAGTTCAATACCGTAATCGTTGGTTTTCACAAATCGGATAAAGCGTGGAAGAATCAGGAATTCACTGAAACCGAATTGCTTTGGTTGCAGGAAATTGCCAAAAACAACAACGTAATTCTGGATATTTTGGCAAAACCGTATTCGCTGTTGCCAATTACAAATTTTGACAATATAAAAGGATTGATAGTTTCCTATCAAAATTCAGATGTTTCCCAGATTGTTTCAGCCGAACTTATTTTTGGAGCCATTGAAGCCAAAGGGAAATTGCCGGTTTCAATCAACACAAACTTCAAGGTAAACGATGGCGTATCGACTGAAAAACTGAATCGTTTGGGTTTTACTTCTCCCGAAAACGTGGATATGAATCCAATGGTTTTATCCAAAATTGATGATTTGGCCAAAAAAGCCATTGACGGAAAAATGACTCCCGGAATTCAGGTTCTTGTGGCTCGAAAAGGAAAAGTGATTTACCAAAAGTCGTATGGTTATCACACCTATGACAATATTGAAAAAGTTACCAATTCAGATTTATACGATGTGGCTTCGGTTTCGAAAATGATTTCCACACTTCCGAATGTGATGCAATTGTACGACCAAAACAAGGTTACTTTGGATACAAAATTGGGAACAATGCTTCCGTATTTCGCCAATTCCAATAAAAAAGACATTCCTTTTAAGAATTTATTGTCGCATTATGCCGGGCTAGTTGCCTGGATTCCTTTTTATAAAGAAACTTTGGATAGTTTGAAAAGACCTTCCTTGAAATATTATCGTAAAATCGCTGATACACAGTTTTCAAGAAGAGTGGCTGACAGTCTTTTTATCCGAAATGATTACCACGACACGATTATGAAAATCATTGCTGATAGTCCTTTATCTTTAAAAAAAGAATACAAATACAGTGATTTGACATTTATATTGTTGAAAGAATATTTAGAAAGAGTAACCAATACAAAGTTAGATGTGTTGAGTTATAAGAATTTTTTCAGCTCTGTTGGGATGAATTATACGATGTATAATCCGTTGCAAAAGTTTGACAAAAGCGTGATTGCACCAACTGAAATCGACAATTATTTCCGTTATCAAACCATTCACGGATACGTTCACGATATGGGAGCGGCGATGGAAGGCGGAGTTTCCGGTCACGCGGGAATTTTCTCCAATGCGATGGATGTTGCCAAAATGATGCAGCTATTTTTACAAAAAGGAAATTATGGAAACCACAGTTATTTTTCCGAAAAAACATTCGACACTTTTAATACTCGCCATTTTGCTGCCGAAGGCGTTGATAGAGGTTTAGGTTTTGATAAAAGACTGGGCAAAGACGGTTCAACTTGTAATTGCGTTTCGGAATCCAGCTTTGGACATACCGGTTTTACAGGAATTATGGCTTGGGTTGATCCCGCAACCGAAATAGTTTATGTGTTCATTTCCAACAGAACGTATCCAAATTACACCGAAAACACCTTATCGAAAGGAAGAATCAGGGAAGACATTCAGCAAGTGATTCAGGATGCTATTGTGAAGTAAAGCTAGGATAATTGCTATTTCAAAAACATAATTTTTAATTCTATTTGCTTTGAAACCATTGAATTTTAATAATTAATGACCATTTTCATTCGAATAAAAAATCAAATGCAAAAACTATTAGTGTTACTTATATTAGTAACAAATTTTAGTTTATCCTATAGTCAGGAAATTCCAAAAGATTCTATAAAACAAGAAGAAGAACTCGATGAGATAATTATTCAATCTACCAGAACGAGTCGCACCATAAAAAATACGCCTACGAGAATAGAATCAATTGATTCAGAAGAATTGGCCGAAAAAGCCAATATGAAACCAGGAAATGTGAGTATGTTATTGCACGAAAGTACAGGATTACAAGTGCAACAAACATCGGCGACTAGCGGAAATGCTAGCATTAGAGTCCAAGGTTTAGATGGTCGATATACACAATTACTCAAAGATGGTTATCCAAATTTTGGCAGTTTTGCCAGCGGATTGAGCATTTTAGAAATCCCGCCTTTAGATTTAAAACAGGTTGAAATCATAAAAGGACCAGCTTCTACACTCTTTGGTGGCGGGGCAATTGCCGGAGTTATTAATTTTATTTCTAAAACTCCAAACGAAAAAGCAGAGAATAACTTTATTCTTAATCATTCAAACATTGGACAGACAAATTTAGGTGCTTATACTTCTCAGCGTAAAGGAAAATGGGGATATGCTATTTTAGGGTTGGTCAACTTTCAAGACTCTTATGACGTGGATAAAGACGATTTTTCAGAAACTCCAAAATCGAATAATTTTACCATAAATCCTCGTTTATTTTATTATCCAAATGAAAACACCAGTTGGATGATTGGAAACAGTTTTACAAAAGGAAATATGAAAGGTGGCGATATACACGTGATTGATGGTAATATTGATGCCAATCATACCTATTTTGAGCAAAACCAAACCTTGAGAAATACAACTACGATTGAATTTGATGAAAAATTCAAAAATTTAAGTAGTTTTAAATTCAAGCAAAGTTTAAGCTTTTTTGATCGAAAAATTAATATCCCAAACTATCAATTTTCAGGCTTCAACACCAATGCATTTACTGACGCATCTTACATTTGGAACAAGAAAAACCAGACTATCATCAGCGGAATGAATTTTATGTATGATAATTTCAATCAAAAAGAGGATGGTACACTTGATGCAAAATCGGTTACAACCGGCGCTTATGTCCAGCATACTTGGGATATTAGCGAATATGTGAAATTAGAAAACGGATTGCGTTTCGATAATGTGGATTATTCCAATATTAATTTTTCTAAAAACCAATTTTTCATCTTGCCAAAAATTTCCACCTTGTTTAAAATAAATAATAAATGGTCTTCAAGAATTGGTGGTGGATTGGGCTATAAAATCCCGACCATTTTTACCGAAGAAACTGAAAAAAATCAATATCAAAATATAAAGCCACTGAGCAATGTTGTTGCTGAAAGAAGCATTGGAGGAACTGCTGACCTTAACTACAAAACCAAAATTTTTGAGGATTTACTGTTCAGTATTAATCAGATGTTTTTTGTTACCCAGATCAATAAACCATTGGTTTTAGAAAATGATGGCGTCAATTCCTTTTTTGTAAATGCTTCTGAATCGGTTCTGAGCAAAGGATTTGAAACCAATGCCAAGTTTGTTTTCAAAGAAGATTTCAAACTTTTTGTCGGATATACTTTTACCAATGCCGAAGCAAAATATCTTATAGGAAATCAGTTTTTGCCTTTGGTACCAAAAAATAAATTGAATTTAGCTTTGATTTATGAGAGAGAAAATAATTTTAAGTTCGGTTTTGAAAGCTATTTTACGGATAACCAATATCTCTACAATGGCGACCAAACTCCAAGTTTTTGGATATTTGGTTTTATGGCTGAAAAGACGATGTGGAAACATTTTTCTTTCTTTATTAATTTTGAAAATTTCACTGACACACGCCAGAGTAATTATAAACGTGTTGTAAACGGACCTAATAATAATCCCACTTTTGATGATATTTGGACAAGCACTGAAGGATTCACGATCAATGGCGGCTTGAAATTAAAATTATAAAGCAGATTTAAAATCAATTTTTACCAAATTCAGTTCAATTTTAACTAAATTCGTGCATTCAAAATTCATTTATGAAAATAGCAATTGTTTGTTACCCAACTTTTGGTGGAAGCGGTGTTGTCGCAACAGAATTAGGGCTTGAGTTGGCTCGTCGTGGTCACGAAATTCACTTTATTACGTACAGTCAACCCGTTCGTTTGGCGCTCCTTAACCCAAATGTTCATTACCACGAAGTCAATGTTCCGGAATATCCGCTGTTTCATTTTCAACCCTATGAATTGGCTTTGTCGAGCAAATTAGTTGATATGGTGAAGTTGTACAAAATAGAATTATTGCACGTTCATTATGCCATTCCACACGCTTATGCAGGTTATATGGCAAAGCAGATGCTCAAAGATGAAGGCATAAATCTCCCAATGATAACCACGCTTCACGGTACCGATATTACCTTGGTGGGAAATCATCCTTTCTATAAAACGGCGGTAACATTCAGCATCAATAAATCAGATTTTGTGACTTCGGTTTCTCAAAGTCTGAAAGAAGACACGATTAAATTATTCAATATAAAAAATGAAATCCAGGTAATTCCGAACTTTATTGAATTGGATAAAAACATCATCGATCCGAGTATTTCTTGCCGTCGTTCGGTTATGGCCAATCAAAATGAACGAATTATAACTCACATCAGTAATTTCAGAAAGGTGAAAAGAATTCCTGACGTGATTAAAATATTTTATAAAATTCAACAACAAATTCCTGCCAAATTAATGATGGTAGGCGATGGTCCAGAAAAAGAAAAAGCGGAATATTTATGTCAGGAATTGGGCATTCTGGACAAAGTGATTTTCTTTGGAAACAGTAATGAAATTGACAAAATTTTGAGTTATACCGATTTATTTTTGTTGCCATCAGAAACCGAAAGTTTTGGTCTTGCCGCGCTGGAAGCAATGGCTTGGAGTGTTCCCGTGATTTCAAGCAATTCCGGAGGTTTGCGAGAAGTTAATTTTGATGGAGTTTCAGGATATTTGAGCAATGTGGGCAATACCGATGAAATGGCTGAAAATGCCTTACGAATTTTGAAAGACAATGCCACTTTAAATAAATTTAAGGAAAATGCGTTATCAGTTGCAAAGCGATTTGACATCAAAAATATATTACCTTTATATGAGGAATTATATCATAAAGCAATAAATAAATTTTCATGAAAAAAATAAGTCTGTTATTGCTCACTTTAATTCTTGTTTCTTGTGGAGCTTCATCTACAAAAAAATCAGAAACCAAGCCGCTGTTTGAAGTTTTGACTCAGCAAGCGGATGGTGGAGCCAGCATTCGTTTTTTTGAAATCTTAACCGAGGAAAAAGAAATTGCTATGTTGCAAAATGATGAAAAATTAAAAAATAAAATTAAACCTAGCGATATTCAGACATCAAATTTTATTGTCTTGAATATGGGAGAAAAAACATCTGGAGGTTATAAAATAAGCGTTGAAAGTGCTTTAGAAACAGATAAAAATATAATAGTTACCCTAAAAGAAACCTCGCCTGAACCTAGTATAGTAGCCACACAAGAAATTACAACTCCGTATTGTGTGGTAAAAATAAATTCGAAAAAAGAGATTATCATTAAATAAAAAACTCCATCTCGTTTTTTTGAACGAGACGGAGTTTTTACAAAAAAATAAAATATTTTAGAATCTGTATCTTACACCTAAAGCGATATCAGAACTATAACTATTTTCATAATAACCATTACCACCAATTTCAGGTCTAAAATCCAATGACAATTGTAACGGGAAATCAAAATTGTATTCGATTCCTACATCACCAGCTGCAAAAGCAAATAATCCACTGTCATTAACGCCATTGTAATCACTGTTATAACTGCCAAAGCCTCCACCGACACCGGCATACCAATTGAATCCTCCGTCAATATTCCAGACCCATTGGTACAAGCCTGCCAATTTTATGGCGTCGTCATTACCATAATAACCATTATTGTAATAATCATTTCTATTTCTCCAGCCTAAATCCAGTTCGAGTCGGTTACTGTTTGACAATCTTCTTTGATATGAAACTTCTGCTCCAAAACCGTCATTATCTCCCAATCGAAGACCTATTGTGTTTTTTGAAATGTCTTGTGCCTGTGTGGTAAACGCTAATCCCATTAGCATAATTGCCGATAAAATGATTTTTTTCATAAATAAATATTTGTAATTACTAAAGATATAACTTCTGACAGGCGAAAAAATTATAATACAATTCAAAAAAAATTATAATTGTGTCATTTTTTTTAATAGTTGAAGTAGTAAAAGGACAAGCACAACGCGAAGAAATCTATTTTAATACTTTGAAAATGCCAACAAATTGTGAATAGTTTTTAAACTTCGCACTTTAAACTTTTAAACTTTGAACTAAAATATTATATTTGTTCAAAACTAATTATAATGGCAGGAAATAGCTACGGAACCCTATTTAGAATAACAACTTTTGGAGAATCACACGGAGAAGCTTTAGGCGGAATAATTGATGGATGTCCTTCTGGAATTACCTTAGATTTTGAAGCTATTCAATTTGAAATGTCTCGAAGAAAACCGGGTCAATCTGCAATTGTAACTCAGCGCAAAGAACCAGATGATGTACAATTTTTATCTGGAATTTTCGAAGGAAAAACTACAGGAACTCCCATCGGATTTATTATCCCGAATACCAATCAAAAATCAGACGATTACTCACATATTAAAGACAATTACAGACCCAGTCACGCTGATTATGTGTACGAAAAAAAATATGGCGTTCGTGATTATCGCGGTGGCGGAAGAAGTTCAGCGCGTGAAACGGCCAGTAGAGTAGTGGCTGGAGCTGTTGCAAAACAAATGTTACCGGAAATAAAAATCAACGCTTTTGTGTCTTCTGTTGGCCCAATATTTTTAGAAAAACCATACCAGAATCTAGACTTTTCTAAAACCGAAAACAATCCTGTCCGCTGTCCTGACGAAGAATCGGCCATCAAAATGGAAGAATACATTCGTGTTATAAAAAAGCAGGGAGACACAGTAGGAGGAACCGTTACTTGCGTAATTCAGAATGTTCCAATAGGTTTAGGCGAACCAGTTTTCGATAAATTACACGCCGAATTAGGCAAAGCAATGCTTTCCATAAATGCCGTAAAAGGGTTTGAATTTGGAAGTGGCTTTTGTGGAGCACAAATGAAAGGAAGCGAACATAACGATTTATACAATCCTGATGGAACGACAAAAACCAATCTTTCCGGAGGAATTCAAGGCGGAATTAGCAACGGAATGGATATTTATTTCCGTGTGGCTTTCAAACCAGTAGCAACCATTATGCAAAAACAGGATTCATTGGACAATAAAGGAAATATCACTGAAATGACCGGAAAAGGACGTCACGATCCTTGCGTTGTTCCTCGTGCAGTTCCAATTGTCGAAGCAATGGCAGCAATTGTTCTCGCTGATTTTTATTTAATAAACAAAACGTATTTTAAATAGTTTTTAGTTTACAGAAAAACTGAGAACGGATTACTGAAAACTAAAAAAATGACTCAAACCGAAGCTAAAAAACCATCCTTATTAGGAAATCTTACTGTTCAAATTGTTATTGCAATGCTTTTAGGAGCATTTTTAGGCATTTATGTTCATAATAATTATGATGCCGCTTTTGCCAAAGAATTTAGCGATAAGATAAAAATATTAGCCACTGTTTTTATCCGTTTGGTACAAATGATAATTGCCATATTGGTATTTAGTACATTAGTTCCTGGAATTGCTAAATTAGGAGATATTAAAACCGTTGGAAGAGTTGGAGGAAGAGCATTAGGTTGGTTTTTCAGTGCTTCATTTATTTCACTTCTGATAGGATTATTTTGGGTAAACGTTTTGCAACCAGGAGTTGGTCTTAATTTATCTAATATCGATTTATCAACTGCTGCAGAAGTAACAGGTAATACACAAAGTTTTTCTGCCCAAAATTTCATAGAACATATTATTCCCAAAAGCATTGTTGAAGCTATGGCTAACAATGAAATTATCCAAATTGTAATTTTCTCCATCTTTTTCGGATTAGCAGCAGCTTCAATTGGCAGTTATGCAAAACCAGTCACTAATTTTATTGAAGTTTTATCGCACATTGTACTAAAAATGGTAAATTATGTGATGAAGTTTGCACCAATGGGCGTTTTTGGTGCTATTGCAGGTGTTTTTGCTGTAAAAGACTTAAATGATTTAGTCTTTACCTACATCAAATTTTTTGGATCATTTTTGGTAGGGATTGGTTCTTTATGGATTTTTCTTTTAGCAGTAGGATTTATTTTTCTTGGAAAAAG
>Ga0208392_1000297_pt1 | contig 13452 bp, 11 predicted proteins | sample LakWasMeta3_LOW4_2_FD_183855 | JGI IMG/M metagenome (GOLD analysis project Ga0208392, IMG submission 183855) | Freshwater sediment methanotrophic microbial communities from Lake Washington under simulated oxygen tension - Sediment Metagenome... | ecosystem: Environmental > Aquatic > Freshwater >... | reverse complement strand
CAAATATATTGCTCATGGTGCATTCAATGACATTGCCAGCCTGATCCATTAGCAGGCCATCAAACATGGCATCATCATGCCATTCCATGCGCGCCAGCACATTCTCAAGGCGATTTAGATGTTTGATGCCCGCTAGCCTTGGCTGTGCGGCCAGGCGTATGTCACATACGTGCAGCTTGACGCCGTTTTGATAATTCGACTCTGCATAGTGTGGCATTGCAGATTTAACAATGACCCGGGTTGGCACGGTGACTGCCGGAGGAGCATACCCGCGGGCACCTTCGCCCCGGGTGATAACGATTTTTGCAACCTGAGCCAGGTTGTCAGTAAATACATCTTCTGCGAATAGTTTCTGTATGTCATTCATCAGCAATTCGGCACTTGGGCAAACAATGCCAATCACTGCACAATCGGCAACCAGTTTCTGATAATGAAAAGGCCAGCTTACAGGTTGCCCGTTGCGCACCTGCATGGTGCGAAAAACCCCATCACCATAGGTGAAGCCTCTGTCATAGACCGATATTGCCTGCTCAAAGCCGCCGTTAACCAGATATGTATGATTGCGTAACATAGGCATAATTAAACCATAGCATCTACTAATTAACTACCAAAACTCAACAACAAAAAAGCCCGCATTGGTTATTCTGCGGGCCTTTTTACTGATATTGCTGATAAAAGCTAAATCTGGAAGACTTATACTTTCTTGAATACCAGGCTACCGTTTGTGCCACCAAAACCAAAATTGTTTTTCAGTGCATATTCAATCTTCATATCGCGTGCAGTATTGGCACAGAAATCAAGGTCACATTCAGGGTCTTGATTGAAGATATTAATGGTTGGAGGAGACATCTGGTGATGAATAGACAGTACTGTAAATACTGATTCTAAACCGCCTGCCCCGCCCAATAAATGGCCAGTCATGGATTTTGTTGAGTTAACCACCAGATTATATGCATGGTCACCAAATGCCGCTTTAATCGCATTGGTTTCGTTTGCATCGCCTAACGGCGTGGATGTACCGTGTGCATTCACAAACTGAACCTGATCCGGGTTAATGCCTGCATTCTGCATTGCATTGCGCATAGAACGGCGCGGGCCGTCCATGTTAGGCGCAGTCATATGGTAAGCATCTGCACTCATGCCATAACCACTTAATTCAGCATAAATCTTGGCGCCGCGTTTTTTAGCATGCTCATATTCTTCAAGCACTAACACACCTGCGCCCTCGCCGATTACGAAGCCATCACGGTCCTTGTCCCACGGGCGGCTAGCCGTTGCCGGGTCATCATTGCGTGTAGACAGTGCGCGCGAAGCAGCAAAGCCACCAACGCTCAAGCGGGTAATGGCAGCCTCAGCACCACCGGCAATCATGACATCTGCATCACCGTATTCGATCATACGTGATGCGTCGCCAATAGAATGGGTGCCTGTGGTACATGCAGTCACGATTGCAACATTGGGGCCTTTAAAACCGAACATGATGGACAAGTTGCCCGAGATCATGTTGATGATAGTGCCGGGAATGAAGAATGGTGAGATCTTGCGCGGGCCTGATTCCTGGTAAAGCAAATCAGTATCTTCAATGAACTGCATGCCGCCAATGCCTGAGCCGATAGAAACACCAATACGCTCGGCATTTTCTTCCGTAGCAACAATGCCGGAGTCTTTTACCGCTTCAATAGCAGCTGCAAGGCCGTATTGAATGAACGTATCCATGCGTCTGGCATCTTTTGCGGTAATGAAATCTTCAGCATTAAAGTCTTTTACTTCACCTGCAATGGTCGAAGAAAATGCACTCGCATCGAATTTTGTGATTTGTGTGATGCCAGATTTACCAGCAATAAGATTATCCCAAGCAGTTTTTACACCGATACCAACAGGTGAAACAACGCCAAGACCCGTGACGACAACTCTACGTTTAGACATAAGAAAAGTCTCGAAGACAAGGATTAAGAAACAAAAAAGCAAAAAGCGGTAAGCCCATGAAGGGCTTACCGCCTAAATTTGAATTTATTTGAGGTTAGTATTGATGTAATCAATCGCTAATTGAACTGTAGTGATTTTTTCTGCTTCTTCATCAGGAATTTCGCAGTCAAACTCTTCTTCTAGCGCCATAACCAACTCAACTGTATCCAATGAGTCAGCACCCAAATCATCTACAAATGATGACGCATTCTTAACGTCAGCTTCATTTGCACCTAGTTGTTCAGCAACAATTTTTTTAACGCGTTGTTCGATGTCAGACATCTAATTACCCCTTATATAAAAAATAGCCTAATATAAAAATAGTTCAGCTAAGGCGGTATTCTACCAAAACTAAACAATAATACAAAAAACTTAATCACTACTTTAAACGATATTCCGCCATTTTTATGGCAAAACAGCGCTATACCATTAACATACCGCCGTTCACATGTATGGTTTCACCTGTAATGTAGGCGGCGCTAGGTGAAGCCAAAAATGCAACTGTAGCTGCGATTTCCTTAACTGAGCCCAGGCGCCCTACCGGAATGCGTGCTAGCATTTTATTGGTGATATCTTCCGGCAGTTCGGCAGTCATGTCTGTTTCAATAAAGCCAGGAGCCACGCAGTTTACGGTAATGCCGCGGCTGCCCACTTCAGCTGCAAGTGACTTTGTAAAACCAGTCATGCCAGCTTTGGCTGCAGCATAATTGGTTTGGCCTGCATTGCCCATATGACCAACTACTGATGAAATGCTGATGATGCGCCCTGCTCTGGCCTTCATCATCGGGCGCAACACAGCTTGGCTCATGCGGTATACAGATGTCAGATTGGTGCTTAATACGGCATCCCAGTCCTCGTCTTTCATGCGCATTAACAGCGTGTCGCGGGTAATGCCGGCATTATTCACCAGCAGGCTTACATCGCCGTATTTTTCGCTGATTGCTTTTAGTGTAGTTTCAATCTGCGCTGCATCATTAACATCCAAAGCCAAGCCTTCGCCTTTGATGCCTGCCTCAGCTAAAGTGTTGGAAATAGATTTAGCGCCGTTTTCTGATGTTGCCGTGCCGATTACTGTTGCGCCTTGTTTACCAAGTTCCAAAGCAATTGCGGCGCCAATGCCGCGGCTGGCGCCAGTTACTAAAGCAATTTGTCCGGTTAACATAGCCATTCCTCTATTAAATATTATTAAATCGTATTTTTGAATTCGAGCAGCGCTTCGTTACTGGTTAAAGCTGCACATGGCAATTCTGTAACGATACGCTTGGTTAAGCCAGCCAATACCTTGCCGGGTCCACATTCCGCGGCTTGAGTGACACCTTGCGCAGCAATTGCCTGCACTGTCTCTACCCAGCGCACAGGGCTGTATAGCTGGCGTACTAAAGCATCCTTGATTCTATCAGCATCGCTATAGGCTGCAACGTCAGCATTATGCAATACTGGAATTTGAGGTGCATTTATAGCAACGCTTTTCAAGTACTCTTGCAGTTTAGCAGCAGCTGGCTGCATTAATGCACAGTGCGATGGAACGCTTACAGGTAATGGTAGAGCACGTTTTGCGCCTTTTGCCTTTGCTAATTCCATGCCGCGCCCTACGGCAGCTTTATTGCCTGCGATAACGACCTGGCCTGGAGAGTTAAGGTTAACTGCCTCTACTACCTCACCTTGCGCAGCTTCTGCACAGACTGCGCGTACAGTATCATCATCCAAACCTAAAATTGCAGCCATTGCACCTACGCCAGCTGGCACAGCGCTTTGCATCACTTCAGCGCGGTAACGCACCAAGGGCAAAGCATCTTTAAACGAAAGCGCACCTGATGCTACTAGCGCGGTATATTCGCCCAGGCTATGGCCAGCCAGAACCTTAGGTAAATCGCTGGAAATTTCCTGCCATGCGCGCCATGTAGCAACGCCAGCAGTCAGCATAATGGGCTGCGTATTAGTGGTTTCGTTGATTGCCTCGTTGGCTTCAGTAGCCATTGCCCACAAATCAGCGCCCAAGATATCAGAGGCCTCAATAAAAGTATTTTTAATTATGGCGGTATCAGCAAAACCGTTCATCATGCCTACTGACTGTGAACCTTGGCCAGGAAATAAGAATGCAATATTTTTCATAAATTACTTTATATAAACTGTTTAATTATTTGAATAAATTAGAATTTAATTAACGCAGAACCCCATGTAAAGCCACCACCGAATGCTTCCATCAGGATAATCTCGCCGCGCTTAATGCGGCCATCACGTACGGCAGTATCTAATGCCAATGGTATAGAAGCCGCAGAAGTGTTGCCATGTTTATCAACTGTTACCACTACCCTATCCATAGCCATATCCAGTTTTTTTGCCGTGGCTTGCAAAATGCGAATGTTCGCCTGATGTGGTACCAGCCAGTCAATATCTGATTTTTGCATATGATTGGCTTCTAGCGTTTCATCTACAATCTGATCCAGCGTGTTGACAGCCATTTTAAATACCGGGTTGCCTTCCATGACTACAGTGTCAGGGCCTTCTGTTCTGCGCGGTACGTGCAGCATGGTTTCATAGTTACCATCAGCATGCAGATGGGTAGAGATAACACCTTGCTCACTTGATGCCTGCAGAATAACAGCACCGGCACCATCACCCCATAGTATGCAGTTGCCGCGATCGGTGTAATCGGTAATGCGTGAAAAAGTATCTGCACCTATCACCAGTGCGCACTTGGCGCTACCTGCCTTAATGAAATTATCCGCAGTAGAAAGTGCATACACAAAACCGCTGCATACTGCCTGCATATCAAAAGCCGGGCACCCTGCAATACCCAATTTACGCTGCACCATCGTTGCAACACTAGGGAATATTTTATCCGGTGTTGTAGTTGCAACAATAATCAAATCAATCTCGGATGCATTTATGCCAGCACTGGCGATTGCATTTTTGGCCGCATTAGTAGCTAAATCACTGGTAAATTCACCTTTGGCCGCAATGTGGCGCTCTTTAATGCCGGTGCGCGCAACAATCCACTCATCTGTAGTGTCTACCATGCTCTCTAATTCAGCGTTGGTAAGGATTTTTTCTGGCAGATAGCTGCCTGTGCCAGAGATTCTGGAAAATATCATTGTGTATCCTGTGAAGTTTCTACATTCGGAGTTGGGCGCACGTGTTCAATCTCAAGCTGCTCACTGATGCGGCGTAATACTCCGCTGCGTGCTTCTTCAATTGCAACATGAATCGCAGATAGAAATGCTAGCTGGTCTGCACCGCCATGGCTTTTCACTACAATACCGCGTAATCCCAGAAAGCTTGCCCCATTGTAGCGACGAGGATCTAGGCGTTTTTTGAATGATTTAAGCACGGGCATCGCGCAAAGCGCCATTAATTTGGTAAGCCAGCTGCGTTTGAATTCCTGCGTCAGGAACTTGCCCATCATATGCGCCAGGCCTTCAGTCGTTTTTAGTGAAACGTTGCCAACAAAACCATCGCAAACTACCAAGTCGGTAGTACCTTTGAATATGTCATCGCCCTCAACATTTCCATAGAAGTTCAGATGGCTGGCTTTTAGCAGCTCTCCTGCTTGCTTTACGACTTCATTACCTTTGATGTCTTCTGACCCGATATTCAAGAGACCTACCGTTGGGCGTTCCTTGTGTTCTACGCAGCTTACAAGCATGGCGCCCATAATGGCAAACTGATAAAGATGTTCGGGCGTACAGTCGGCATTTGCACCCAGGTCCATCATGTAGGTGTTGCCTTTTTCGCTAGGCAGAACAGAGGCGATTGCCGGACGGTCGATTCCAGGCAGCGTCTTCAGTACAAAGCGCGCAGTAGCCATGAGTGCGCCAGTATTGCCAGCGCTGATACAGGCGTTAGCCTCACCGCTCTTGACCAGATTAATAGCTACGCGCATTGATGAGTCTTTTTTGTTCTTGAGCGCGCTCTGTGGTGACTCATCCATAGTAACAACCTCACTCGCATGATGAATGCGCAAGCGAGGGCTTACAGTTGCCTTATGGTTTTTTAATTCTGCCTCGATAGCATCTTGCAGGCCAACCAGCACAATATTGAGCTGATTATCTGCTGCCAGGGCTTTCAGTGCTGCAGGAACGGTAACATGTGGTCCATGGTCTCCGCCCATTGCGTCAATTGCAATTGTTATATCCATGTAGCTCTATACTCAAATTGAATGATGGGTTTGAACGAATCAATATAAGCCAATATCTGCTGAATGGCTATTATGATAATTTACTTGAGCCGTTAAAACACTAACGCCGCTCCAAATGTTTGGAGCGGCGCTAAATGATTTCTTAACTACCGAACAAATTCAATCTAAATAATTACTTAAGTATTGAATTAGCAAGGCTAAATAAATTATTCGCCTTTAGATGGCAATACTTTACGGCCACGATAGTAGCCGTTTGGGCTAATGTGATGGCGCAAGTGTGTTTCGCCAGTAGTTGGCTCAACTGCTAATGGTGGATTTGTCAAAAAGTCATGTGAACGGTGCATGCCACGTTTCGAAGGTGTCTTTTTGTTTTGTTGAACTGCCATAATAAAACTCCAATAAAATGATTAAAACATCATCTCAATTACTTACAAACCGATGCGATTAAATGAATAACGCATCACTAATTTAAGATTACAAAAATAACTAATCCGCAATAATAATATAAAACAAAGCTTTTGTCAGCCTAAATTAAAGCTTTTTGTTATTTGATGAGCCCCTTCAGTACCGCAAACGGATTGGGTTTCTCGCCGCTTTGCGTGGAGGCCTGCTTGCAAAGCTCTTCATGAACTGGCGCAATAGGCATCGCCATAATGACCTCATCTTCAATCAGTGTGAGCAGATTCATCGCCTGGTTGGCCTCTTGCAGGTCGTAATCGTCATTATCCTCAATATCTGCTGCGTCAGAATCTTGTGTGCCAAAATCACCAATCAGATAATCAAAATTGAGATTCAGGCTTAGCGGCATGGGCTCCAGGCAGCGCTGGCAATGTGTGTTGAGATTTGCATCTATTACAAGGTGCAGGTAGTGCTGCTCCATCCTATTGGTCTCGCCATCAAGCGTAAAATTAATCACACCGGCACTGGTGCCGTTCTCCATCTTTGAATCTACAGCCTGCGCGGTTATAAGTTCGAGTAGTCTGGAGCAGTCTGCAACAGATAAAGTGCCGCTGAGATGCTCGTTTCTTTTAGCGAAAGCTATGTTGTCAATTAACAAAGGTTGGGTATTCATTTTTATGTTCGATTTAATTCAATTTGTTAGAAATTTGGCACTTAAATTTAGCGCTGGGGATTTAGCTATCAGCAAGCACATGCTACAATTGCACGGTTTTTGTATTACATTTTAAGGTTTGCTACGTGTTCAAAAAAATTCTAGTTGCTAATCGCGGTGAAATCGCAGTGCGTATTGTACGCGCTTGCTCAGAAATGGGCATCAAATCCGTTGCAATCTATTCAGATGCGGATCGTCAGGCTTTGCATGTTAAAAAGGCTGATGAGGCTTACCATATTGGTACAGACCCTGTATCTGGCTACCTGAATGCGCACAATATTGTAAACCTGGCTGTGGCTACAGGTTGCGATGCTTTGCACCCAGGCTATGGCTTCTTATCTGAAAACCCGGAACTGGCTGAAATCTGCGAAAGACGCGGTATTAAATTCATTGGCCCAAACGCTGATGTGATTCGCCAGATGGGCGACAAAATCCAGGCCCGTAATGCAATGACCAATGCAGGCATTCCCTGCACCCCGGGCAGTAATGGTAACCTGGAGAATCTGGATGAAGCCGTAGCGCTTGCCGCAAAAATTGGCTACCCGGTAATGCTTAAAGCGACCAACGGCGGCGGTGGCCGCGGTATTCGTCGCTGCGATAGCGAGAAAGAACTGCTCAGCAATTATGACCGTGTAATCAGCGAAGCTAGTAAAGCTTTTGGCAAGCCCGAAGTTTTTCTGGAAAAATGCGTTATTTCACCTCGCCATATTGAAGTGCAGGTGCTGGCTGATTCAGAAGGTAATGCAATTCACTTATTTGAGCGTGACTGTTCTATACAGCGCCGTAATCAGAAATTGATTGAAATCGCCCCTTCCCCGCAACTCAGTCAGGCACAGCGTGATTATATCGGTGGCCTGGCAGTAAAAGCAGCGAAGGCTGTGGGGTACGAGAATGCCGGTACCGTAGAGTTTCTGCTCGATTCCGACAACACGTTCTATTTCATGGAAATGAATACCCGCCTGCAGGTTGAGCATACGGTGACAGAAACCATTACCGGTATTGATATTGTGCAGGAGCAGATTCGCGTTGCTTATGGTTTGCCATTGCAGTACAAACAAAGCGACGTACAATTCCGTGGCTATGCGATGGAATTCCGCATCAATGCCGAAGACCCGAAAAACGGCTTTTTACCGAGCTTCGGCAAAATTACCCGTTATTATGCTCCGGGTGGGCCAGGCGTTCGTATGGATGCGGCAATCTACAGCGGCTATGTTATTCCACCCTATTATGACTCCATGTGTGCAAAGCTCACCGTGTGGGCGCTGAACTGGGAAGGCGTCATAGAGCGCGGTCGCCGTGCTTTGGATGACATGCTGATTTACGGTGTGAAAACCACGATTCCTTATTATCAGGAAATCCTTAAACATGAGGATTTTAAAAATGCAGAATTTAACACCAGCTTTGTTGAGTCTCATCCTGAACTGGCAAATTATGCAAATAAGATTCCACCAGAGCTGATTGCCGTAGCAATTTCAGCAGCGATTGCAGCACACGAGGGCATTTAGTTGCGCTCATTAAACTTTATAAAAATTAACTTAAACCTTAAAGCGATAGATTAAAAAATGGCAAAAGTACATGTTTCCGAATTAGTTTTACGTGATGGACACCAATCACTCATTGCTACGCGCCTGCGTACTGATGACATGCTTCCCATCTGTTCAAAGCTTGATTCTATCGGCTTTTGGTCACTTGAAGCCTGGGGTGGCGCTACATTTGACTCATGCGTACGTTTCCTTAAGGAAGACCCGTGGGAACGTTTGGCAAAATTGCGCAAAGCCTTGCCTAATAGCCGCATTCAGATGCTGCTGCGCGGTCAGAACTTATTAGGCTACCGTCACTATTCCGATGATGTAGTGCGTGCGTTTGTGCAGAAATCTGCAGATAACGGCGTTGATGTATTCCGCATTTTCGATGCCATGAACGATGTGCGAAATCTGAAAACTTCTATTGAAGCCGTAAAAAAAGTTGGCAAACACGCTGAAGGCACTATCAGCTATACAACCAGCCCTGTCCATAATATTGAATATTTTGTCGGGTTAGCTAAAGAACTTGAAGCAATGGGTAGCGATACTTTAGCTATTAAAGACATGGCTGGCTTGCTTACACCTCAAGCAACCGGCGACCTGGTAAAAGCGCTGCGCAGTGCGGTAAATCTGCCTATTCATTTGCATAGCCACGCTACATCCGGCTTGTCTGCGATGTGTTTCTTGAAAGGCATTGAAGCCGGCGCAACAATTCTCGATACATGTAATTCATCATTTGGTGAAGGTGCAAGCCACCCTTCAACTGAAAGTATCGTAGCTGCATTGCAGGGTACTGAATACGACACAGGCCTGGATTTGCAGGCATTGCAGGAGATTACTGCTTACTTCCGTGACGTGCGCAAGAAATACTGGCAGTTTGAAAGCGACTTCACTGGCGTAGATACTCGTGTGCTGGTTAACCAGGTGCCGGGTGGCATGATTTCCAACTTGTCTAACCAGCTAAAAGAACAAGGCGCGCTCAACCGTATGGATGAAGTGCTGGCTGAGATTCCGCGCGTGCGCAAGGATTTGGGCTACCCTCCGCTGGTAACGCCAACTTCACAGATTGTAGGTACGCAAGCTGTGCTTAACGTAATGACAGGTGACCGTTATAAATCCATTACCAATGAAGTGAAAAATTACTTCCGCGGCCATTATGGCAAGTCACCAGCCCCGGTTGATGAAAGTATTAAACAAAAGGCTGTTGGTGATGATGAGATTATCACTTGCCGCCCGGCTGACCTGTTAGAGCCAGAGATGGAAAAATTAACTGCAGAAGCTGAGCTTTTTGCAAAATCCCAAGAAGATGTGCTGACTTATGCCATGTTCCCAGATATTGGCAAAACTTATTTACAGGAGCGTAATGCAGGTTCTGCTGCACCTGAAGCATTGCTGGATAAATCCACGGTTCAAGCCAGTGCCTCACGTTTTGCACCGAATGAATTCAAAGTTACCTTGCATGGTGAAACTTTCCATATCAACCTGACCGGCAGCGGCCACGCAGGTGAAGAGCAGCGTCCATACTATGTAACGATTGATGGCATTGCAGAAGAAGTCATTGTAGAAACCTTGAGCGAGATTGAAGTGTCTGGTAGCGGTGTTGCAACCGGCGGCGGTAAAAAGAAAGCGGCCAGCAATGCAGCCAGCGGCCGCCCTCGTGCTTCACATGCAGGCCACGTAACTACATCAATGCCTGGTACGATTGTCGCTGTTAAAGTTAAAGTAGGCGACAAAGTGAAAGCCGGTGATGGTGTGCTGGTCATTGAAGCCATGAAAATGGAAAATGAGATTCAGGCGGCAACTTCAGGCGTAGTTGTGGCTGTGAATGTAGCTAAAGGCGATGCCGTGACGCCAGACGAAGCCTTGCTTGAGATTCAACCTGAATAATCTTATTGTTTTTTAACCTGAAAGCCGACAGAATCTTGCTGTCGGCTTTTTTATTAGCAGTATAAATTTATGATCATAAACCTTATTCTTGCCTCATCCTCCCCTTTTCGCCATGAGTTGCTCACAAGACTGCAGGTGCCTTTTACATGCATTTCACCAAATGTCGATGAAACGCCGCTGCCAAATGAATTGCCTCAAGAGACCGCACTGCGTCTTGCCCAGGTAAAAGCTAGGAAAGTGGGGGCTACACATGCAGATGCAATCATTATTGGTTGTGATCAAGTAGCAACGCTTGATAATCAACAGTTAGGCAAGCCGTTAACGCATGATAATGCGACCAGACAATTGCGCCTGATGCGTGGCAGAGAAGTGACTTTTCATAGTGCACTTTGCTTATACAATGCTGCCACAGGCAGCATGCAGGCAGAGGTTGTGCCCTATGTTGTGAAATTCAGAAACCTGACTGATGGGCAAATTGAAAGCTATTTAACAAAAGAGCAGCCATACCATTGTGCCGGCAGCGCAAAATCGGAAGGTTTGGGAATCGCCATCATAGAGAAAATGACAGGTGATGATCCCAATGCACTGATAGGGCTGCCACTGATAGCACTGATTAATATGTTGAATAACGAAGGCCTTGCGGTAATATAAAAGTTTTAAGTTATTCATCACAAAGTTGTCACTATTGAATCAAAATCCATAAGGAATCTGCCATGGCTAAGCAATACGCACTTATTACACTTGCCGTTGTTTCTGCATTCTCCACCACTGCCGCTTTTGCGGAGCCTGACGAGATCCGTAGCACCTTGAATGACCAGCAAAGCGTTGCAGTGACCATATACAACAACAATCTGGCCCTGGTAAAAGATCAGCGTAAAGTGAATCTCAATACTGGCCTGAACAGTCTGGCATTACGTGATGTCAGTGCGCAGATACGACCAGAAACGGCCTTGCTGCGCAGCTTGAGCAATGCAGGCAGCTTCACGACGCTGGAACAGAACTTCGATTTTGATTTGCTTACACCGCAAAAACTGCTGGAGAAATATGTGGGTAAAAATGTAACCGTTGCCAGGGTTAACCCGGCCACTGGCGCAGAAACCACCGAGCAGGCGACCGTTCTTTCTGCTAATAGTGGCGTGGTAATGAAGATAGGCAATCGCATTGAAACTGGCATACCCGGGCGTATTATTTACGATGATGTGCCTGCTAACCTGCGGGACCGCCCTACTTTGGTAACCAGGCTCAATAATAAAACTGCTGCTGTACAAACTGTAGAGCTCAGCTATCTAACCGGGGGCTTAGGCTGGAAAGCTGACTATGTTGCTGAATTAAGTCCCAAAGAAGACAGCATTGATTTATCAGGCTGGGTGACACTTACCAACACTAGCGGCACCAGCTATAACAACGCAAGGCTGCAACTGGTTGCCGGTGATGTCAATATGATTCAAGAGCGCGCCCCACGGGCAATGGCGGTACGCAAGAGCGTTGCAGTGATGGCTGATGACGGAGCATCAATGGCTGAAGAGTCATTACTCGAATATCATCTATATTCACTTGATCGCCCTACTACGATTGCCGAAAATCAGACCAAACAAGTAGCTTTGCTTTCAGCTTCCAAAATACCAGCGCGTAAAGAATTGGTGCTTAGAGGCGCTGATTACTACTATGGGTCCAGCTATGGTGACTTGGGCCAGAAAATGAAAGTGGGTGCTTTTGTCGAATTCGACAACAAAGAAGCTGCAAAGCTTGGGTTGCCGTTGCCTAAAGGCATAATCCGTGTGTATAAAAAAGACAGCCAGGGCAATGCCCAGTTTGTAGGCGAAGACAAAATTGATCACACGCCTAAAAACGAAACAGTGCGCTTGAAATTGGGTGATTCTTTCGATGTTACAGCCGACAAAAAACAAACGGATTTTAAAGCACTGCCGCGTCCCGCCAAAGGAAACAGCCTAGCCGAGAGCGCATATGAAATCGTGCTGAAAAATGCTAAAAAAGAACGTGTGACAGTTACCGTTCAGGAGCCCATCCCTGGAGACTGGAAAATACTGAAAGAGAATCATGCGAGCCAGAAAGCCACAAGCAACACTGCCGTATGGAAAATAGAAGTTCCTGCTGAAAGTAAAGCCACCTTAATCTACCGTGTACAAGTAAAGTATTAATCGATGACAAATGCTAATCAACTGGGCACCCTGTATTTTATTCCCGTAACGCTGGGTGATGATAACCTTGGGCGCGCTTTGCCGCCTGAAGTCATCAACATTGCTCAAAAGCTGGATGTGTTTGTTGTAGAAAACGAGAAGACAGCGCGGCATTTTCTGGGATTAATGAAGACTGCCAAGCCAGTGCGTGAACTGACGCTGCTGACGCTGAACGAGCATACTGAAGATAAGGCAATTCCAGCATTGCTGGCCCCTTTGCTTGCCGGTAAAGATGTAGGGGTGATGAGTGAAGCCGGATGCCCAGGCATTGCTGATCCCGGTGCGAAACTTGCTGCCCTTGCCCATCAGAAGGGGGTGCGTGTTACGCCACTGGTAGGCCCAAGCTCAATTTTATTAAGCCTGATGGCATCAGGGTTCAATGGCCAGCGCTTTACGTTTTTAGGCTACTTGCCGGCAGATAAGGCTGCACGGGTGCAGCGCCTGAAGGAAATAGAAAAGCAGTCGCAAAAGTACAATGAAACACAAATCTTCATTGAAACGCCCTACCGCAACCAGCATCTGCTGGCGGATATTCTGGCCCATGCGCACCCTGAAACTAAGCTTTGCGTTGCCTGTAACATCAGTTTGCAGGATGAATTGATTATCAGCCGGAGTATCAAGGCCTGGAAA
>Ga0208392_1000294_pt1 | contig 13492 bp, 13 predicted proteins | sample LakWasMeta3_LOW4_2_FD_183855 | JGI IMG/M metagenome (GOLD analysis project Ga0208392, IMG submission 183855) | Freshwater sediment methanotrophic microbial communities from Lake Washington under simulated oxygen tension - Sediment Metagenome... | ecosystem: Environmental > Aquatic > Freshwater >... | reverse complement strand
GAACAACTTGGGAACTCTTGCCCACAGTAAACCAGGCTGAAGGATCGCTCCATACTTTCTTTTCTGATTCCAAAAGAAAGGCCTTAGAATCCAGGGGTACTCACTTAATTGCTTTACTGACACTCTCATATTTTTCCTTTAAGAACCTAACAAAACATTATCTGGATCTGTATAGTTTACAAGATGGCTATTTCCAAATACCAAAATAAATCTGCTGCATAGATTTTCTTATCGGAATAGCTCCCAAGATAGGTCTGCATCCAAATTTAATAGCACCAATTTTAGACAGCGGTTTTTTTGCCGAAATGAGCCTGTCAACCGACCAAACTTTTTACGAACACCCGCCTTGCAGAATTAAGATGGTAAAATCGAATTTTAATACTCGCCAATCCTGGCCTTGGAAAACCAAAAACTGTATATCTACCAACCATACCTATGAATAATAGCAATCCAGATAGAAAAATGGACGTTATTTGTACCTGTAGTGGAACAACTAGAGAGCAAATTAAGGCGCTTTATGATAATGGTGTCGACAATCTGGAAAGAATATCCAGAAGGACCGGTGCTTGTTCTGGATGCGGGGCTTGCGAGGCTTCAATTCTTGAGTTGCTAGCCGAATATAGCTGCGTTTCGCTGTAGTCGATGCAATGAAGCACATAGGGCTCTGAAATTTACGCCCCCTTCACTATTACCCTATCAACCAACTCTTGATTTTCTGCTATCAAGTCGCTTCTGCTTGGCCTGTTCAAAATTAGATATTAATTGTCAACAGTTCCTGCCAGTTGGTCGTATATGATGGCGACTTAAACTGTTGACGCATGTGCCAACGCTTGCCGATTATTTCGCTGGCATAACGAATGGTGCTTTTTCCATGAACACGATTGATTTTATCCAGCGTAGCCATTAACTGCTCTGATCGACCTGAATTTTCGACACTATCAAAGAGTGAGGTTTGGGCAACTCCAGCCGGTAATAAGTCAGGCAACAAAATACCTGCTCGTTGGTAGCTTAATCCGGTTCTAAAAATTTGTTGTAAACCGCGATGAGCCGCAGCAATCAATTGTCCTGAATCATGGGTTGGTCTATCAAATTCCGTGGTAGCGCTGTTGGCATATTGGGGATGGTGGGTATCGAACGGACTGGTTTGAATAAACACCGTCATTGCCTGAGCAGTCAGATTTTGATGTCGTAATTTTTCACCTGAACGTGCGGCAAAATGGGTGAGCGCTGCCCGTAAATCATCAAGGCTGGTTAATTTCACACCAAAGCTGCGTGATGTCATTATCTGTTTCTTGGGGGATGGCATTTCCTCCAAAGGTATGCAGGATATGCCCCTTAACTCCAGAACAATACGCTCTATGACTACCCCGAAGTGTTTACGCATATACTTCGGTTCAGCGTTACGAAGTGCCAGCGCATGATGAATGCCCAACCTTCGCAGTTTTTCACTCCAACGTCTTGAGATACCCCAAATATCTTCGAGTGCAATACTTGCTAATATCGTATCGGTTGCAGTCAGCGTTTGCCAATCTAAAACAGCACCGTGTGCAGAGTAACCTTTTTTGACTAAACGATTAGCCAGCTTTGCCAGTGTTTTAGTGGGAGCAATACCTATGGAAATCGGAATGCCTGTCCATTGCTTAACGGTTTTGCAAATATCCAGGCAATACAGCGTCAAATCCTGCGGCAACCCGGATAAGTCCAAAAAGCACTCGTCAATCGAGTACACTTCAACCCGAGGTGCATACCGGGATAGGCTGTGCATGACCCGCTGGGACATGTCACCGTATAAGGCAAAATTTGAAGAGAAAACCGCAATGCCTTCCTGCTTGGCAAATTTTTCAATCTGGAAAAAGGGGGCACCCATTTTGATGCCCAACGCTTTGGCCTCATTGCTTCTCGCAATCACACAACCATCATTATTCGACAGAACAACAACCGGTTTGCCGTCCAAGTGAGGCTGGAATACTCGCTCACAGGACGCATAAAAATTGTTGCAATCTGCAATAGCGAATAGGCTCACTGGACACTAACCCGTGAAGGAATGAATCACATGCGCCACCACGCCCCAAATATGCAGTTCCATGCCTTCGCTAATTTGTATGGGTTTAAATTCCGGGTTTTCCGGCATTAGCCACACTTCATCGCCATTAAAGACTAATCGTTTAACCGTTAATTCGGCATTGACGACAGCAATGACAATCGAACCGGATTTAGCTTCCAACGAGCGATCTATCACTAACATATCGCCATTATGAATACCTGCTCCATTCATCGAGTGACCTTGCACCCGAGCAAAAAATGTTGCGGACGGATGACGAATATAATGTTGGTTCAAATCAATGGTGGCTTCCAGATGATCATCAGCCGGTGAAGGAAAACCAGCAGGAATTTTGGAGCCAAATAGCGGCAAGGACAGCGCAGTTGGCTGATCTGTAAAAGGCAAGATATTCAATCCAGCGGGCTGTTTTCCCATGCGCGAAAGCATTCCCTTGACGAACGGCAGCAAACTGACCGGGACACGAATCGGTTGCGTGCGTTCACCGAATTGTCCGGTTCCCGCTTTACGGCCAGCACCTGAGCGTTGACCACCTCGTTTATTTGGGTTAGTTTCTGACATAGTTGATAGAATTTTGTTCTATTGAATAATGTACATTAATCAAAAATAACCAAAAAGACAAGAGATTTCCAATGTGCGGCCGTTTCGCGCTTTATACCGATCCAGAAACCTTAGCCCGGCGCTTCCTTGCGAAAGCAGCAGCCGATATGAAACCTCACTACAATATAGCGCCAACACAGAACATTCCCATTGTGCGCGAGGAAGACGGGGAAAGGCGCTTCGCACTGGCCCGTTGGGGACTGATTCCGCATTGGGCGAAAGAGATGAACACTGGCTACAGCACAATTAATGCAAGGGCCGAGACGGTATCCAGCAAGCCGGCATTCCGTCATGCTTTCCGGTACCGGCGTTGTCTAATTCCGGCGGATGGGTTTTATGAATGGCAAGCCAGGCCTGGTTCCAAAACCAAACAGCCTTGGTTTATCGTATTGCGGGATCACGAACCGATGGCCTTTGCGGGGCTATGGGAAATGTGGCGAAGTCCCGAAGGTATGGTGTTGGAATCTTGTTCCATTATCGTCACAGAAGCGAACGACCTTATGCGGCCGATTCATGAACGTATGCCGGTTATTTTGGCACCAGACAATTGGAATGTCTGGCTTGGACCTGGCGCCGAGGATACACAAGCGCTACAAGATTTGCTGAAACCCTATCCGGCAGAGGATATGGTCACATGGACAGTCAGTACAAAGGTCAACGATCCGAGAAATGATTCGGCGGAGTGTTTGGAGTCTCATTAAGGATTAATTTTTGGCTCTGTTTTACAAAACTGAAAACCCATGATTATTTTTTGGTGCAGCAAACGACGGTTCTGTAACCTGCTAAAATAAGCAATCTATTTCTAAAAGTGGAATCAAGTTATGACATTTCCCAAAACATTGGAATACGGCGGTCATGCTCTCGTTTGGTCAGGAGATTGGACGCCGGAAGGGGCACGGAAAGCTATTAGTGGAGCTTCTCGGGCAGGATATGACTATATAGAAATCGCTCTCTTAGACCCATGGAAGGTCGATGTCGTGTTGACAAAAGATTTGCTTCAGGAATTTAACCTTCGTGCTCATGCATCGCTTGGTTTGTCATCGGCGACTGATGTAACCAGCACCAATGCTTCTATTGTCGCCAAAGGCGACGAACTGCTCCGCAAAGCCACCGATGTCCTTTCTGCTATTGGCGGAACTGAACTCTGTGGCGTTATCTATTGTGCTCTTGGCAAATATCCAGGCCCCGCTTCGAAAGAAAATCGGGCCAATTCAGTCGCCGCCATGCAGCGTCTAGCGGATTATGCAGCGGATAAAGGCATCAATATTGATCTTGAAGTCGTCAATCGCTATGAAACCAATATCATGAATACAGGCATAGAAGGTTTAGCCTTCCTGGATGAAGTCAATCGCTCCAACGCCTATTTGCATCTGGATACCTATCACATGAATATTGAAGAAGATGGTATGGAAAAATCCGTCCTAGCCGCAAAAGACCGGCTTGGTTATGTTCATATTGGTGAAAGTCACCGTGGTTATCTGGGCACAGGAAATGTTAACTTCGAGAAGTTCTTTGCTGCCCTCAGAAAAATAAACTATCGCGGCCCAATAACTTTTGAGTCTTTTTCCTCAGAAGTGGTTGATCCAAATCTTTCCAATACACTGTGCGTCTGGCGTAATCTTTGGAGCGACTCCGATGATTTAGCTAAAAAGGCACTCATGTTTATCAAAGAGCACTATTAATTCCATGCAGAAAGTGATTATTTACCTTCACGGCTTTAATTCCGCATCCGTGGACTTAGACGGCAATTTGTTAACTAACAAGGAAAAGCTTTTAGTTATGCAAGAATTCTGCTCTAAAAAGGAAATCGCATTTTATACGCCCAATGTCGATTACAGAGATTTTCAAAACATCGTAGAGAATTTGTTATTTGACTGGAATTTATATTTGGATCAAGGCTATGACGTTATTTTTATGGGCTCGTCAATGGGTGGATTTGCCAGCGAATACCTGGCAATGAAAACAGGTTGTAAAGCCATTATGATAAACCCGGCAATCAGCCCAAGTGAATTGTTAACACAATTTATTGGCGTGACAGAAAACTATGAAATTGGACTGCCTTACCAATGGGATCAGTATCACTGCGAACAATATTTGCAATATGAGCAAGAACTGGCAAGCAGCAATAGGCCACTTGATAGAACGATACTATTAGATATGGCTGATGAACTGATAGATTCTGAAAAAACGCTTTTGAAATATCAGGCAATCGCAAATGTTGTGACCTATGACGGTGGTTCCCACAGTTTTGAACACATGCGTCAGGCTTTGCCGGTTATTGATCAACAATACGCTCTGGATTAGTATCTGTAATATAGTCGTCAATGCTTTCCGGTAGTAACGCGGTTTGTGTACGGCATTCGCCTTTAATGAAAAGTTTCATCCGCTGGCTCCCTCAATATATTGATGAGTATTATATCAAATGCTACGTTATGACACAGTCTGGGCCGGTAGCAGATATTCATTTTTTTATCATTAGATCATATCGGCATGGGCCTGAATTCTTTTCATTGATGCCAGATCAAAACCAGACTTTTACATTTGTAAAACTCGAGACTTGATCTGACAGTTTTAAAAATTATTCTCAAGTGAATCTGACACTGACACTGACTGATAGCTTACGAGTCATGGTGGTAGTTGATTGGAAGCTTTAAAATTTACGTAAAGCCGACATTCAGAAATCGTTATTCTTAGCTTAGACTTTAAACAGACATAATTTGCGAATGGCGCACGCTCTTAATTTTTAAAATATCTTTGACAAATAGAAATACGTGTATATACTCATTTTAAAATTACTTTGAAATTAAATATGCCCGATATAACTGAATTACAAAAAATGCCAGATTTTCTATGTTGCATGGATTGCATAGGGTTTAATCTCCGTAAGGCCAACCGAGCAGTAACCCAACTTTATGATGAAATGCTGCGTCCCGCAGGTATTCGTGTAACTCAGTATTCTTTACTTGTGGTTTTAAAGTTAATTGGTACTGTGTTGGTGACAGATTTGGCCGAGAAAATTGTCATGGATCGCACAACCTTGAGCCGTAATTTGGAAGTGATGGAAAAGCAGGGGCTTGTTAATGTCGCCCCTGGTGAAGACCGTCGTACGCGTTGGGTGACGATTACCGAGTCAGGTTCCGCCGTTCTGTTAGAGGCCTACCCACTGTGGCAGCAAGCACAAGCCAAGATCAGAGAAAGCATGGGCGAAGAGCGCTTACAGGCTTTAATGGCGGACTTGTCCGCGTTGATAGAAGTATCGCAGGCGGGATAATTTTTTAGCATATATGTGTATATACACTAATTAGGAGGCATCCATGAACAAGAGAATTAAATTCGACAACAAAGTTGTAATCGTGACCGGCGTATCATCGGGCATCGGGCGAGTAGCTGCGGAAAAGGTTGCCCAGTATTTTTAGCAAAAAAAAGGTGTATCTACATGTATACAGGATTATTAATGGCTAAGCGCAATAAATTTCGTTTGTTCAAGTCTGTGGTGTGTCTGTTCTTGTTTGTATCCCTGTTGATGGGGTGTTCCCGACAAGATCAAAAGGTTAAATTGCCGCCACGTCCGGTAAAAGTATATCGGGTTGACACTACCAGCGTAGGGTCTGTTACGCCCTATGCCGGAGAAGTCAGGGCACGTTTTGAAACAACTTTATCCTTTCGGGTAACGGGTAAGATTCTGGCAAGACCTGTCGAAATAGGGGATCGTGTCCAAAAGGGGCAGCTACTGGCAAGGCTCGATAACAGTGATTTTCAGCTTGCCGTGCAAACTCTGAAAGCCCAACTCAAGTCAGCGGTAGCAGATCGGGATTTTACCAAGGATGATTTGACTCGTTACCGGGAACTCTTAGACCAAAAGGTTATCAGCAACCCCGATTTTGATCGTCACCAAACGGCCGACACCAATGCACAGGAACGGGTTGCCGCCCTTGAAGCCCAGTTGAAACAAACGGTAAACCAACTGGAATACACTGAATTATCCGCCGACCGCGAGGGTGTCATCACCGCTTTGGAAGTTGAAAAAGGGCAGGTCGTCGCTGCCGGTCAGCCCGTCGTTAAACTGGCACAACTTGATGAAAAAGAAATTCACTTCGACATACCCGAGCAGCGCATCTCTGCAATCAAAAACCATCAGACAGTGGCTGTCACTTTGCTGTCCGATAACGAGCATCAATTCAATGCCAAAATTCGTGAAATCAGCGCTTCTGCCGATCCGGCTAGCCGCACTTACCGGGCTAAAGCAACATTGCTGGATGGACAGCAAGCGGCGCATCTGGGGATGACCGCCACAGTGTGGCTTACATCGGATAAAGCTGAACGTATCGCCGTACCGCTTGCAGCCGTATTCACTTCCCAGTCCCAGCCCAAACAACAGCAAGTGTGGTTAATCGATGAAGCCGCTAGCACAGTCAAAGCCGTACCGGTTCAATTGGGAACCGCATTACCGGGCGAACTTGTTTCAATTGAAGGTCTTCGGCCCGGACAATTAATAGTCAGCGCAGGAGTACAGCGTTTAAAAGAAGGGCAGACCGTGCGCTTATCTGAATCACTTACGTCCACATCGAAAAATCAGGACATCGCCAGCCCAGGTAAGCCATCATGAAGCACTTTAATTTGAGTGAGTGGGCGCTAGAACATCGTGCTTTCACGGGTTTTGTCATGGTGTTGCTGTTGCTGGGAGGGATATTTGCTTATTTCACCTTGGAACAACGGGAAGACCCGAAATTTACTTTTCGGTTAATGGTGGTTAAAACTGTTTATCCGGGCGCAACCGCACTTGAAGTCGAAAATCAGGTAACCGATAGGCTGGAAAAAAAGCTACAGGAACTGCCAAACCTGGACTATTTACGCAGCTATTCGAAACCCGGCGAATCCGTCATTTTCGTTACGCCACGGGAAGACATTCCCACTACTGAAATTGCCTATCTTTGGTATCAAGTTCGCAAAAAGATTGCCGACATAAAATTATCCATGCCGCCCGGTGTGATCGGGCCTTTTTTCAACGACGAGTTCGGCGATACCTATAGCTTACTGTATGCCTTCTCCGGTGAAGGCTTTAGTTACGTTGAACTCAAAGATGTGACCGATTCGGCACGGCAACAAATCCTGCGCGTAAAAGATGTTGAAAAAGCCGATCTCATCGGTGTGCAGGATGAAAAGATTTATGTTGACTTTTCCGATAAGAAGCTGGCTGAACTGGGATTGGATGTGGCATCGGTTGCTCAGGTTCTGCAAGCGCAAAACGGCATGGTGCCGGCAGGAACAGTCATCACTCCCCATCAGAATCTACCTATTCGGCTTACCGGTTCATTCGATTCGGTAGCCAGTGTGGCGAACCTTCCGATCCGTATCGAAGGGCGAACTTTCAGGGTAAGCGATTTTGCCAAGGTTACTCGAGGCTACGTTGATCCTGCCGAATTCAAAATGCGGTTCAACGGCAAGGATGTCATCGGCCTAGGCGTCACCATGAGCAAAAAAGGGGATGTTTTGGCCTTGGGCAAATTACTGGAAAGCACCATGGCTTCTATCGAAGGAAACCTACCCATTGGCGTTGATGTTGAGAAAGTGGCTGACCAATCCAAGGTGGTTCATACTGCTATCGGCGAATTCTTGCGTACTTTCTGGGAAGCGTTGGCGGCGGTACTGTTGGTGAGCTTTTTAAGCCTTGGTATGCGTGCAGGCTCGGTCGTCGCTCTGACAGTGCCGATTGTGCTGGCCGGAACTTTACTCTGTATGCTGCTGTTCGGTCTGGAAATTCATCGAATTTCCTTGGGTGCGCTCATCCTCGCCTTGGGATTGCTGGTGGACGATGCCATGATTGCCATCGAGATGATGGCGCGAAAACTCGAAGACGGCTGGGATCGCATGCGTGCTGCAACCTATGCTTATCATGTTACCGCATTTCCCATGCTGACCGGAACATTGATTACGGTCGCAGGGTTTTTGCCGGTGGGCTTGGCGAAATCGTCAGCAGGCGAATATACCGTTGCTATTTTCCAGGTGGTCGGTATTTCGCTAATCCTTTCCTGGCTTGGCGCCGTGGTATTCACGCCCTACTTGGGTTATCTCATCCTCAAGGTTAAAGTGAGTCCTGAGCAAGCTACACACGATCACTTTGACACCCCTTTCTACCAGCGTTTACGGCGCTGGGTTGATTACTGCCTGGAACACCGTAAAACAATCATCATTGCCACCATCGCTCTATTCGGGGTGGGTGTGATGACATTGACTAAAGTCCCGCAACAGTTTTTTCCGTTATCAAATCGGTCGGAACTGATCGTCGATCTATGGCTTCCGGAAGGCAGCGCCTTCGCGCAAACTGAAACCGTTGCCAAACACATGGAAACCATTTTCGCCCAAGATGAAGAAATAACGAGTTATGCGAGCTATATCGGCGGCGGCACGCCACGGTTCTTCTTGCTTATTGTGCAACAACTGACCAATACCAATTTGGCTGAATTCGTTTTAGTGACTAAGGACAATAGCGCCCGTGAACGAGTCATGGAACGGATCAGGCAGACCTTAGCCACGGACTTTCCGGAAGTGCGTGGGCGGGTGATGCGCCTCAACGTCGGGCCACCGATGGATTATCCCATCGTATTCCGGGTTTTGGGTGAAGATGCCGGCAGGGTTAGGATGATCGCCGATCAGGTGGCGGAGATTGTCCGGGCTAACACCAATACCGTTGATGTGAATGATGACTGGCATGAACGCATACCTTCGGTTCACCTGGTTTTAGATCAGGATAAGGCGCGGGCGCTCGGGGTTTCGACCGCCGGCCTTTCTCAAGCTTTACAGGCCCATTACACCGGTATTCCGGTTGGCCAGTACCGGGAAGAGGATAAATTAATAGATATCGTCTGGCGGGCAGAGCAGCCGTTACGTATCGGTGTAGATGAGTTGCCCAATATCAATGTACCGACTAGCCAAGGCAAATCGGTTGCCTTGTCGCAATTGGTCGCCACCGAAACTGTTTTTGAAGACGGCGTGCGTTGGCGAAGAAACCGGTTTCCCGCAATATCAATACGTGCCGATGTCGTAGAGGGTATGTTGGCTCCGGATGTTGCAGCGCAAATTGTTCCCAAACTGGAAGCCATTCAAAAACAATTGCCGACCGGCTATTTCATCGAGACCGGTGCGGCAAAAGAAGATGCCTGGACTGCCCAAAAATCGATTCTGATCTGGATTCCCTTGGTAGTCATTACCACGCTTATCCTGCTGATGATGCAGCTGCAGAATTTGTCACGAACCTTTCTGGTGTTTATGACTGCGCCGCTGGGCGTGATTGGGGCAGCGTTTGCATTAATGCTGTTCGGCGCACCTTTCGGCTTTGTGGCCTTATTAGGGATTATTGCCCTCGCCGGGATGATTATGCGTAATGCAGTCATTCTGGTAGATCAAATCGAGCAGGACGAAAAAGCAGGCATGGATACCTGGACGGCTATCGTCGAATCGACGGTTAGACGTTTCCGGCCTATTTTGTTGACTGCCGCCGCGGCGATTCTAGCCATGATTCCATTATCCCGTAACGACTTCTTCGGCCCCCAAGCCATCGCCATTATGGGGGGCTTGACGGTGGCTACGGTGCTGACCGTGTTTTTTCTACCCGCACTGTATGCGGCTTGGTTCAGGGTGCAGCCGGTTCAACATGATATTGGCACAAGAGTAAGCATCGAAAATCCTGAACTGGGAGTTTCCCATGAATAAGTTCATTTCAATAGTATTTGCATTGTTAACTATCACTATCTTGAGCGCCTGCACGCCCACGCGAGTGAGCGATCACGTAAAACTGCCCGATATGAATAATTGGCATCATCAACCTACCGATCCAATCAAAGTAACTCGCACCGATTTAAAGTCATGGTGGGAAGGTTTTAAAGATCCCCTGCTCAATAAATTGATCATTAAAGCCTTGAACGCTAACCATGACCTTAGGATCGCTAAAGCGCGGGTTCGGGAAGCCGCTACCTTAGTGACCATCGCCGAGTCGGCGCTCTATCCCAGCATCGACCTGTTTTCATCAGGCGGCCGGGAAAAAAAGATCGACCGGATAATCGGCGTACCCGGTAATCAAGATATTGAGCTGATAACGCCGACTGCCGACGCCATCAGTGGCGGACTGGCTGCCCGCTGGGAAATCGATTTGTTCGGCGGTAGGCACCTCGAAGCGGAGGCGGCTATCGCCCAATCGGCAGGAACCGAAGAAGCTTTACGTGCCGTCCAGGTAGGATTACTGGCGCAAGTCGCCACGAATTATCTGGAACTGCGAGGTTTACAGAAGAGGATTAGTCTTCAGCAAGAACATATAGAAGTCCAAAGGGAAAAGCTAAGGGCGTTACGGCTTTTTGCAAAGAGCGGTCTTGCTACTGAAGCCGATGTTACCAATCAGGATGCTTTGCTTAAAAGTACCGAATCTGCTCTACCAGTACTGACAAGCACAGCGCTTACATTAACGTATCGGCTTGGGGTGTTATTGGGTGAACCTCCAGAAAACCTTGAAACCCGCTTATCCCAAGTTAAGCCGCTACCCGTTGCTTTACCTTGCGTTCCCAAGCTTCTACCTGCTGACTTGTTATCACAGCGCCCCGACTTGCGTCTTGCCAAAACCGAGGTCACCGCCGCCGCTGCCAATCTGGGTGCTGCCCGAGCAGACTTGTTCCCTAAATTAGTGTTATCGGCAAGCGGAGGTTTCGGCGCACTGGCCGTTGGCGGGTTTTCCAACCTTGCGGAAAGCGTTTACACGCTGGGTTCGGGTCTGACCATGCCGATATTTAATGCCGGGCGTATCCGGGCGCATATTACAGCAGTGGATGCAAGGCTCGATCAAGCGGCCTTGAACTACGAAAAAACCTTTTTGCTGGCTCTTGATGATGTTGAAAATGCCTTTGTAGCACATGCCACGTCTAAGGAACGAAAAAAGCAACTTTCGGAAGCCGAAAAGTCCGCTCAAAAAGCCTACCAGTCTACTGATGCCCTATACCAACGGGGCGTGAAAGATTACTTATCCCTGCTTGATGCCCGGCGTAATACATTGACTGTCGGCGACGAGCGAGCCAAGGCCGAAACCGCAATGTGTGTCTCAATGGTGTCGCTTTACCGAGCCTTCGGCGGTGGGTGGGACAACACCACTGCGGCTAATCGAGCCCAAAATGAGGGTATTAAGCCAAAATGAATAAAGATATCATGCAAAGGGTACTTGAACTCATTCCCGCTGAAACAGGCATGAAGTTGCCTCCAAGAGTATTTATTGATATGGAGGGTGAATTTATCGACTTGGTTGAGGGCATCTCATTGACAGCCCGTTTCCCGAATAAAGATCGCTACATGAATCCGATGGGCTTTATGCAAGGTGGCATCATCACTGCCGCTATCGACAATACAGTATCGCCTCTCAGTTATATGCTGGGCTCACCGAATGTCACTCAAACCATTAGCACGACTTTTAAACGCCCCGTTAAAAAAACGGATCGCTTTATTAACGAAAATTGCCCGTAAGATGCTAATCACCAAAAGGCTCTAAAGCAAGTAATTTCGACAATATAATGAGGAATCAAAAATGCAAGATTTATCCAGAATTGGTCAAGTGACAGAAATTCAAATTGATGACAAAAGAACTCTTCGATACCTGAAAGCAGGTAAAGGTGATCCGCTAATCTTGTTGCATACGATCCGAACTCAGTTAGATTACTTCCAAGAAGTGATCCCTACGCTTGCGAAACATCACACCGTGTATGCTTTGGATTTACCCGGTCACGGGTATTCATCGATCGATACTAAGGCAACTTACGATGAACCCTATTTTCGTAAAGCTGTGGTTGCATTTATAGAGAAACTGGATCTGAAAGAGGTAATTCTTGTCGGTGAATCAATCGGTGCAGTACTGGCGCTGACCGTGGCTGGTACAATACCGGAACGAATTAGTAAAGTTGTAGCTTCCAATACTTATGACTACGACACTCGCTATGGAGATGGCGTGCGTAGAGGTAATTTTTTTGCAAATTTCATCATTGGCATTTACGCGATTCCTATACTCGGAACCATTTTTGCTGCACTTGAGAATTGGTTATTCTTAGGCTTTGCAGTGCGCGGTGGGTTACGGAACAAGCACTGGATGCCCAATGCACTGCTGACGGAGTTCAATCGTGCAGGTCGCCGAAAAGGCTATCGCTATGTAGAACGCAACGTCTTCGCCAACTGGCAATCATGGGGAAAGGCAAGGACTCTCTATTCTGCAGTGAAAGTACCCGTAAAGCTGATCTATGGGGATCATGACTGGTCAACTTTGCAAGAGCGGCAACGGACGGCAAAAAAACTGGGGAATGTAAACATCATCACGATTGAGAATACTGGGCATTTTGGTTTTGTTGATAACCCCCAAAAGCTTCTAGAGATTGTTTTGGGAAATTAGGCTTCATCATAAATTGTGTGCATTAATCGCATAGGATTGGGATTGCTGTCAGCGGAAGATATTTAATGCTGACCGTATCCGGACGCACATTGCAGCAGTGTATGTAAGGCTAGACCAATCGGCATTGAACTACGAAAAAACCTTTTTGCTGGCACTGGAAGATGTTGAAAATGCCTTTGTGGCACATACCACGTCTAAAGAGCGCCAAAGACAACTGTCGGAAGCCGAAAAGTCAGCGGAAAAAGCTTACCAGTCTACTGAATTAACATTCATACAAGTTAGGTGATTTCCAGAAATTAATTCACCCATTAGCCGGACGGATCAGGATGTCCCATTTGGGCAGGATAGGGTTGCGCTCCAGTCTAGCTTCAATCGCCCGCATCGCCATCTTGGACAGTGAAATCCCTTTATGGTAAACCGTC
>Ga0208392_1000293_pt1 | contig 13505 bp, 9 predicted proteins | sample LakWasMeta3_LOW4_2_FD_183855 | JGI IMG/M metagenome (GOLD analysis project Ga0208392, IMG submission 183855) | Freshwater sediment methanotrophic microbial communities from Lake Washington under simulated oxygen tension - Sediment Metagenome... | ecosystem: Environmental > Aquatic > Freshwater >... | reverse complement strand
ATCCTTGCCGCCGCCTGCCAGTTTCTCTGTGTTAAATTTCCTGGCATTTTCCAGTCGAGCCGCCAGGTTGTAAACCGCATTCATGGTACGTGGATTATTGATGTAATCACTGGAAACTAATGATGTATCCAATGCGCCGGGACGGGATGTGCGGAAGAGTTGATAAGGGAAATTGCTGTCGTCTGCATCCCAGGTAAAAATCCGATCTATCCAGAAATATTGCGCTCCCGGGTTTGAGTTAAGATTTTCCCATTTCGGGTTTTCAGGGTCCTTGGGGGGATTGGTTGGATTAGGGCCGACATGGCAAAAACCGCAGGACATGCCCACACGGTAGGGTCTGACCAGGTTTTTGTCGTTATAATAGCTTTCATCGGTATAGTAACGCACGGGATCCCATTTCTTTTGCGCCTCTTCATCGAAATCGGGGTTAGGGAACAGACGTACACCCACGATACCAGTGGCGTAACCGTAGTAAGAGCCAACAGGGATGTTTTTACCTCGTGCACCGATTTTTACACCGGGGTACTTTGTCTCATTTTCGAACGGATCAGCAGGACAATCTTTAGACCGCACATCCAACCATAACCCGTAACGATCTTCACGCCCGCTGGTGGGTTTTTCAAAACAAGGCTCATTGACCAATCCCAGATAATTCCAGCGGTTACTGCGATTGAATTTCAAACTGGGGTGGTTAGATAGGGTTTTTAAAAAGTCGAGGTTCCCGCGGCTGTCATAACCAATTTTATCCCAAAAACGATCGTTACCTGCTGTCCATACAATCCAGTTATTACGTCCGATAGCAGCAGCTTTGGCGGCAGCTTCCGGCGTTATTCCAGGAACAAAAGGTGCAAGAATTTTGGCTACTGCGGCGGGATCCTTGGTTGCGCCGTTGTCCATGTCACGAAAATAATCTTCATCGGCACCCGGCATACTTTCTGCCGTTCGCCCCACACATTTGGCTTCGTCTAATACTTTCCCCGCTCCTCTTTCATCACAGGGTTTATCTTTTAGTATCGCCATGCTACTGCTGCTATAGCCTCCGAGTCCTAGAAATCCCGCCCCCATCAGGGCGAGTACGATAGCTGATTTTTTTATGTTCATTTTTCTGCTCCCGTCAAAACATTACCCGCTCTTACAAGCGTGAGTGCGATAATTGATGTTTTTATACTCATACTGTTTACCTCAAACATTAGAATTATTAGGATTATCGACCGCTATTATTTGTGACTATGCGCTGTGCCTTTTATGCCTCCGGGTGTGACGTTGTAAAAATTAAATATAGTTGTGGGGTTTGAGTAGCAGAATTGCCTGGATCCTGCCATAAAGAAATTTTTTATCGAAATAATCAAGACAGCAAAAAAGCAACAACCAGGATAGATTTTTTGAATTGTGGCGTTCGTTGTGCCGGGGTTTTTGGGGTGATTGGTTGTTTAATGCTTTTTTAAGCAACCAGGGAGTGTGAGTTTCTGTTGATAGTCCTTTGATTTTTTCCAGGAATTCGGCGGTAATATCCAGTGTAGATCGTCGAGTTACAAGCACTTTCCATATCAAGACCAGCAACGCACTTGCAATAGCGCTAACAAAACTAGCAAAACCCAATAAACCGCATAGAGGTAGTGGCCTTTTTTTTATTGAACTCATTATCATTTGTCGCCCTCATTTTAATCGATAGTAAATATAGTTTTAGCAGGGTTTAAATTTGGAGAATCTGAGTCAATTTTTATCTGTAAAATACGCTTTCAGTTTACATAAAGTCAATAAGTTTCTAACAAAAATAATAATCTGACAGCGCTCTTTAAAAATGACTTAGTGTTCCCAATGGCAGAGTTTAATTGTTAAATAATTTAGGGTTGTTGAATAGGCGCTATAATCAGCGGTTGCCAAAGAATATTATTAATCTTTACCATAAAAAATGACTAAACAAGAAAAATCCTTAACAATGACTGTGCTGATGACACCTGATATGGCGAATTTTTCGGGTAATGTGCATGGCGGTTCTTTATTAAAATTGCTGGATCAGGTGGCTTATGCCTGTGCGGCAAAATACTGTAAAAATTATGTGGTGACAGCAGCACTTGATCAGGTTTTCTTTAAACAACAAGTGAATGTTGGTGAACTCGTGACTTTTTATGCTCGTGTTAATCATGTCGGCCGTTCATCAATGGAAATCGGGGTGAAAGTAGTTGCCGAGCATTTAAGGACGAATGAAAAAAGACATACGACTTCTTGCTACTTTACTATGGTGGCTATTGATGAAAATGGTAAATCTTTGGAAGTGCCGCGTCTGCAACTGGAAACTGATGCTGAAAAGAAACTTTATGAGGCGGCTGAAATGCGTAGAAAAATGCGCCAGGAAAGTTTAGAAAAAAGTCGTGCACTCTATGTTGAACTATCAGAGGATGAGTTTTAAATGGGGCTACAAGAAAATTTTGAACAACAGCCGCTAAAGGATTTTGCCGAGAAAGCTTATCTGGATTATTCCATGTATGTGATTCTCGACCGGGCTTTGCCGCATATTGCTGATGGCTTAAAACCGGTGCAGCGGCGAATAGTTTATGCCATGTCTGAGTTGGGTTTGACTGCCCTTGCCAAGCATAAGAAATCCGCGCGAACGGTCGGCGATGTGTTGGGTAAATATCATCCGCACGGTGATTCTGCGTGTTATGAAGCCATGGTGTTGATGGCGCAGAATTTTTCCTACCGTTATCCCCTGGTTGACGGACAGGGCAACTGGGGCTCGCCGGATGATCCCAAATCCTTCGCCGCCATGCGTTATACAGAATCGCGCCTGGCCGCTTATGCGAATACGTTGTTAAGCGAATTAGGGCAGGGCACCGTCGAATGGGCGGATAATTTCGACGCAACTTTAAAAGAGCCGGTGTTATTACCCGCAAGATTACCGAATATCCTGCTTAACGGCACGATGGGTATTGCTGTGGGAATGGCAACGGATATTCCGCCGCATAATCTCCGGGAAGTGGCGGCTGCCTGTATCCAGTTACTGGATGAGCCTGACAGTTCGCTGGAAACCCTGTTCAAGCACATCAAAGGCCCCGATTATCCAACCGCTGCTGAAATCGTCACTTCTGCAGAGGATATACAGAAAATGTATCTGAACGGCGGCGGCTCGATAAAAATGCGCGCTATCTATGAGCAGGAAGATGGCACTATCGTCGTTACCGCTTTGCCGCATCAGGTTTCCGGGGCCAAATTGATGGAGCAAATTGCTGCGCAAATGCTGGCGAAAAAGCTTCCGATGATAGAAGACCTGCGGGATGAATCGGATCATGAAAATCCTACCCGCTTGTTAATTATTCCAAAATCCAAACGCATCGATGTCGATGCGGTGATGTCACATTTATTTGCCACGACGGATCTGGAAAAAAGCTATCGCGTCAATATGAATATGATAGGCATGGATGGCCGACCACAAGTTAAGGGACTTCGGGAAATTCTCGTTGAATGGCTGGCATTCCGGACGGAAACGGTGCGGAGGCGTTTACAGCATCGACTGGATAAAGTGCTGGCCCGGCTGCATATACTCGAAGGCTTATTAATCGCCTATCTGAATATTGATGAAGTAATCGCTATTATTCGTAACGAAGAGAATCCCAAACCGGTTTTAATGGAGCGATTTGGCCTTACCGACATCCAGGCCGAAGCTATATTGGAATTGAAATTAAGACATCTGGCCAAGCTGGAGGAAATGAAAATCCGTGGTGAGCAGGATGCACTGGAAAAAGAACGCGCTGCACTGGAAAAAACTCTGGGTTCTCCGCTGTTATTAAATCGCCTGATCAGAAAAGAAATTGAGCGTGACGCCGAGCAATATGGCGATGACCGCCGCTCGCCGATTGTTGCAAGGTTTGCCGCGCAAGCACTGGAAACCACCGCATTAATCAGCAATGAACCCTTAACTATTATCTTGTCACAAAAAGGCTGGATAAGAGCGGCAAAAGGTCATGATATTGATGTGGAAAGTTTGAGTTACCGTTCCGGGGACGGTTTTCTGGATGCGGTAAAAAGCAGGTCAACTCACCCTGTTTATATTCTTGATTCCACGGGCCGCGCTTACAGTACCTCTGCCCACGATTTGCCTTCGGCGAGAACACAGGGCGAACCTTTAACCGGTCGGCTTAACCCGCCGGCTGGATCATCGTTTACCCATTTGCTTAGCGGTAATCCCGATGACTGGTATGTGTTAGCCAGTCATTGGGGTTATGGGTTCAGAGTACAGCTAAAAGAACTATCGAGTAAAAATAAGGCGGGTAAATTGCTAATAACCCTGTCCGATGGCGCGAAAGTCTTAAAGCCCGCGCCCGTCCACAATGAGTCTGATCTGCTGGCAGTCGTGACCTTGCAAGGCCGCTTGTTGATTTTCCCAGTGGCCGATCTACCGGCACTGGCGCGCGGCAAAGGCAATAAATTGATACAGATTCCCCCAGTTGATCTGGAGGCAGGTAAAGACTATGTGGTTGCAATACTGGCTATACCAGAAAACAGCCTCTTAAAAGTGGTTTCAGGCAAGCGATACTTAACGTTGAAAGCAGCGGATATAGAACATTACACCGGTAGCCGCGCCAAAAGGGGCATGGCTTTACCCAGAGGCTTTCAGCGGGTTGAGGGTTTGGAATGTGAGTAGTCTTTACATACTGGTCGGAGTTTACAAGCTTGACCGAAAAGTTTGAAGCTCGTAGCGACAACAAAACGTGAATGACGGGGTTGCAAACCCCGTCATTCTTCGGAATTAATTTAAATAACTGAATAAAGTGGCTTGAGTTATTCAAGCTTGCCTCCCCAGGAGGACAGCTTGGCCCCCTTTTAGTCTCTTACCTGCCAAGTCTTAACGCTTTTTGACAAGATTTTGATGCAAATTGATTTTTTGTGTAAAAATTACTGCGCCGTAATGGCTTGAACCTACAAGGTTATTTTATTTAAACTTGCCAAAGCAGGAACAATTTGGGGGACGTGAATCGGTGAATCGTCCAAATTTACCCGTACAGCCGAGAATCTCTCTTTTAATTTCAGTCGACGATGCCTCGTTGGATGGTGATTTATACTGCCATGCTTCCAAAGAAAGCTCAGAATACGAATGAACTGGATAGGAAGCCCCTTCAAAGCGTGGCTCTAATGCATCCATCACAGCGTGGTAATCTGCTAGTTGCAGCGTTTCTTGGGGGCATTTAAACCAATTTGAATACTGAGCTTAGTATTAACATAGGCCTGCGAATTATTATCAAGACTTAGGAACGACCATGGCCGAGACCAATATAATCCAATTGTCAGATTCCATGCCACACAACGCCGCCCATTTGCATTATCGAAGGCATCAGCAAAATAGGTACGCGTATCGTCATCTTCGGAATCCGCGAATTTCCAGCGCATACCGGCAAGACAAAATCTCTGTTTTAGCTTCTATTTCAAAATATAGGAATAATGTCCATCTGTTCCTTTAAATTCTCATAAAATTAAGGTCGCACCCGTTCGAGCACCATAAATTTTCTATCTTTTCAAGCAATAATGCGATAAATTGGGCCGAGTCACTGAAAGTTTATTCTACGATTTCTAGAAGACTTCAGTGCCGAATGTTTTTATACATGCTAATTTCACGAGGAGAAATCTTATGAGCCTTTTCACAGAAATAGTTAAATCCGCTATCGGAGCAAGTAATACTTCAGGACAAACTGAAAACCAAAGCCAGAATTTATTGAATGGCGCGTTGGGAATGCTGCAGGCAATGGGCGGCATAGACGGGTTGGTTAATAAACTTGAGCAATCGGGATTGGGCGATCTTGCCGCGTCCTGGGTTGGTGCGGGAGAAAACAAGAGCATAAACCCCGAGGAATTGGCCAATGTATTGGGCAAAGACCAGATTGCCGCCGTAGCTCAACAGGCAGGTATCCCTGAGTCCCAGGGTGCAGCAGTGCTCTCGCAGGTTTTACCCGCTATGGTCGATAAACTGACGCCAGGCGGCGAGGTACCAGAAGCAGGCAGTTTCCCGACATGGGGCAAAGTGCTTCTTGGTGGAGTGGGGGCCGCAATTGCAGGAAAAATGGCGGCCTCCTATTTTGGCAATAAAGAAGATGAGGAACAGTCGCCCAATCCAGAGCAACAAACAACAACCGCGAGCACCGGCTCTGTTGATACAGGCATAGGCTCGACGACTGCAAACGTTCGAACCTACACAGTAGCCAGTGGTGATACACTGTCCAATATTTCTAGACAGTTCTACAACGATGCGAATCAATGGCAACGTATTTTTGATGCGAATCGGGATATTTTAAGTAACCCGGATCGCATATCTCCAGGCCAAAAATTACGCATCCCTTAGATTTAAGCACACTTAAAGCCGCTCAAAAATTGAAACGAGCAGACTCTTTCAGGCTTTCTGCGCAACTTAACAGATAAAATCGAATATTTCTTACCGCTAGGTTTGTCATATAAGCATTATGTTGTGGAAAAAAGGTAGACAAAGCGATAACGTTGAAGATCGCCGTGGTGCGAATATCGGCGGGGCATCGATTAAACTGGGCGGTGGACTGTTGGTGGTCGTAATGCTGATAGGAGTCCTACTGGGAGAAAACCCTTTGGAACTATTAGCTATGCTATCGCAAGGGTTCATTGAGAGCAGTTCGACAACTGCGGTCTCCCCCGGGCAATCGCAAGGCAACGATGAATCCGCTCAATTTGTATCCGCCATCCTGGCGGATACCGAAGATACTTGGGCCACAATTTTCCCTCGCATGGGTATGCACTATCAAGTGCCGAAGCTGGTTTTGTTTTCCGATCAAGTATCCTCCGCATGCGGTTATAATTCCGCAGCTACGGGGCCTTTCTATTGTCCTGGCGATAGAAAGGTTTATCTCGATTTGGGGTTTTTCCGGGAACTGGATCACTTGGGCGCCCCGGGCGATTTCGCTCAAGCGTATGTCATAGGGCACGAGGTCGGTCATCATGTGCAAAATCTCTTGGGGATTTCCGGCAAGGTCCATGACTTGCAAGTACGTAGCGGTGCGGCTCAAGCTAATGCTTTATCGGTCTTACTGGAATTACAAGCAGATTGTTTTGCGGGGGTATGGGCTCACTATGCCGATAAATATCGCAGCCTTTTGGAGCCCGGAGATGTCGATGAAGGACTCAGGGCTGCCTCCGCCATAGGAGATGACCGTCTTTTGAAACGCGCAGGAAAAAGAATAAGCCCGGAATCATTTACCCACGGATCATCGGAGCAACGCACTTTTTGGCTTCGTAAAGGATTGGAAAACGGAGATATAGCGACTTGTGATACCTTTTCAGCTGCGGCAAAAAAATAATCCCAAGGCTAATGTTAAATCGGTGATGATTATGTAACCCAGAAGTATTTGAACGGTAAGTGTTTATAGATACTTCCGGGGTTTTTTATAATCTTACTTTACCAATGAAACATGGCGGTTAACCGAGTCATTGGTGTTTGTTCTCAATTTTTAAGAAAAAAACGATTTTACGGAAGAGGTCAAGCTATTCCAGCCTTCTTCCAATTTCGATGATGCTTCGTCCCATCCTGACTCCAACGACTCTTTAATATCATCCCACTTATCATCAGCTGACTCCGCTATTTCCTTAGCTTTAGCTTTCGCTTGCTCTAACTTGGGTTCCAAATCGGCAATTGCTGTACGAACATCTTCAATCGCTTCTTGCGACTCATCTAATGCTTTTTCTTTAAGCGATTCGAGTTTTGCTTGTTGTTCGTAAATGGTGGCTTTCGTTTTTGCTAATAATTCATCTTTGGTCATGGCGTTAATTCCCGGTTGAATGATTAAAAAACATCTGATTCTAAATTCTGATTATTTTATGGAGTGAAATCCTGAGCTTTTCACCTTCAATATAGTCCTCCTTTTATGAAACTATTGCAATTGTATTATTTTCCGTTCGGCTGTTTTTGACAAGATATAGCATTCAAATTTGCAATTTGTGAGATAAATTTTGATCAACGCACAACAACTATTAAGACCCAATAGCGACAGCCTATTACATATAAAGTAACAGGTTACGCTATCACTAACCTAAACTGAATGACGATTTATGATTCAACAAAATGTCAGCGATAGCGATAACGTTTAATGCAGTTGGAAAACAGAAATGCTGAATAGCATGGGTTTTGGTTTAAATAATCCTGTCGCTGTAATCATCCTCCAGCAATTTCGCATGAGCAGCAGCCAGCCTGGCAATGGGTATACGTGGAGCGGAACAGGAGACATAATTCAGTTTGATGTGATGACAAAAACGAATCGATTGCGGGTGTCCACCTTGTTCGCCGCAAATGCCTATTGAGATATCGGGCCGGGTTTTGCGTCCTGAATCAGCGGTCATTTTCATTAACTGACCGACACCTTTGGCATCAAGCACTTCAAACGGGTTGTCTTGAAGTAATCCAGTTTCGTTGTAAAGAGGCAGGAATTTGTTTTCTGCATCTTCGCGTGAAAAGGAGAATGTCGCCTGTGTTAAATCATTAGTACCGAACGAGAAAAATTCGGCCACTTGAGCTAATTCTCCAGCACGGGTACAGGCCCTGACAGTTTCTACCATCGTTCCGAATTTAAATTTCAGGGCGATACCGTACTGACTTTCGACTTCTAGCTGAATTTGATCGACGAAGGATTTTACTTTTATCAATTCCTGTGAGGTAATGACTTGGGGTACCATGATTTCAGGCAAAATGGGTATCCGCTGTTTAGCACAGAGCGCCGCAGCCTCAAGGATTGATCGGATTTGCATTTGGTAAATTTCCGGATACGACATACCAAGACGCACGCCCCGATGCCCCAGCATGGGATTGACTTCGTACAATTCTTTTACTTTCTTCAGCATCAATTCCTTTTTAGCAATCGCTTTATTAATGACTTCCTCATTCAAATGATTGAACGGTGCTGGTAACGAAAATTGTTCACCCAAGGTTTCCAGTGTAACCTGCTGCCCCTGAATAATAGTTTTATATTGTTTCAAGGCCTTGATTTCATCTTCCAGTTGATGCTCACTGGGCAAGAACTCATGCATCGGTGGATCCAGGAGCCTAACTGTGACAGGGTAAGGTGACATGGCCTCAAAAATTTGTTTAAAGTCATCTCGCTGAATTGGAAATAATTTTTCCAATGCTTCTTGCCGAGCTTCTGTGCTATCAGCCAGAATCATATCAATCACTAAAGGCAGGCGGTCTGACGCATTAAACATGCGTTCGGTGCGGCACAGACCAATACCCGTCGCGCCATAACTGAGTGCCATACGTGCGCGTTCCGGTGTATCCACATTGGCATGAACTTCCAATTCCGCAACTTCATCGGCCCAAGACAACAAGGTTTTTAATTCATCAGAAAATGAAGGTTCAATCGTTGCGATTTTGCCTAAATAAATGAGTCCGGTACTACCATCAATGGTAATGATGTCGCCTTCGCGAATATGCAGATCACCAATAATGGCCTGACGGGAGCGCACATCGATTTTTATGTCTTCAGCGCCGGCAATACAGGCTTTACCCATGCCTCGGGCAACCACGGCAGCATGTGAGGTTTTCCCGCCACGGCTGGTTAAAATACCCTGGGCTGCAAAAAAGCCATGGATATCTTCAGGCTTGGTTTCTTCTCTCAGTAAAATAACCAGTTCTCCCGCACGCCCCATTAATTCAGCAGTATCGGCATCAAATACACATTTACCAAAAGCGGCACCAGGCGAAGCAGGCAAGCCTTGAGCAACGGGTTGAGCTTTATTTTCAGGATCAAGTTGCGGATGCAACAGCTGTTCCAATAATTCGGGGTTAATGCGTAACAAAGCCTGCTCCTTACTAATCAGACCTTCTGCTACCATCTCCACAGAAGTGCGCACCATTGCGGCAGCATTCATTTTGCCGTTACGAGTCTGCAAACAGTACAAGATGCCGCGTTCAATGGTGTATTCGTAGTCCTGGACCTCCTTGTAATGTGATTCGAGCTTGTTGCGCAAATCGACTAGTTGCTTGTAGAGATCCGGCATCTCATGGGCCAATTCCTGCACCGGTTTTGGCGTGCGAATGCCGGCAACAACATCTTCGCCTTGTGCATTCACCAGGTATTCGCCATACATTTCATTAACACCGGTGCCCGGGTTACGGGTAAAGCCGACGCCGGTAGCGCAATCGTTGCCCATATTGCCAAACACCATCGCGACCACATTAACGGCTGTACCATTAGCCATTTTCGGTGTAATATGAAATTCGCGCCGGTAATCAACTGCACGTTTACCCATCCATGAATTGAATACCGCTTTAATAGACAATTCCAGTTGTTCATAAACATCTTCTGGAAATGGCTTGCCGGTTTCTTCCAAAACCACCTGGAGAAACAGGTCGCTGATTTGGCGTAAATGTTCGGCATCCAGACCTACATCGGCTTTAATTCCGGCTTGCTTCTTGATGTCGGCGAAATGAACGTCAAATTTTTCATCATCAATCCCCAATGCAACCTTACCGAATAACTGGATAAAACGGCGGTAGGCATCATAGGCAAAACGAGGGTCGCCAGTCTGGTCAATCAAACCGGTCAAAGTCTGGGCATTTAAGCCTAAATTCAGAATGGTATCCATCATGCCTGGCATTGAAATAGCTGAGCCGGAACGCACCGACACAAGCAATGGATTAAGACTGCCACCAAACTGTTTACCCGAGAGCGCTTCAACTTCGGCGATGTGCGCTTTAACTTCTTCCAGCAAACCATCGGGTAATTGATGGTTTTCAAGGTAATCCAGACAAGCCTTGGTGGTAATGACGAAACCGGGGGGGACATTCAGTCCAATCTGAGTCATTTCGCACAGATTGGCGCCCTTACCCCCAAGTAATACTTTATTTTTGCCGTCGCCTTTCTGGAATGAGTAGATATATTTTTCAGTCATGTTTTTTCTCAAAGTTGAGTAGATGAATATAACTTTACAATTACAAGTTGATTTGATGTTATTGTTATGGCAGGTTTTTAAACAGTTGACCTATTAATCCTTTACTGGCGGCGGAGCAAGCACAACTCTTGAACCATTTGATTCCGCTGCACTCACTATTCCCGCAGCTTCCATATCTTCAATCATCGTGGCGGCGCGGTTATAACCTACTTTAAAACGACGCTGTACACTGGATATTGAGGCTTTTCGGGATTCGGTAACAAACGCCACAGCTTCATCATATAGAGCATCGGCTTCTGAATTACTGCTACTATCCCCGTTCATACTGTAGCCATCATTGGTATCAGAGGATTCACGCGTAATGTCTTCCAGATAATCGGGTGGCGCAGTTTGTTTTAGAAATTCAACTACGCGATGCACTTCATGATCATCGACAAACGCACCATGAGCACGAATCGGAATACTGGTGCCTGAAGGCAAAAACAGCATATCACCGTTACCTAACAAGGTTTCCGCGCCGCCTTGGTCGAGAATTGTGCGCGAATCTATACGTGATGAAACCTGAAAGGAAATGCGGGTCGGCACGTTGGCTTTAATTAGTCCGGTTAATACATCAACTGAAGGACGTTGTGTTGCCAAAATTAAATGAATACCTGCTGCTCTGGCTTTTTGCGCTAAGCGGGCAATCAATTCTTCAACCTTTTTTCCGACAATCATCATCATGTCGGCTAATTCGTCAATAACTATGACAATACTGGGTATTTTATTCAGAATAGGGAAATCTTCGCCTTCTTCCAGTGGGTTTACCAGTTGGAACATAGGATCTCTGATGGTCTCGCCTCTTGCTGTTGCTTCATCAATCAAATGATTAAAACCGGCAATGTTCCTGACTCCCATTTTTGACATTAATTTGTAACGTCTTTCCATTTCAGCAACTGCCCAACGCAAGGCATTGCTGGCTTCTTTCATATCGGTAACAACGGGTGTTAATAAATGCGGTATACCTTCATAAACCGATAATTCCAGCATTTTAGGATCTATCATAATCAGCCGCACTTGTTCGGGCGTAGCTTTATAAAGCAAGCTGAGAATCATGGTATTGATAGCGACCGATTTTCCTGACCCGGTAGTGCCGGCAACAAGGGCATGAGGCATTTTCCCCAAATCGGCCACCAAAGGCGCGCCGGAAATATCCTTGCCCATTGCCAATGTCAGCAAGGATTTCGCCTTTTCGAATGCGGGCGATACCAATAATTCCCGCAGTGTCACCATTTCCCGTTCTCTGTTGGGAATTTCTAGACCGACTACCGATTTACCCGGGATAATTTCCACAATACGCACGCTGGTAACTGACAAAGCCCTCGCCAAGTCTTTGGATAAGCTGCTAATACGACTGACTTTTACGCCGGCTGCGGGTTGCAATTCAAAACGGGTAATAACAGGACCAGGATGAAAACCCACAACGGCGACAGCGACGTTAAAATCTGCAAGAATATCTTCTACCAGTCGTGACATTTCCTCCAAATCAGTTTGCGAATAACCGATAACCCGAATATCTCGTTCATCCAGCAAAGCTAAAGAAGGCAACACGCCTTCGCTTAAATTATATTTAGGCGTTGGTTGTTTTTGCAGTTGTTTGTTGTTTTTTTCAATCTGCATTACAACTTTTTCGCCACTGGATTCAACTTGAATACCAGGTACAGGTTTAACACCGGGTTTTCTCCGGGTCTCGGGCTTTTCAGAAATGTTATCAAACGACTGAACAGAGTTGTCTGAACTTTCCCGCCATAAATTAGCAATGCCATAACTAACAACACGACACACAAATACCGTATATTTACCAATTAGATCAATAAAGGCTACCCAGGATAGATCGGTAGAAAGAGTAATTCCGGACAATAACAGAACTATTAAAAACAAGGTGGCCCCTGAATTACCGAATAAAATCAGTACAGCATCGCCTGTTTCCTGACCTAAAATGCCCCCTGTACTGCCCGGCAGTTCTACTCCCACTCTTAATACATACAAATATAATAATGCGGCGCCGGAAACAATGGTTGCTATTGAGCCTAGCCACTGTAAAGCAATAGTCATTTTTTGTTGTCTTTGTTTAGCCTGACTATAAAACAGATAACCGTGCCAGGAGATAATGACTGGAAACAGATAGGCAATTAACCCAAAAAAGCTGAGAGTAAAATCAGCAAGCCACGCTCCAAAAACACCGCAGGCATTCGTGACCGTCTGTACCGCACCGCTGTGTGTCCAGCCTGCATCCTCGTTACTAAAAGTAATCAAGGAAATTAAAAAAAACAAGGCAACCGCAAAAAAGCCCAAGAGCGCAATTTCGCGTAATCCTCGAAATGTTTTTTCTTCCATTACAGCTGACATAAATTATGACTCGACATATATTAATACTAATAAAACAGGATTATTGATCAATAATTGCACATTCTACATTAATATTGATTACAAAAAAATCCAGCTTGTTTATAGACATAAACAGATAGCATACACAATAACATTTACGAAACAGGGTTTCACCTGCATAATTCTTATAATTAATCCTAAATTTAGCTCTCGTAGAGGTTTTTTTAATGACTGACCCTAAA
>Ga0208392_1000287_pt1 | contig 13646 bp, 13 predicted proteins | sample LakWasMeta3_LOW4_2_FD_183855 | JGI IMG/M metagenome (GOLD analysis project Ga0208392, IMG submission 183855) | Freshwater sediment methanotrophic microbial communities from Lake Washington under simulated oxygen tension - Sediment Metagenome... | ecosystem: Environmental > Aquatic > Freshwater >... | reverse complement strand
CCACTCTGAATAAACCGCAAATTGATGTGCTAAATTATTTTCTGCCATGATGAGCCTTAAACCACTTTTTAGGTAGTGTAACTCTATCATCGTTGATTCGATATGCAAATAAAATCAAACAACTTAAACCCATATTCTAATTAACATTCTGATAAGCGGTTCATTTTTTATCATAAGCGGTTACGTGCGTGAATATCAGCAAGTTGCGGCATTCTGTTATCATCTTGTTTTTATGAAAATTGATTGATTATGAGCGGTTTGACACCTACTTCACCACGGCCGATTGACATTAAACTTCACCAGGCGTCACGCCTGCTGGAAATCAAATTTGATAACAATACTGAATGTATGCTGTCATGTGAATTCCTGCGTGTATATTCCCCCTCGGCCGAGGTAAAAGGTCATGGCCCCGGGCAGGAAGTGCTGCAGGTTGGCAAAGAGGACGTCAACATCAGCGCCATAGAACCGGTTGGAAACTACGCTGTCAGACTGGTGTTTTCTGATGGCCACAATACAGGCTTGTACTCATGGGATTATTTATATGACCTGGCACGCGACTATGAAGCGCTCTGGCTTGAATATTTAGGCAAATTAAGCGCCGCCGGCATCGAAAGAAAAAACACAGCTTAAGAAAAGAACAAAATGACAACTGAACACAATACGCATTTTGGCTTTAAAACAGTCGCCGAAAACGAAAAAGCCAAAAAAGTCGCTGACGTTTTTCATTCGGTGGCCAGCAAATATGACTTGATGAATGATGTCATGTCGGCCGGCATGCATCGCGGCTGGAAACGCTTTGCCGTTAGCGTAAGCGGTGTGGATAAAGGCGACAGGGTGCTGGACATTGCCGGCGGCAGCGGCGACCTGTCAAAACTGTTCGCACAGAAAGTGGGGCCAGAAGGCCAGGTGATTCTCACCGACATCAATGCCTCCATGCTGGGAGTCGGCCGCGACCGCATGCTGGATGCCGGCCTGAATGTTCCGGCACTGCAATGCGATGCTGAAAAACTGCCATTCCCGGATAACTACTTTGACTGCGTGATTGTGGCATTCGGCTTGCGCAACATGACACACAAAGACCGCGCACTGGCAGAAATGCAGCGCGTATTAAAAACCGGCGGCAGGCTGCTGGTGCTCGAATTCTCTAAAGTATGGCAGCCATTGTCAAAAGCCTATGATGCCTACTCATTCAAGTTGCTGCCGCTGATGGGCAAACTGCTCGCCAAAGATGCAGAAAGTTACCAGTATCTTGCCGAATCCATCCGCATGCACCCTGACCAGGAAACACTCAAGCAGATGATGGTAGATGCAGGCTTGAGCAAGGTGGATTATTACAACCTCTCGGCCGGGGTGGTTGCCCTGCATAAAGGTTACAAAACCTGATGTTCAAAGGCTTAACCACACACCTGCTGCAGCATCTGCTGGCCCAGAACGCATGGGCAGCTCCCCTATTGCAGCCTTTTGCCGGAAAGTCCGTGCAAATCATGATTCCACCGATCAAGGCGTCACTGGTGATTCTGGAAAACGGCAGCCTGGCCATAGCCGGTGAAACCAACATCCCTGACGCCAGAATCACCATTCCACCAAGTTTATTGTTACGTTTGCTGGCAAAAGACGAAGCTGCAAAATTGCAGGTGAAAGTCGATGGCGACACACATCTTGCCACCGCGCTGGCTAAAGTGTTCGCACACATGCGCTGGGATTACGAAGATGATCTCAGCAGGGTGATAGGCGACGTGCCAGCCGACAAAATTGGCAGTTTAAGCCGTCACGCAGCCGCCACAGTAAAGGAAACCGCGACCAACCTCGCAGACATGCTGAGCGAATACTGGCAGGAAGAAAAGCCCATGCTGGCTAAAAAACGGCATGTGGAACAATTCAATACTGAAGTCGATACCTTGCGTGCAGATGCCGAGCGCCTGGAAAAACGCATTAGCAAGCTTATCAGGTCTAAAGCGGCAAAGCCTGACTCAACCAATTCAATATAAAGATAGCGTTCAATAAAGTTATGCGCATTTTTCGGCTTGTATATATTATTTTTATCGCATTACGCTTCGGCCTGGATGAGTTCATCCTCAGCCACACCCGATTAAAGCCGCTGCAATGCATCATCGGCGGCCTGCTGTTCTGGCGCAACAAACAAACCCCGCGCGGCGAGAGGCTGCGCCTGGCGCTTGAGACGCTGGGCCCTATCTTTGTCAAGTTCGGCCAGATGCTTTCTACACGCCGCGACTTGATACCGGCAGATATCGCAGATGAATTGGCAAAGCTGCAGGACCGCGTACCCCCTTTCCCTTTTGCTGATGTAGAAAAAGTAATCACCGGTGCATTTAAACAGCCAATCTCAGCACTGTTCTCGCAATTTGATGAAGTGCCGGTAGCGAGCGCCTCGGTGGCGCAGGTGCATTTTGCCCACTTGCCGCATGGTGAGCCTGTTGCGGTCAAAGTATTGCGCCCCAATATCGAAAACACCATCGCACATGACCTGCGCCTGATGGACACCATAGCATGGCTATTGCAAAGCATTTCATCTGAAGTAAAAAGGCTGAAACCGCGCGAGGTTGTGGCTGAATTTGCAAGACACACAGAAAGCGAACTGGATCTGACGCTGGAAGCCGCCAATTGCAGTCTGCTGGGACGCAACTTTGCAGACAAATCCATGCTAATCGTGCCGGACGTGCACTGGGACTGGTGCCGCAAGGAAGTCATGGTCATGCAGCGCATGCACGGCACACCTATCAGCCAGCGCGATGTGCTGGCAGCGAAAGGCATAGATATTCCAAGGCTTGCAGCGGAAGGGGTCGAGATTTTCTTCACCCAGGTATTCCGCGATGGGTTCTTTCATGCTGACATGCATCCAGGCAATATTCAGGTAGCTGACGATGGTAAATATATCGCGCTGGATTTCGGCATCATGGGCACACTGAACGACACCGACAAATACTACCTGGCACGCAATTTCCTGGCTTTCTTCAACCGCGATTACCGCGATGTGGCACAAGCACATATTGATTCCGGCTGGGTTCCAGCTGACACCAAGCGCGAGGAACTGGAAACCGCAGTACGCGCCATTTGCGAGCCGATTTTTGACAAGCCGCTGAAAGACATCTCATTCGCCCGCACTTTGCTAAGCCTGTTCCAGATGGCGCGCCGTTTTGGCGTCATTATTCAGCCGCAGCTCATCATGCTGCAAAAAACCCTACTCAATATTGAAGGCCTGGGGCGCGAGCTGGACCCGAACCTGGATTTATGGAAAAGCGCCCAGCCTTTTCTGACGCGCTGGATGAGTGAGCAAGTGGGTTGGCGCTCGATACTTAAAACCATAAAAAAAGAACTCCCGCATATTGCAAAAGTATTGCCGCAGATGCCAAGGCTGGCGCACCAGTTTCTCACACAGACCAATCAGGCTGAACAGGAGCTGCCGCTGCGCGAATCTATCGATGCGCTAATCAAAGCACAGCAGTTACAGGCAATCTGGCAAAAACGGCTGGTCATCGCGATTGTTACGGTTGCAGCAGTCGAGATTCTGATCATAACCAGCAGTTATTTATTTCATTAATCACTAAGCAATGTAACCACTAAGGAAGATGCCATGAAACCTAAACTGATTGCAGCTTTAAGCCTTTTTCTCATAAGCCTTGCATCCGCCAGCCTTGCCGTGGCAGCTACCCCGGCGGGCCTGTGGAAGAGCATTGACGACAACTCAGGCAAACCGCGTTCACTGATCAGAATCACGGAAAATCATGGCGAATACAGTGCAGTAATAGAGAAAGGCCTGCTCGCCAGCGACACCCCGGATGCAGTGTGTGACAAATGTACCGATGAACGCAAAGGTCAGCGCATCGTCGGCATGACCATTGTTAAAGGCATCAAACACAAGGGTGACGCTTTTGAAGGCGGCGAGATACTGGACCCCGAAAACGGCAAGACCTACCGCTGCATCATGAAACTGGACAGCACCGGCAACAAACTTGAAGTGCGCGGCTACATCGGCATTTCATTGTTTGGCCGCTCACAGATCTGGACACGTGAAGAATAAGCCCCGGAGCCTGAAGCAATGCTGATCTGGTTTGTTGTTATCTACCTGGCTATTTCAATTGGCATCGGCGTTGTGGCCGCCATGCGCGTCAAGACCGCCAAAGACTATGCGGTGGCAGGCCGACATCTGCCGCTGCCGGTAGTCATGGCCACAGTATTCGCCACCTGGTTTGGCGCTGAAGCGGTTTTTGGCGTCTCGGCCACCTTTGTTACGGAAGGTTTGAACGGCGTAGCCGCAGACCCGTTTGGCTCCAGCATGTGCCTCATCATTGCCGGCTTTTTCTTTTCTACCCAGCTCTACAAACTCAACATACTGACCTTGGGTGACTTTTACCGCATGCGCTACAACCGCACGGTAGAAGTGCTAACAACGGTCGCCATCGTCATTTCATACCTGGGCTGGGTCGCCGCACAAATCAAGGCCCTGGGCCTCATTTTCAGCATGATTACCGATGGTGCCGTTAGCGAACACGCCGGCATGATACTGGGCACCGCCATCGTGCTCACCTACACCACGCTTGGCGGCATGCTATCCATTGCAGTGCTCGACTTTGTGCAGATGATAGTCGTTATCGGCGGCCTGCTGTACATCGGCAGCATCGTCTCCGGCATGACCGGCGGCGTGACGCCTGTTATCGAGCATGCACGTGCAGCCGGCAAGCTGGACTTCTTTCCCAAAGGGGCTGACATCTGGGTATGGATTACATTCCTAGGCGGCTGGGTGACCATGATGCTGGGCTCGATTCCACAGCAGGACGTGTTTCAGCGCATCACTTCAGCCAAAAGTGCAAAGATTGCACTCTGGGGCTCGATTCTGGGTGCCTCTGTATATTTCTGCTTTACCTTTGTGCCGATGTTTATTGCCTATGCAGCCACCATGATAGACCCGGTTTTCTTTGGCAAACTTGTGGTAGAAAACTCGCAGAAAGTGCTACCCACGCTGGTATTGCAGCACACGCCTATACTCGCACAGTCCATTTTCTTCGGCGCTGTGCTGTCAGCTATCATGAGCTGCTCATCCGCCACACTGCTGGCGCCTTCAGTATCATTTGCCGAGAACATCGTGCGCGGCTATATCCCGCACCTGAGTGATAAAGGCTTTCTACGGGTGATGCGTATTTGCCTGGTGAGTTTTGGCGGCTGCGTCTTGTTCTATGCACTCAATTCCGAACGCTCGATCTTCGGCATGGTGGAATCTGCCTACAAAATCACGCTGGCCGGCGCATTTGTACCATTGATTTTTGGCGCATTCTGGAAAAAAGCGACATCTCAAGGTGCACTGGCTGCAATCATCGGCGGCATCAGTTCATGGATACTGGTCGAAGTGCTGGTCGGCGAAGCCAGCCCTATTCCGCCGCAACTGATAGGCTTAGGCGTAAGCATTGCCGGCATGGTCATAGGCTCGCTGATACCGCAAAAAATAGGCGGCTCACCGCCACAGCATCCCGACTTCCTGCACGCCCATGCAGCAAGGCAGCATCCGCACTAAGCTGCCGGCTTGGCGGCTTTTCTTGCTTTAAGCGGCTGGCAGACAGGGCAATAGAACGTAGATCGCTGCCCTTGCCTGATCATCTTGATAGGCATGCCGCAAACTCGGCATGCCTCACCACCCTTGTCATTAGCACGCCCGTAAACAAAGTATTGCTGCTGGAAATATCCTGGATTGCCATCTGCCCCAAAAAAATCCCGCAGGCTGCTGCCGCCGGCAGCAAGCGCATCCAGCAGGGTACTTTTGATCTCGCTTACCAATCGCTCACACTCTGCAATTGAGAGGTCTCTGGCAGGTTTCTCAGGGTGGATACGCGCACGGAACAGCGATTCGCTTGCATAGATATTGCCGACCCCGACTACCAGATGGCTATCCATAATGGTGGTTTTAATGGCAGCAGACCTGGTGCGCATGTGCTGATGCAGATATTCAGCGCTAAAAGCATCATCCAGCGGCTCAGGTCCCAGCACCTTCAGCAGCATGTGCTCATCCGGATTCTGCCCGGCCCACAGCACAGCGCCGAAGCGCCGTGGGTCGCGCAGGCGCAGCACCTGCCCATTAGCAAAACAAATATCGAAATGGTCGTGCTTCTGTGCTGGCTCATCCTGTGCCAGCAGGCAGATGCGACCTGACATGCCAAGATGCAGGAGCAGAACGCCATGATCAAAATGCGCAAGAATGTACTTTGCCCTGCGCGTAAGCTTTCTCAGCGTTTGCCCCTGAAGCAAATCAGGCAGCGATGCCGGTATCGGCCAACGTAGTGAACCGTTACGTATCACGACCTGCTTTACCGTCTGATCAAGCAGCGGAATCAGGCCTAATCGCGTGGTTTCGACCTCTGGGAGTTCCGGCATTTATTAACCTCCAGTCATTCAAGCGCGTTAAAAACAATAAAGCTATATTGCCGGCTTACTGGCAATATAGCTTTAGCTGGTTAAATCCAATGCTGCGAATTAATTAGGTAAATTAATTGGCGGATTCAGCATCACAAAACCGGCATCCTGAGGGAATGAATAACTGAGGCCCTCATCAGGACGGCCCAGTATCAGTTCCGGCGATTCCTGAATCTTATCAAAATGTACTTTGCTGCCATCTGCCAGCTTCACTTCAAGTGAAGGGTAAGTCTTTTTGCGGTCAGGCGTGTAAAAATCTACAGACTTGGCCAGGTTATGCACCCATGAGTAATCCAGCCATTCATTCAGCTCGTTCTGCGTAGGTTTGGCTTTAGCGATAGAAACTTTCCACTGGCCATCCACCAGGTCAACATTGAGCCTTGATTCTTCCCATTGCTCAAGGCGGCTCAGGTCAAAACCGGCTACTTTTTCGGTTGGCTTCAATGGCGCCTTGTCTATCAGTTCCATCGGCTGCGTGGAAGCTGCCTCGCTGTAGGTATTTGCAACCAAATACACATGGCCGCGATGCGAGATGTACTGCTCATCAGTGAGTGGATTGTAAGTGCCGAAAATGAACTCTTCTTTATTGTCTTTATCCCTGAATAAAGTCAGCTTGATTAAAGGCTGCTGCAGTCCGAATTTCTCAAGGTCTGTTGTTGCTATTTTTTCACGGCTGGTTGCAGCAATCACCGCCAGAATACGCTGTACAGAGGCCTGGTCGGCACGGGTCTGGTAAGGTGCTGTCAAACGCCAGAAACCGCCCACCTTTTCAAACTTGACTGCTGCTTTGGCCGGAAACTCAACATTGATGGCATTGAACTCCCCCAGCTTGTAGGCAGAAACCTCGTATAAACTCTCTTTTGCCGCCTGCTGCTTTGGCCTCATGTACATGAATGTCACCAAACCGGCCACTACAAAAAACAAGATTAAATTGAGTATCCAACGCTTTTTCATACAACACCTTCAAATAAACAAGACCACCAGATTAAATCGGATTAAGCTCTTCTGCGCTTCCACCATAGATAGAAACCGGCAATCATGAAGCCAATCGGGATAAAGTACTGAAAGCCATGGAACACTGTCCATGCAGTGACTACACCCATTTTTGTATCAGGGATAGAAACATTGATGTCTTTCAAAGGCATAGGCTGAATGGTGATGAGGCTATCATCGCCCGCCAGCCAGTTAACGATGTTAATGCCCAAGTCCAGGTTGCCGCCGTTGGTAATAAAGGTGTTCGATAAAAAGTTGCCATTACCCATTACCACGATACGCTGGCCTTTTTTGCCGTAAGTACGCTCTAAAGCCACACCGATATTGATTGGGCCGCGCTTGTCTGTTGCTTCGTTAAATTCAGGCTTGGCATCTTTAGCCAATTTAGCAGAAGCCAACCAGCCGTTAGGCGCTACTTCAATCAGATTGCTCACTTTCCAGCCATTCTCATCAGTGCCTTTAGCAGTCACTTCATGCGCTTCAGGGAATAAGGTACGCAGCATGAAGTTGGTCGTAATCGGGTGCTCACCGTAAAGGCTGGCAAATGCCACACGCGCATCGGCACCGTATTGTGCAGACGCCATATCCATAGCGATGCCAGGCGAGACTTTCAAGCCCAGGTAATCTGCAACGTCTTTCAGGCCGCGCAGATTATCATCATCCAGCAACCACAGCAGATTGCCGCCTGCCTCAAGATACGCTTTGATTTTTTTAGCTTCAACATCGCTCACATCAACCTGCGGGCTGGCAATCACCAGCATCGCGCCGTTGCTAGGCACTGCCTGTGCAATCGTCAGGTCAGGGTTGGCAAATTTAAAGCCTTTGGCTTCAAGCTGCTTACCGAACTCACCGATGTCATGGTTTTTAACACCAATCAAGTTGCGCTCGCCATGGCCATCCAGATACATCACCGCCTGCTGGTTGGTACGTGAAAGCCTTACCAGCAGATTGGTCACTTCCTGCTCAGCAAATGGCGGCACAATGTGTTCTGTGCGTTTCTGATATTCAATCACGACCTCGCCATCTGTTTTCACACCGGCATCCTGCGCCAGTTTTGGCTCTTCAGACGGGTTGATGAACGTAACATGCATATTCTTTTTCTCGCGCTGGTATCTGGCAAAAAAATCTACGATACCCTTGCGGAATGCATCTCCATTTGACGCGTCATCTTTGGTTGCATACACCGTGATATTCACCGGCGCTTTCATCTGCTTCAGCACGTTGATACTGCCCTGGGTCAGGATATTACGGTTAGCCTGGGTAATATCCTTTGCAAAGTGGTATTGGCTACCGATATAACCCAGCAGCACAACCAGCATTAAAAACAGCACGACAAAGAACCAGTTTTGTACTAATAACTGAAAACGTAATTTACGATTGATGTTCATAGCAAATATTCCAATTAACCACGTAAGCGGTCAGCATCTAAGCGACGCACTGTTAAGGTTAAAAATGTCACGGCAAATAAAATAAAATAAACAATATCAGCAGTATCAATCAGGCCGTTGGAGAATGATTGAAAGTGGCGGGTTAACGATAAAGCGCCCAGGAAATTGTTAGGGTCGCCAGCTGAAAAACGATCCAGCATCATCAATGCAAACAGTGCGATGAAAGTCAGAATCGCTGCAATGACCGGCTGCTGGGTCAGGCTGGAGAAATAAACACCCAGCGCAGAAAAACCTGCCACCATCAGCAGCAAGCCCAATGAGTTTGCCAGCAGAAAACCAAAATCAATATCAGACCAGATATTAAGCGTGGTCAGCATTGCGTAGATAAAAACCACCAGAATACTCAAGAAGCCTACTAGGCCCAGAAATTTGCCAACCACAATCTCTGTCAGTGAAATTGGCGCACTGAACAGAAACGGCAAAGTCTGGCTACGGCGCTCTTCTGAAATCAGACGCATAGACAATAGCGGCACTGCGAACAGCATGATGAACGAAGCCAGGCCATAAACAGACTGCCCCACAAACTGGGTAACGCCAGTACGCTCAGCCGGGCGCATGGCGCCTGACATTACAGCGAAGTAATCATTCACACCGTTGAGGTACTGCGTGCCGAAGGCAAACATGAGTAAAGACAGAATCACCCAGCCCATAGGCGAGGCAAACATACTTTTCAATTCTTTTCTTGCTACATTGATAATCATAAATAAACCCTAAATATCCGATTGCGTCATTCGCCTAAATTAAGCCGCGGCCTGTTCTTGTGGAATAGCCTGCTCCTGATATGTCAGCTGCATGAATACATCTTCCAGGCTGGTTTGGTCAGGTGCAATCTGATGCAGGCCCCAGCCTTGCTGCACAGCAGCCTGCACTATCGCCTCTGAAGGTGCCGCATCATTTTCAAAACGTACACGTATCAAACCACCAGGCAGCATCTCGGCTTCAGATACACCATTGATTTTCAGCAGCTCTTCTGCCGCAGGCGGATTACGCAAACCAACCAGCAGTTTGTTGCCGATACGCTGGCGCTTCAGTACATCAATAGAACCATTGAATACCAGCTTGCCTTTATCGATAATCTGCACATGGTCACATACCATTTCCACTTCTGGCAGGATGTGGGTTGAGATGATGACACTGTGCTCGCCGCCTACTTCACGAATCAAAGCCCGAATATCGCGAATCTGAATCGGGTCCAGACCTACAGTCGGTTCATCCAGAATCACCACCATTGGACGGTGAATGATAGCCTGTGCAATGCCCACGCGCTGTTGATAACCGTTAGACAGGTTTTCAATCAGGCGCTTGCTCATATGGCCCAGGCCACAGCGCTCTTTGGCGGTTTCAACTGCACTTTTAACATGCTTGCTGCTTACGCGGTGCAAACGCGCCGCCATGGTCAGGTATTCATCCACCGTAAGTTCTTTATAAAGCGGGCGCATTTCCGGCAGGTATCCGATGAGCGCTTTGGCTTCTTTAGGATTCTCCATCATGTCGATGCCACAGATTTTTACGCTGCCGTTGCTTGGTGCCAGGTTACCTGTCAGCATCTTCATGGTAGTCGATTTACCGGCACCGTTAGGCCCTAAAAAACCAAGAACTTCGCCCTTGCTCAGGGTGAAGTTCACATTACTTACGGCTTCTCTGCCACCATATAATCGCGTAAGCTCAATGGCCTCTACTGTAAAATTATTCATAGGCTACTCAATTTTAAACTTTCGTTTGGATACTTAAATTCAATATAAATTTTATTTAAACCAGGCAAACAGGGCCGCCAGGCTAATACCAGCAAGCCTACTGGCAAGTGACAGCAAGCCTATTGGAAAGTTTGCCTGACTTGCGTTATAGTCAACGCATAATTATGTAGGAACTTGCGACCACTGTCACGGACTAAGAGTTACCGATGCATCATACATTGTTATATGGCATGGCTATATAACAATGCGCAACATTTTACCAAGCTTGTTTTTGTGATGCCATTCGCGTGGCAACAAGGATTTCTTTAGCAAGCAAACTTAATAAGTTATGTTTAAATAATCATTGTGATCAATGAAAAGCAAAAGCGACAATAACATTAGAACGAAACATTGAAAAAATACCTATGCCCCCAATGATTAGCCCAAAAAAGACAAATATGCCCATCAAAAAATCACCCCTGCTATTTACTGCCCTGCTGTGGCCGCTTCTATCAGCAAGCCTGCTGATGCTGAACGGCTGCGCCGCCGGCAGCCATGTTAAAAATGAAACCGTAGTAATTCCAACTGATGGCCTGGATGAAACAGCCTCTGCTGATGCAGGCTCACTGCGCCCAGAATTCATCTACAAATACCTGGTGGGTGAAGTCGCAGGGCAGCGCGGCGACATAGGCACATCGGGCGCAATTTTTTACGACCTGGCCAGAACCGAGAAAGACCCGCGTCTGGCAGAGCGGGCAGCAAAGATTGCCGCTTTCGGCAACATCACAAATCTGGCAGTACCTGCAATCAAGCTATGGGCCGAGCTAGACCCAAGCTCTACTGAAGCGCAGCAGGCAATGACTGAAATGCTCATTGCAACCGGCAAACTCAGCGATACGGAGCCATACCTGAGAAGACTGCTGGCAAAAGAAGATACAAGAGCCAATGGATTCTTATATATCAACAGTCTCTTGAACAGAAGCCCGGATAAAACCGCAGTACTGGAATTGGTGCAATCTCTGGCCAAACCTTACCCTGACTTGGCCGAAGCACAGTTTGCAGTTGCCCAGGCAGCATGGAATGCCGCTCAGGATGGCGCTGCGCTGGATGCTATTAACAAGGCCGCGACCCTGCGTCCGGACTGGGATCTTGCAGCGCTGCTCAAAGGGCAGATCCTGCTGCGCAAATCACCGCAGGCCGCTATCGATTTTTATGATGGCTTTGTAAAACAGCACCCAGATGCCAATGAAGTGCGCATCAATCTGGCAAAAATACTGGTGAGCCAGAAGCAATATGATGCAGCTAAAAAACATTACCCGATTGTTATTGAGCAGGCAAAGAACAGCCCTTCTAAAAATGTTGCTGATGTTACCGCGATTGTAGGCTTGCTCTGCTTCCAATCCGGCGATTACGCAGCGGCACAAACTTACTTTCAGGAAGCCCTGGCGCTTGATTTCAAAGACGCAGACCAGATTTATCTTTACCTGGGACAAACTGCTGAAAAACTGCAGCAGAACGATGAAGCAAACAGCTGGTACAACAAAATACCGTTAGGCCCACGTTATCTGGAGGCACAGATCAGTCTGGCCCAGCTCGTTGCCCGCACTCAGTCTGTAGACAAAGCAATAGACCAGCTGGATGATATTGAGAACCTGAATACCGAGCAGCAGATCATCGTCATCCAATCCCAAGCTTCGCTGCTGGCTAAAGCCAAACGTGATACCGAATCATTTGACCTGCTGGATAAAGCCGTCAAGAACCTGCCGAACACACCTGACCTGGTTTATGACTATGCACTTGCTGCTGAACGCGTGCAGAAATTTGACGTGATGGAGTCAGAATTACGCAGGGCAATTGCTGTAAAACCTGACTTTGCAGCAGCTTACAATGCATTAGGCTATTCACTGGCTGATCGTAACATCAGGCTGGATGAAGCTATCTCGCTGATAGAAAAAGCATTATCAATCTCACCGAATGACCATTACATGCTGGATAGCCTGGGCTGGGCGCATTACCGCAAAGGCAACCTGGATGAAGCCATCAACTATCTGCAGCAGGCTTACAGCATCAATCCAGACCCGGAAATCGCGGCACATCTTGGTGAAGTGCTGTGGCACAAGGGCCGACATGAGCAAGCAAAAAAGATATGGAATGATGCGCTAAGCATTAATCCTGACAATGAAGTCCTGGTCACTACTGCCAACAAATTCAAATCATAGATTTAATAGTGGCCATGCTAAAGTTGTTTCAAACAGCGAGACTTCTGCACGCACTCTCGCTGCTGGCAATCATTCCGGCGCTCACAGCCTGCGTCAGCACGGCCGTGGTCAAGTCTGAGCTACCGGCAGCAGCACAGCAACTGAAAGAACAGCACCTGCAAAGCTTGCAGACCATTCAGCAGTTTTCGCTGCAAGGGCGTGTTGGCGTACAAACCAACAGCAAAGGTTTTTCCGGCAGCCTGCTGTGGCAGCACAACGGCAGCAACGATGACATTGCCTTGTATTCACCACTTGGCGGGCAAGTGGCCAGCATTAAAAAAACCGCAGGCCAGGTCACTCTGGAAGACAGCAGCGGCAACATCTATTCTGCCGCAGATGCAGAAACACTCACCCAATCAACGCTGGGATGGCAGCTACCACTTAAAGGGCTGGTTGACTGGTCAATAGGCCGCCCAACCGACAGCCCTATTCAGGAAAGCATCTGGAATGAGCAGGGCCTGTTAACCAACCTGCATCAGGACGGCTGGAAGATTGAATACCAGAATTACGCAGAACAGGGTGGCTATGTTCTGCCGGGCAAGATTTTTTTAAGAAGCGACAAACTGAACCTGAAATTATTGATAGAAAAATGGAATAATGTCGACCGCTGATTCAAGCAAACGACTAACATACAGCGACTAAACAGACCTGAACCTCACGATTATCATCCATGCAAGATTTTCAGCCATTTTTGGCACCAGCCAAAATCAATTTATTCCTGCATGTCGTCGGGCAGCGTGCAGATGGCTACCACCTGCTGCAGACAGTATTCCGGCTGCTGGACCATTACGACACCGTTTACATTAAACCCACTGGCAGCAAAGAAATCAGGCGCACCATAGACATACCCGGCG
>Ga0208392_1000285_pt1 | contig 13650 bp, 13 predicted proteins | sample LakWasMeta3_LOW4_2_FD_183855 | JGI IMG/M metagenome (GOLD analysis project Ga0208392, IMG submission 183855) | Freshwater sediment methanotrophic microbial communities from Lake Washington under simulated oxygen tension - Sediment Metagenome... | ecosystem: Environmental > Aquatic > Freshwater >... | reverse complement strand
AATCTTGGCCGCCAGTTCAAAGTCTTTATCGGTGATGCCCTTGGCTTCATGCGTGCATAATTTAACAATCACAAACGCATAGGAAACAGCCAGGTCAGGATGATGCCAGGCGGCTTCAGCCAGGTGCCCGATGGTGTTCACCACCATCAAGGTCGCCTTCCAGCCGCTGGTTTTGTATTTGCGGCGTATCCAGCCATTTTCAAAATACCAGCCTGGCAGCTCGTTTTTTAGCTTAAGTTCAATCTCTTGTTCTGAATAAGTGTAATTGGATGTCATAGACGCAACCTGACTTTCAAATATTGATTAAGCATTACGGCTGACCTTAACACCTAACTCATATAACTGATGCAGGCTCAGCCCCTGTTGCAGAACAGAATAATCAGCTTTATTCACCACCAGGGTTTGAAAATCCTGCTCAAGATAGAACTGCTCGAATGCACTATCAATCACTTCGTCCGTAACCAGCTGGGCTAATGCCGCCTGTGATGATTTTGAATACAGCGATAAATCTTTGGATTTGACCAATACCACATGGCTGGCACCAACTTTTCTGGCTACCCAGGCACTCAGGCTATCAGATGTGACATCCCAGTTTTCAGGAATAGTTTCATCGGCCAGCGCCATGTGGCTAGGCAGCCAGACGACTGCACGATGCTGCCAGCCGCGTTCTGCCAATTCCAGCTCGGTGCTCGCGGTCACCAGGCTGGGATTCATCCCTGCCAGCAGCAAACCAAACTGATCCATCGCACACAATGCAAGGTGGTGCGCAGTAGCATCGCTCACATGCGCTAATTTTTGCGCTTCACGCACAGCATCGGCAAAGATTCCGCCACCCGGCACGATGACGACCTTACCGTCACTCACTTTTACTAAAGTATCCAGCCAACGCGGCAGTTCAGGTGAACCCAATAAGCTGCCGCCTAATTTAACTACCCACATAAGCCCCCCTGGTCACTGTTGTTATTTTTCAATCCGGCTAAAGTGCTGCATCACTTTAAACATGCTGGAAGCTTTATCCAGTGTTTCAGTGTATTCTTTTTCAGCATCAGAATCCGCTACGATACCACCGCCCGCGTAAAAACTGATTTCACCTGTATTGCATTTGGCCGAAGCTGTACTGTCAGCGACATTCTTGTCTGCGATATACACAGCTGTACGAATGGCGATATTAGTATCCATGTCACCATCAAAACCAATATAACCGATAGCACCGCAGTAAACCCCTCGTCTGTGCGGTTCAAGTTCTTCAATAATCTGCATCGCCCTCAACTTGGGTGCGCCAGTAATGGAACCACCGGGAAAACAGCCACGCAACAGTTCAATTGCAGTTTTACCTGCCCGCAGCTTACCGGTCACAATACTCACCAGATGATGTACATTGGCAAAGCTCTGCAATTGAAACAGCTTGTCAGCTTTAACCGAGCCAATCTCACAGGTTTTACTAATGTCGTTTCGCAGCAAATCCACAATCATCAGGTTCTCGGCCCGGTCTTTCAAACTCGCCTGCAAGTCAGCCGCGTATTGCGCATCCAGTGCAGCATCCTCAGAACGCGGCCGGGTACCTTTAATTGGCCGGGTCTCCACATAGCCGTCAACCACCTGCAAAAACCGCTCTGGCGAGCCGGATAACACCTGCATGCCATTAAAATTCATATAAGCCATAAATGGCGCAGGACTGACATCCCGCAACTTCTGATATGCAAGCCAGGCATCGCCGCGGGCTTTTGCAGAGAAGCGCTGTGCCAGATTTACCTGGTAACAGTCACCCTCATGAATATAGCTCTGAATCGCGCTGAAAGCCTGCGCATATTTGCTGCGGCTCATGTTGGAACTGATGGCAGAAGTCACAGCGAAATCTGCATCGCTATCCACTTCAAACGGCGCATCAAATAAGCTGCATAAAGCATCCCAGCGCGCATGCGTTGTATTATCAAAGCCATGAGACACAAGGCAGGCGGTTTTATTGCGATGGTCAACCACCACAGCCCAGTCATAAATGCCGACCTGCATAGGCGGCACTGCATCGCTGTTGGAAGCAATACTTGGCAATTTTTCAAGGCGCCGCGCCAGGTCATAGCCAAAATAGCCTGCTGCGCCGCCTGTGAACGGCAGCTCGCATTTTGGTGCCTGGTAAGGCTTCATTGCCTGTTTAAGCAGTTCAAACGGGTCTTCAAAAGAAACATAACTGCGGCCGCGTTCCTGAATCACGGTCTGTTCTTCATCGCTGCTGAAAGTAATAAAGGGATCAGCCACCAGAATATCATAGCGCCCATACTGGCTGCCGGGCTTCCCGGTCGCAGCTTTCAGCATCTGCCCGCTGTCAAAGAACATAGCCCAGGGCTGATTTGCAATGCGGGAAAACAGGCGCGCACTGTCGTGATGGTATGTTAAAGAATGTTGGCGCATTTTCATTCCACAGCACCTGCTCTGCTGATAGCCAAATAGCCAACCGCATAGGCCGGAAAGCACACCGCAGCCATTTTTTTGGTTTCATCATTGGCAGCCGTAATAAATTGCGTAGCCGCCTTATATTCATACCTCAATTGGCGAGCTAATTCAGCCACCAGAAAACTGCCCACCCCCGCACCAACCAGGCATATATCACGGCGGCCATTCAGCCTTGAGAGCTGGCGGAATACTGCCTGCCTGATTTGGGCAAGCTGCGCATCTTTGAACGAACAGGCTAATTGCTGCCAGGCTGGCATAGGTGCATCCTGCGCATCACGGCCTATCATCCGCGCTATGCGGCCAGCACTGCCATTCATGCCTTTTTCTGCGCCATCAGCGGTTTCAGTCATATTTTCTTCCAGTGTTAAATCGCCGGTTAATGTATAGACATCTGCCATCGTTGAAAATTGCTCTGCTGCAACATTGGTCATATGTCCGGCAAAAGTTATTTTTTGGGCAAGTGCCATAAGCGGTGTACGCAGCACCCCTGTGTATACCAGCTCATCATGCTGCATCCTGTCTGCATCAGTAAAGCCGGCGACTAAAAACCTGGCATCCAGAATTGCAGCAATATCCGTGGTTGTACTGCCGATATCAACAAACAAGGCATGCCTGCAATGCTGTGCAACATACGCCACACTCGCCAGCCAGTTCATTGATGCTATATCCATTGCGTGCGCGCCGACTGCACCGGGATCAACAAAACCATGCCTGCCGGCATAATATTGCACCTGCCCGCCAAGCTTGGCAGCAAGCACCCCTGCAATGCCGGCAACCCCCTCACGCCGGCTGGAAAAAACATCTGCAAGCTCGCCTGTCATCGTCACCGCATGGCAACCCGCATTAAAATGAGACAGCACCTCATCAATAGCGCGCTCAAGCTCATGTAAGCCACGCCATAACGGGCAATACACCTGCCTGGCAGCCAGTACAAAACCTTGGGCATCAAGCAGAACGGCCTTAAGGTGAGCGCCGCCTATATCCCAGCCTATGCATGTCGTCTGCTTCATAGTTTTACTTCAACCCTATTTTGCGACAGTCCAATATTGGCAGAGCCAGACTTGCTAAAATTAGGCATCACAAATTTATCTTCCAGCACACAATCCAGAATCAATTTTGCCGGGTTAGCGCCAAGCGCCTCATGCAGCCCGGTGTAGCTCGTTGTCAGGCGCGGGTTTATCTCCAGCACATAGATTTTGTCATTCTCAGCATCCACAATCAGGTCCACGCCGATATAACCCAGCGCATCCGGCAGCATTTGTGCGATTTTTCTCGCGATAGTTTCAAAGCGCTGCCAGTAAGCAAGCATACCGTTCACAGTAACGCCTGTCAGCTTGAACACATTACCATCACACTCGATATGCTGCCGATTGCAGCTTAACAGCCATGCCTTACCGTTACGGCACAGCATGGAAAGGCTTGCTGCTGTTCCCTGCTGATAAGGTTGTGCCAAATAATGCAGGTATCGTTCATCATCAGCTATCCAGCTTTTTAACGCTGAAAGTGAATCAAACAGCTTTATCCCCTCACAGCCCGCACCATCCTCAGGCTTGGCTACCCATCGGTCATCTTCAGGCAACGCCTCATAATAAAGCTGCTGCATCAAGTCCTCGCCCGCATGTACAGGTAAGGTATAGATTTTTGCCGCCTGCAGCGCTTCACAGCATAGGGTTTTGCTGGTGCCTGTAAGCATGGCATCAAAGCCTGATCCTATAAAAACTGGCCCATTCTCCAGTTTTTCCGCTTCATAGCACAGCTCACTCAGTTCAAGTAAGGCACCTTCAGTTTCCGGTGCGATCAGCCAAACCAAATCAACCTGGCTTATAGCTTCTGCAAAGCACCTCCTGAACTTATCAGGTTCAACATTAATGCTAAGTGCCGCCTGCACCGGCAGTGTGAGCCTTGCATCATGCATCACCGTAATATCAAACATATCCAGCTCGGCCAGGTCAGCAAGCAAGGCGTCGCGCATCAATGCGCCCTCTTTCGCTAAAGATTCGGGCAAATCTTCAGCTGCAAGCCCGCCACCGGTGATAAACTCACACACTAATATTTTTTTTCGCTGCGCTATTTGTTGCACGATCTTATTGCTACCTTATGAAAATAATCCCGGTCATTGATTTGTTAAATGGCATTGTGGTCCATGCCAGAAAAGGCGACAGAAAAAACTATCAAGCCATCCAGTCATCTATCTCAGCCTCCAGCAAGCCGCTGGATATTGTTGCAGCCTTGTATGAATACTACCCTTTTCAAGAGCTCTATATCGCCGACCTGAATGCAATACAGCAAACCGGCAATAACAATTATGAGGCTATCATCAGCATCTCGCAGCACTACCCCGACCTGAAACTGTGGATTGATGCCGGAGTTAACGATACTGTAAATCTAGCCATATGGGCCCAACGCAATTTTAACGTGATTTTAGGCACTGAAAACTTTTCTGATTTGGATAATTTTTTACAAAGCAAAAATGCACTGGGTTCCGGCTTTGTATTATCTTTGGATTTTATGCCTGATGGTTATAAAGGCCCGCCAGAACTCATCTCAGATACACAGCACTGGCCTAAAGATGTGATTCTGATGTCACTTGCCCACGTGGGCGCAGGTAACGGCCCCAATACAGATTTAATAGCTAAATTCAGGCAGCACTCCGAGGGCTTCAATATTTACGCTGCAGGCGGAGTGCGCAATATTGATGAACTGAAAATGCTCAGGGCATCAGGCATTCATGGCGCGCTGATTGCCAGCGCGCTGCATGATAAGCGCATATCCAAGCACGACATTGATAGTTTAAGCCAATAAAAAAAGCCCGACTAATCGGGCTTTTTTATCAATCTAAAACTTAGCTGGAACTATTATTCCAGATTAGCGTGGATAGCACGCATACCTTCTTCAGTCAGGCCTTTAGCGAAAATCAAGTCAGCAATAGCTGCTTCCAGGAAAATCAAGGTTGAAAGCTCGAACTGGCTGCCCATAGGCATACCTTTAGTTAATGGGAAGCTGTTGTCGTTACCGATTTGGATAACCAGGTCAGCAACATCCGCCATCGCTGAAGATTTCTTCATAGAAACCACAACCAGTTTAGCACCCACTGATTTTGCCTTTTTAACGAATGGCAACAATGTTTCTGTACCGCCAGAGCCTGATACCAATACCAACAAGTCACCTGCTTTAATTGCAGGCGTAACCACTTCACCAATCATGCTTACATTGTAACCAGCGTGCACTAAACGCATTGCAAAGAAACGTGACACAAGCAAAGAACGGCCAGCACCACCGATAAATGTACGGCCAGCTTGCTCAACCAATTTCAATAACTCAGCTGCTTTGCTGTTATCTGTTTCTGACAAAATTGTGGTTAGTCTACCCAAGATCAATTCTTGACTGCTCATGATGTGTCCTTCTCTAAAATTTAGTTTTAATTTTTAAATCAAAAAATATTATAAAAAAAATCCCGACCCATTACTGAGTCAGGATTTTTTATTCGTTCATTTCAATAATGACTTATTGAAAAGAGGTTGAATTAACCGTGAACGATAGCTGTGATTTCAGCAGCAGCAGCAGCTGGGTCAGCAGCGCCGTAGATAGCAGCACCAGCAACAACGATAGTTGCACCAGCGTCAACAACTTGTTTAGCTGTAGCAGCTTTAACGCCACCAGCAACTGAGATTTCAACGCCTAAGTTCAAACCAGCAACTAAAGCCAAGTCAGCGAATGGTGTTTGACCAGCAGCTTGTTGGTCCAAACCAGTGTGAACGCCGATGATGTGTGCGCCAGCAGCAGCAACTGCTTTAGTAACAGCAGCTTTGTCAGCAACGTTGATCAAGTCAACTTGTGCTTTTTTGCCGTATTTGTTAGCAACATCGATTACACCTTTGATTGTACCGATATCAGAGATACCCAATACAGTAACGATGTCAGCACCAGCTTTGAAGAATGGCTCAGCTTCGTAGAAACCAGCGTCAGCTGTTTTCAAGTCAACCAAGATTTTGTTGTTTGGGAATTTAGCGCGCAAAACTTCAAGCAATTTGATACCGTTGTGCTTGATGCATGGTGTACCGATTTCCAAGATGTCCACGTGTGGAGCAACTGTAGTTGCCAATGCAACTGTTGCGTCGAAATCTAATGAATCTAATGCCATTTGGGTTAATGCCATGGTGTATCTCCGTTATATTAATTTTAAGATATTACATTTATTGCTAGTTTGAAGCGCCATCTTCTAGCAAAAATAGCGCTTTAAAAAAACTGGACACTTATAGTAAATGCCCAGCCTATTTATGTCAATTATTAAAGCGATTTAAGCTCAATAATTTCAGACTTAAGCAAAGACTTGCTTATAGTTTTGCGCTTAAAGCTGCTTCCAGTTTGTTTTGGTCAACTACGAAGCCGCGGATGCCTTCAGCCAGTTTTTCAGTAGCCATTGGATCTTCGTTCAATGCAAAACGGAACTCAGCTTCTGTTAATTTAGCTGGGGCAGCTGTTTTCGCACCGCCGTCAACCAATAAGCGTGTCAGTGAGCCTTCTGTAGCTTCAAGTTCTTGCAACAGGTTAGGAGCAATGGTCAGGCGATCGCAGCCAGCCAGGGCAGTTACTTCACCGATATTACGGAATGAAGCGCCCATCACAACAGTTTTGTAGCCATGCTCTTTGTAGTAAGCGTAGATTTTACGTACTGACAATACACCTGGGTCTGTTTCTGATGTGTATGTTTCGCCAGTTTTAGCTTTGTACCAGTCAAGGATACGGCCAACGAATGGAGAAATCAGGAATACGCCAGCTTCAGCACATGCACGTGCCTGACCGAAACCGAACAACAATGTCAGGTTACAGTTGATGCCTTCTTTTTCAAGAATCTCACCGGCTTTGATGCCTTCCCATGTTGAAGCCAGTTTAATCAAAACGCGGCTTTTATCTACGCCAGCATCTTCATAAAGCTTGATAAGTTTACGGCCTTTAGCAACCATAGCATCAACATTGAATGAAAGACGTGCGTCAACTTCTGTTGAGATACGGCCTGGAACTTCTTTAACGATTTCCATACCGATCAACACTGCCAATTTGTCAGCAGCATTGTCAATTTGCTGTTCTTTAGAGCCGCCTTGTGCTTTTGCATACGCAATCGCTGCATCGATCAATGGAGCATATTGTGGCAATTGGCTTGCTTTCAACAATAATGATGGATTAGTTGTCGCGTCATAAGGTTTAACCGCTTTAATCGCTTCAACATCACCTGTATCTGCCACGATAGTGGTCATAGTTTTTAATTGCTCTAATAAAGTAGCCATTACTGCCTCCTGAAAGTTATTTGAATACAAACGTCTTGTACAAAATCAAGTGCGAGATTATATCTCAAAAATTATACGATGTCCTTAAATGTAGGTTCAACCGCAGCTCGCCTATCGTACTCTACAGGACTGTTTGACCTGCGACGCTCTAATGGCAGCGTAATAACAAATGTTGCCCCCTGCCCTTCACTGCTTTCAACAGATACGCTACCACGATGCTTTCTGATAATAATATCCACAAAATACAGGCCTAATCCAATACCATCCTGAGCTTGATATAAGCCATCGGCGCGACCAAACCGCTTAAATAGTTTTTCAATCCTGTCAGCAGGAATACCAGGCCCCTGATCTGTAATTTTCAGACTTAACGTCGAATCATCACGTCGCAGCACAATCTTGATCACCGATCTTTCCGGTGAATAGTTCACAGCATTCAGAAGAACATTTGAAACAGCGCGCATCAGCAGGCCAAAATCACCTCTTACCAATAACTCGCCTTCAATACATTCCGTCACAACATCAATCTTTTTAGCCATCATAACTTCATATAAATCATCAATTACCTGGCGGGTCAGACTTACCATATCTTGCATACCAAAATTATTCACATTGGCCATCTCAGCGCGAGTGGCCTGCAGAAAACCTTCAGCCATCGCATAGGCACGCACCAGCAAAGATTTGATACGTTCGGATTGATGGTTATGTTCAACCTCCGTCAACAGCAGCATCGCCGTACCCAATGGCGCTCTTATGTCGTGTGATATAAAGGCCAAGGTATCACTACGGCTCTTATGCAAATCGCGCAAATGCTTGAGTGTCAACCTAAGCTCCAGAATGCGAGACTCCAGTGCATCTTCTGTGGCGGCAGGCTCAATATCACCCGACTCCATTCCAAGGGATGCCAACTCACCACGAACTTTCTGTAACTCTTTATCTAAAGATTGCTGTGCTGAAACCAATTGACGGCAACTCAAAATCGGATATGTAAGTAGCATTGCCAGCAAAGTACTTGAAGGTGTGACCCATACATGGAGCAAATGTTGGATGAACAATACTAGCGACAACACGAAAGGGAAATAAACAACGTTGGCAAATAAAAAAGCAACTTGCGTCAATCTAAAAAGGAAAAATAACGGCACTATTGCAAATAGCGCTGAAAATGCAACAACAAACCAGAGTGGCGCATCAACGCGAGGTGCGCCAGAGGCTGTCATCAAGCCCAGATAATGCAGCAGGTCAAAACAAAGGTTATCAAGCCGTAACAAACCACCGCTTAATACAAGCAAGCCCGCAATCAGTGCGAGCACAATTCCTGTAAAAACACGGTCGTTAATTTGCATAAATCAGCATTCGACTATCAGCTATCGATGCCGATTCAAACAAAGCAATTCGAGCTGAAAAAAAGAAATTTAACAATGGTATAAACTGCGTTTAATTATTACGCTCCAGCCGATACCCCTGCTGGTATATGGAAGTAAGCTTCCACCCATGTTCTGGCGTAAGTTTTAACTTTGTCCGTATATGACTTACATGAACATCCACTTTACGGGTTTCGATATCCGGGGAGGCACCCCAGACCACGTGCATCAGATGCTTCCTTGATAACAAAGCACCTTCATTCTTCAGAAAATAAAGTGCGAGATCGAATTCTTTATCCGTCAGCTTGAACTCCTCGCCGCCAACTGTTGCCAAGCGGTGCCTGGTATCAAACTTAATAGTGCCGAACTCATACAAAGACTCATTGATAGGTTGATTGTTAGAGCGTCGCAACAGTGCGTTAATACGAGCTAACAACAACTTTTGGCTGGCAGGTTTCACTACATAATCATCTGCACCTGCATCAATTACACGGACGATATCTTCTTCTTCTGAATGCCCTGTCAAAAATATAATAGGTGGCAACTTATTCGCGCGAAGCTTGATACTCACCAGAACATCAGGGCCTTCCATATCGGGCAATCCCCAGTCAAAAATACAAAGGTCATAATGCTCATGTGGGAATTTTCGAATAAAATCCAAGCCATTTTTAAAGTGATCAACTTCAAAACCTGCATCTTTAAGCCACGCTACAACTAGTTCAGCAAAGATTAAATCGTCTTCCAACAAAGCTATTTTCATTTTTATAGTCTAACTTTCTAATTCGTTCTACTTACGATGACTATTTAACCAATTTGGCGTTTGAATCTACTAACCACACACAATCAATTCACGCAAATTAAAAATGTTAGCAACAAAATTTCAACAATCTGTCATCAAATGCTTACGGAAGATATAGCTGCAAAAAATATTGCAAGCAATAAAAAATACGTACCGCTTCCAGTAAGTGTCAACTAGCAATACTCGAAACAATGTTTAACATTTACGCTGTTAAAGATTGTAATGCACTCATAACGCAAAAACAATGCGCATCAGTACTTAGTAACGCAATTGTCATAAACTACGCGAACCTTGTCGTGCAGCTTAAACAACACTAGATAATCTAAGTATGTTTATAGAGAATTTATTGAGAAAACGGATTGCTGCTCTGAACAATAAAAGACCGCTTTTCTACTTTCACGGCCTCAGGAGCAGGTATTAAAGGAGCAGTATGTTGCGTGACGTCAACCTCTGACTGGACATCTGCAGCGTGCCCGGACTGATAGAAGAATAAAGCTGACAAAAATGCAAAATAAATCTGATTGGCCGGGATATGCAGGTTAAAGTCAACAAAGGTATGCAACATCATCACAAACAAACCTATACCGGCACCAACTTGAATAAAATTCAAAGTCTTCCAATCACCGCGCTTCCAGACTTTAACCCATCTTTTGAAATAAAGCGCAAAAAATACCAAAACCAGAACTGCAGCCAACAAACCACCTTCCATGATCCACTCCAGATAATCATTATGGGCACGATTAACAAACTTATCAGCAAACGCATGCCCCTGAAAATGTGGATATACCTGGTTAAATGTGCCAGCGCCGCTACCTAATGGAAAAAACTCGCCAATCGCATCAATAACATCACTAAAAATCAACCAGCGCGCATCCTGCAATGGATCCTGAACAACAAAACGATTTAATACTGGTGCCAAGCCAATCTCAACAGCCAGCATCAAGCCTATCGCTGCGAAAGTACCTATAATCCCATAAACATTTTTGCCGCCAATACGCGTAGCAAAAGATAAGGTGCTGAGCATAATAACCAGCATACTCAGTACTACACCTGTTCTTGACTGCGTAAATATCAGACCAAGCAAAACTGCGATAGCTATAGCAGCGTAAACCACCGCCTGATTTAAATAAGTAGACGCCATTACAACCAAACGCTGTCTCAAGTTACGAGTATGTCGACGTGTAGCATGCGAATGCCCTATCGATGCCGTTAACATAGCAAGCGCCAGAGGCAAAGCCATTTCCAGAAAACCAGCCAAATGATCACGATTAGCATAGGTACCGGTTGCAGCTTTACCTGCAATGTTATTATTCAAGCGTAAAAAGCTTTCTGCGCCCGCTCCATATTGCATCAAGCCAAGAATCGCTTGAAAAGAAGCTATTGCTAGCAATACAATCACAGCGGTTTTAATCTGCTCTCTGGGCAGGCTTAGTGTAAACAGAAAAACCATCACCGGCGGCAAAAGCGCCAGTAATGAAAATTCAGTCAGTGAAGGTACTAACGATGCCGCACGCGCGCCATCTGCCAGATTATTGCCGGTACTCAGCAAGCCCTGTGCATATTGAGAATGCCCAGGCAAATGAAGCCAAAGCTCAAAAGGCAATGGAACAAGCTGCCACAAAGGGATAAAGAATAGCGTTGCCAGAAAACCGAGATAAAGCTTGGGAAATTGTGAGAAATTATCTTGCTTTTGAACCAAATAGCCAGCTAGCACTAGCGCTAAGAGTTCCAGAATTAGGAGTGGTATAGGGCGATTGCCGCCAAACACCAAAGGTGCGAAGACTAATACTGAGATTAAAAAGTAGAACCCTCGCACCTGCTGAAAATCTATGTATCTAATTACAGGCTATGAACTTACTGCAGACTGAGATTGCCGCTGTTATTGCCGCCGCCATGGCCTCTTGTAGTTACGGCAATACCAGTACCTACGACTAAACCACCTGCAATCCATTTACCGTTGCTGTCAAACCAGCCAGCACCTTTTTTCTTACCTGTGCCGGTATTGGCATCGTTTGCAGTGTCACCTACCGCTGTAGCGACATAAACACGTTCATTTGCATTATTAGCTACACATTCTGCAGCAGTACCGACAGTTAACATGCTGTTAGGCTGAAGTTTTTTAATGCAACCGTTTTGATAAATAACAGTAACACTCGATTCTTTGGCGGTTACGATTTTCGCGCCTGGTTTTAACTCTGACCCAGCAGCCGCCTTAACGAAGCGATTACCATTATTAACCATAACATCACCCTGCACCTGACTTAACTTAATCGTGCTATCGTCTACTGTTACAGCAAAGCTTACTTGAGGAAAAAATGCCAGGACTGACAATGACATAGCACCTAGGATGCGATTAGTTAATTTCATTTGTTTGCTCACTTTTTCTTTAATTAATTATAATAATGATGCTACTATAATATACAGGATTGAACTTCATCCGTCAATCCTCACAATCTCTATGTTGTCAAACCAGATTGATCCGGAATATGCCGTTGAATCGTAATCCATAGCAGGATCGGCTCTCAATACCAGCTGCTGAAGTTCGCATTTTTTTGCAGGAACTTCCATACTGGATTCAAATGAAGTCCAGTCTGTACTCCCGATGAAATACTCGCTGTTTGCCAGCTGGCCATTTACCGTCCCTGCGCACACAACACTCCACCTTAGTCCCTTGCCTGCAACCAGATTATCTACCCGCACCTGACCACGTAAATGGTAATGCCCTGGATCCAGCATCAAGAACTGTGACATTACGGGATGTGATGAAACTTTGTTCTGGAATGCTACATGCAGCGCTTTTTCGCCGACGCTTCCATAGGTTGATTCTGCGGCAAGCTTGAAGCCATTTGATTTAGATGGCCTCCAGCCAAATCCTTCATCACTGATTTCCTGTTCAAAACTGCCATCATTCACATTACCTAAAGTTGAAATCTGGCTGTTATTTAAACTATTCAGCCAGATAAAATAAGCGTCTGTATAAAGACCTGCATTAATCAGATGATCAAGATAAGCCCGTCGCTCATCCTGCTCGATTGTTTTAATTTTTGCGTTATATAACGCTTTGAGTGTTTCTTCATGTACGGAATTTTTTAAAGCATACTTGAAAAACTTACCCCACCATGAAGGATTATCCTTAAGTGCAAGTAAAAATTTCTGGCGCATCAACGGAGCGTCAACAATTTCAAGCATGACCGGAAAAAGAGTTTCGCCCAATGCAGGCCTGGTCTCAAGTGCAGACCCCCAATGCGATAGCGTCTCTATCGGTTGCCCTCGCTGCGCCCAGAACGAACCCAATTTCAACTGCACATCGGCGTCACGCGGTGCCAAAAAATCAGCCATCGACGCAGCCTTGCTTGCAAAGGTCACCTTACCTTCACTTTCCCACAACATGGCCAGCATCAAAAAAGCATGTCCATTAGCCGGATTATAAAACGATGATTCCAACGCAAGATTGCGAGCAAGCTTTGGATCACTCTGTACAACATCAGCCGCTTTCAACATTAACGCTGACGGTGTATCTCGCTTCCATTGCATAGCAGCTGCATCATCTGCAGCTGCCAGATACTGAGACACATTAACAATTACGATACGCCAGGTAACAAATAGCGCAAGAATGCCGAACACCAATAGTCTCGATTTCTTCATCTATAACATCCATCGTTTTTTTTAATTTTCATATTGACTGGAACTATTTTTTTGCAGCCTCATGATAGAAACCTACCACCAGAGTCCCTGCACTGCTTTTGGCAACCTCAAACCG
>Ga0208392_1000282_pt1 | contig 13676 bp, 11 predicted proteins | sample LakWasMeta3_LOW4_2_FD_183855 | JGI IMG/M metagenome (GOLD analysis project Ga0208392, IMG submission 183855) | Freshwater sediment methanotrophic microbial communities from Lake Washington under simulated oxygen tension - Sediment Metagenome... | ecosystem: Environmental > Aquatic > Freshwater >... | reverse complement strand
TTATGAGAAATACGGCCCAATTACCATAGTAGTTGCGCGATTCATGCCGTTCATACGCACGTTTGCGCCTTTTGTAGCAGGCGTTGCACAGATGTCTTACCCCAGATTTGCTTTATACAACGTAATTGGCGCCTTGCTGTGGGTGTGCGGGTTAACCACCATTGGTTTTCTGGTGGGCGACCAGCCTTGGGTCAAGGCTAATTTCTCCCTTGTAGCTTTGGCGCTCATCATTGTGCCGTCAATGCCTGCGCTGTGGGTATTTATAAAGCATATCCTGAAATCACGTTTTTAATTTGGTAGCGTGATAAAACTATGATGCGTTCACATCATAGAACCGCACCTGATTCCGGCCTGTATCTTTGACTTCATACATGGCGTCATCTGCCCATTTCATGATGTCATCCTGACTAGCCATATCACTTAGAAAAAGCACCACTCCTATACTGGCCGAGCAATGATGCTCAACTGTTACATGCTGATTCTGGTCATCTTTGATTTCCAAAAAATAAGGCTCTGCCAATGACAGCCTTATTTTCTCGGCTACCAGCCCGGCTTCAGATCTTGATACCGCCTTATCAACATCCAGCTCGGCAAGCATCACCACAAACTCATCGCCGCCGATGCGGGCAACCGTATCCATCTCGCGCACACTGGCTTTAAGCCGGGAAGCAACTTCGATTAACAGCAAGTCACCAGCCACATGGCCATGCATGTCATTTAAAGGCTTGAAGTTATCAAGATCCAGGAACATCAGCGCAGCGTAACGGTTACTGCGCTTGCTGGATGCAATCACTTGATTGATACGATCTATCAGCAACCTGCGGTTCGGCAGCTTGGTTAGCGTATCTAGATATGCCATATCCCGCACGTTCTCCTCGGTGATCTTGCGGTCTGTAATATTGGTATGCACAATCACTGCACCCTTTTGCTTTGTATTCAAAGGATTCACCGTCATGGTAAACCAGCGCTTAGTGTTCGGCGTATGGCAGGTATATTCCATCTGAAATATATGCGAGCGCCCAAGAAGCACAGACCGGATGCCCTCATGCGCGGTAAAGGCATCACTTAAAGGGCTATCTGCAGCATTCAGGCAAATTTGCAGATAATTGCAGCCGACACCAGCATTCAATGCAGGGTTGGTAGAATCAAAGCCATTTTCTTTTGAAAACTGACACCAGGACTCATTAACGGCAACGACCATACCGTTGCCATCTATCACCGCTATCTGGCTAGGCAGTGAGTCGAGGATACCCTGCACGAACGCCTTATTTTCACGCAGCAGGTTTTCTGTTTTTTTACGCTCACTAATGTCAGTCAAAGTGCCTATGACACGCACGGGGTTGCCGCTCTGATCTCGGCTTACAACCAGGCCGCGGTCAAGCACCCATTTGTATTCGCCGGACTTGCATAGGAGCCTGTTCTCACTGATGTAAGCGGACGTTTTACCGTTCAGATGATCTGATAATTTAGCAAGCACTGCCAGTTTGTCCTCAGGGTAAATGCGCTGTTCCCAATCGTCCAGGCTATTGCCGACTTCATCTTCAGAATAACCAAGCATGGTTTTCCATGTTCTGGAGTAAAACACGTAATTACTGGGTACGTGCCAATCCCAAAGACCATCACCGGCCCCTTCAATTGCAAATTTCCAGCGAAACTCACTCTCCCTTAGTGCATCTTCACGCTGCCCCAGTATTTTCAGCAGGCTATTAAAACCGCTGATCAGCTCGCCGATTTCGTTCTCACCAGAAACAGGCAGCAGCTCTGCATGTTTGTCTGCGGTGGAAAGTATGGCCAGTTTTTTAACAGTATCAAACATAGGCGAAAGTTCACGCCTCAGCATCCACCAGGTCAGTCCGCCTGACAAAAGCGTCATCAAAATTGCAGCAATCACAATATGCCGCTGCATATCATGAATCGGGGCAAAAGCCTCATCCGTCGGCAATGCTGCAACAATAAACCAGCCCGTTACAGGAATGCGTTTGGCAGATGCCAGCACCTCCACACCTAGCGGGTTAACTGTGATACCAGTTTCATCAAAGCCTTGAACATGGCGGTCAATCAGGCGATTAATACCCGGGGCAGGCAGCGTCTGCATAATGCGGCGCCTATCGGTTCCGGTAATGATTATTCTGTTTTTTGGGTCTTCCAGCAGGTAATAGCCAGACTTTCCATAACGGCTTCGTGTCACTTCATCTAAAAAATTCCGCTGCCCAAGATCGATGACCCCTGATATGGCGCCGATTATACTGCCCTGCCCGTCACGTATTGGCGTAGCCATAGAAAAAACCGGTGAATGCAATACCCTGCCGATTACTGGCTTGCCAACAGTTGCCCTGCCTTCTTTCAGCGCTGCTGCAATATGGTCTCTATCCATATAATTCACACCAACACGCTTTACCTGGCTTGGAATAGAGGCAATCGCAGTTCCATCTAGGCCTGCTACATAGGCACCTACATTAAAATCTTTTTTAAGAACAATGCGGTCTTCAAGCAGTGCTTGCAGTTGTGCAGGATTTTTCATGATTTCCGGCGTAATCTTGCGGGCAACACTATCAAGGTCCGTCAAGCGTTCCTGCAGCTCATTATTGATCTGCATGGCAAGCAAAGATAAAGTGGCAGATTGCTGATGGCCTAGTTGGTACTCCATATCTTGATGCAGTTTTTTACTGGCGTAAAAAGAAAGCAGCCAGATGCCAATCACAAAGATTGTCAGCGTGAATAAGGTCACTCTTGTTTTTATAGACCGTAACTTAAACATATGAAATTTATAACTAATCCAGCCCCTCAATCAGAGCGGAGGTTTATTTAAAGCTAAGGTCATAGCTTAGGCAATAAAGTCGCCATAGCATCAGTTTAAGTGCCTTCCCCCAATAAACACTTATCCTAACCCAATTGTAAATCCATATACCTGCAAAACCATACCACCCATACAGGTGCTTTATCCATGCAAATTAAGCTTTTACCTATTGATGCAATATTTCAACAACTATTGTAATATATAGCCATGGATAAAACGACAGCAACTACAATTTTTGAATCACTGTCATCAGGCGTGCGTCTGGATATATTCCGGCTATTAGTCAAAAAGGGGCTGGACGGCATGGTGGCTGGCGAGATTGCAAGCACATTGGGCATCCCGCCTAACAACCTTTCTTTTCACCTCAAAGCCATGACATTCGCCATGATGGTATCTGCAGAACAGGAAGGCAGGTTTCAGCGCTACCGTGCCAACTTACCTATGATGCTGGACATGATTGCCTACCTTACCGAGGAGTGCTGTGGCGGCGATACGGCGCAATGCGCTGAACTGCGCAATGCATCAGGCTGCTGCCCAGATGTCCTGCCACCTATGAATCAACCTTAAAGAGAACATCAAATAATGAATGTATTATTTTTGTGCACTGGCAATTCATGCCGCTCAATACTAGGTGAAGCGACGTTTAACCACCTGGCACCTGCTGGCTGGCATGCCATGAGTGCAGGCAGCCAACCGGCCGGCTATGTACATCCACGGTCTATTGCCCTGCTGGCACGTGAAGGCATCTCAACCGAAGGCTATTACAGTAAGTCGTGGGAAAACCTGCCCGCGACACCTGACATCGTCATTTCAGTCTGCGGCAATGCCGCAGGCGAGACCTGTCCGGCTTATCTTGGCCCGGTATTACGCTCACACTGGGGTGTTGAAGACCCGGCACACGCAAGCGGCACTGATGAAGAAATCGACGCCGCATTCATAAAGGCATACCAAACATTACGCGCCAGAATCGAGGCTTTTCTGGCATTGCCACTTGGGCAATTACAACACGACAAGCCAGCACTTAAGGCCGCGATGGATAAAATCGCCATCGAAATCGTTTAAAGGAGCATGAATATGAAATCAATACAGATATTTGACCCGGCGCTATGCTGCAGCTCAGGCGTGTGCGGAGCTGATGTAGACCAGCAGCTGGTGACGTTTGCAGCTGACCTGGATTGGGCAAAACAGCAAGGCACTGAAATACAGCGCTTCAACCTTGCACAGCAGCCAATGGAATTTGCCAATAATCAGATAGTACGAAACTTTCTGGAGCGCTCCGGCGAAGATGCACTGCCATTAATCCTGGTTGATGGCGAAGTCGCCTTGGCTGGCCGTTACCCGAGCCGCGCCGAACTTGCACGCTGGGCTGGCCTGCGTTTTGCAGACATCAATATCTCACCAGTTACAAGCTGCTGCTCAGGGGGAAACTGTGGCTGAGGCAGTGAATTTTCTTGATCAGGCGCCACGCTTTCTCTTTTTTACCGGCAAAGGCGGGGTAGGCAAAACCTCTATTGCCTGCGCATCAGCAATCCAGCTTGCAGAAGCCGGCAAGCGCGTACTGCTGGTAAGCACCGACCCGGCCTCAAACGTGGGGCAGGTTTTTGGCATCAACATTGGCAATGCCGTCACACAGATTCCGGCAGTACCAAATCTGGCCGCATTAGAAATTGACCCGCAAGCTGCGGCGCAACTTTACCGTAACCGTATCGTAGACCCGGTACGCGGCATATTGCCAGATACTGTCGTGAAGGGAATCGAGGAGCAGTTATCCGGGGCCTGTACCACCGAGATTGCTGCATTTGATGAATTCACTGCATTGCTGGTTGACTCGCCACTGACTGAAAACTATGACCACATCATTTTTGATACAGCGCCCACCGGCCATACGATTCGCCTGCTACAACTGCCAGGTGCCTGGAGTGGCTTTTTAGAACAAGGCAAAGGCGATGCATCTTGCCTGGGGCCGCTGGCCGGCCTGGAAAAACAGCGCGAGCAATATAGAGCCGCAGTCAACGCACTGGCAGATGGCAAGCTCACACGCCTGATTCTCGTCGCCCGTGCCCAGCAATCAACTCTGCGCGAAGTGGCACGCACGCATGAAGAATTGGCAGCCATAGGCATCAAACAGCAACATCTGGTGGTGAACGGCATCATGCCGTCCAATGAAACTGCACATGACCCTCTGGCACTGGCCATTCATCAGCGTGAGCAGGCAACCTTGCAGAATATTCCTGAAGTTTTAAAGGCCCTGCCCCGCGATACAATCATGCTTAAACCATTCAATATGGTCGGCCTGGATGCTTTGCGCCATTTGCTCACAGGCACAACATCTGAAGCACATATTGACCTGCAGCCAGCAATTAAATTAAATGAACCTAATCTGTCAGCACTGGTAAATGACATAGCAGCAGACGGCCATGGCCTGATCATGCTGATGGGTAAAGGTGGCGTAGGCAAAACCACAATCGCTGCGGCGCTTGCGATAGAACTCGCGCACCGCGGGCTCCCGGTTCACCTGACGACATCAGACCCCGCTGCACATCTTACGGAAACCCTGGCCGGATCATCAGATAACCTGACGGTAAGCCGTATTGACCCGCATGCAGAAACCGAAAGATACAGGCAGCACGTGTTGGAAACCAAAGGTGCCAAGCTTGATACACAAGGCCGTGCGCTGCTTGAAGAAGACCTGCGTTCACCATGCACAGAAGAGATTGCTGTATTTCAGGCTTTCTCGCGCATTATCAGGGAGGCAGGCAAGAAATTTGTAGTAATGGATACCGCACCAACCGGACACACCCTGCTGTTACTGGATGCAACCGGAGCATATCACCGCGAAGTAGCCCGCCAGATGGGCAAGAGCGGCTTGCATTTCACCACGCCCATGATGCAGCTACAAGACCCTAAGCAAACCAAGATTATGATTGTGACGCTTGCTGAAACCACGCCGGTGCTTGAAGCTGCCAACCTGCAGGCTGACTTGAGGCGTGCCGGCATTGAACCTTGGGCCTGGGTCATCAATTCCAGCATTGCAGCCGCAGCGGCTGAGTCGCCTTTATTGCGTAAACGTGCCGCAAATGAACTGCCGGAAATCAAAACCGTTGCAGAAAAACATGCTCGGCGCTATGCAGTCGTACCGCTGCTGAAAGATGAACCTGTCGGAGTCACCCGCCTGCTGGAACTGGCTAATGCCTAGCCTGCGCAAAACCTATTCATGACATACCAGATAACAATATGAACCAAGAAAAATCCACACACACCATGAGTATTTTTGAGCGCTACCTGACAGTCTGGGTAGGCTTATGTATCGTCGGCGGAATCATACTCGGCCAGTTACTCCCCGCCTTGTTCCAGGTCGTTGGCCGCATGCAGATAGCCCAGGTGAACCTGCCGGTAGGGCTGCTGATCTGGGTGATGATCATACCAATGCTGGTAAAAGTGGATTTCAGCGCGCTGCATGAAGTAAAGCAGCACGTCCGCGGCATTGGCGTAACGTTATTCGTTAATTGGCTGGTCAAGCCATTCACCATGGCTTTTCTTGGCTGGTTCTTTATCCGCAACCTGTTTGCGCCTATGCTGCCTGCCGACCAGATTGACAGCTACATCGCAGGCCTGATCCTGCTTGCAGCAGCGCCCTGCACGGCAATGGTATTTGTATGGAGCAAATTAACCAATGGCGACCCCTTGTTTACCCTGTCGCAGGTGGCGCTCAACGACAGCATCATGATTTTTGCATTTGCCCCTATTGTTGCACTGCTGCTCGGGCTTTCTGCCATCACTGTGCCATGGGCAACACTGACCACATCGGTCGTGCTCTACATCGTTATCCCGGTTATTCTGGCTCAGGTCTGGCGCAAATTTTTACTGCAAGGCGGGCAAGAGGCTTTTGATGCTGCGATGGCCAAGATTGGCCCTTGGTCAATAGGCGCACTGCTGCTCACACTGATTATGCTATTTGCATTCCAGGGCGAGGCCATACTGCAGCAGCCGTTGGTCATTGCTTTACTGGCGGTGCCGATACTGATTCAGGTGTTCTTTAATTCTGCCCTGGCTTACTGGCTCAATAGAAAGCTTGGTGAAAAACACAGCGTGGCCTGCCCTTCTGCACTTATCGGCGCCAGTAATTTCTTTGAACTGGCAGTTGCCGCCGCAATAAGCCTGTTTGGCTTTCACTCGGGTGCGGCGCTGGCTACTGTAGTTGGGGTTCTGATTGAAGTACCCGTTATGCTGCTGGTGGTGCAGGTGGTAAACCGCAGCAAACACTGGTATGAAAATGCCTGATAATCATTGACGGGCGTTCACTTGTAAACCATTCACAGCGCCAGGCGTTAGCCAGATATGGTTTAACGCTAAGCATTCAAAACATGGAACCATGGCAATACCCGTGACCGAATCCAATCATGGCGTTATTGCTGCTTTTTAACCGCAGTTTTTTATCACAATTCTAAGGATAAGTTATGAAAACTCTACAGATTTTAACAATAGCTTCACTGTTATTAGGTTTATCTCAAGTAGCCAGTGCAGCACATGATGGTATGGATCATGAGCCTATGCATCGCCACATGTGGCAAGATGCCGATACCAATAAAGACGGCTCAATCAGCCGCGAGGAATTTATGTCTGCGCATCAGGCACGTGCCGAAAAGATGTTTGCAAAGATGGATACAAACAAAGATGGCAAGATTGATGAGAGCGAACGCAAAACCATGCAGAACAGGTGTGATCATCATTCTGGTGACAGCCCAAAAGCTGCCAAATAATCACTAACTTAAGTGCTGGCTCTGACCTAAACCAGAGCCAGCATGTCTACAGGCATCCAACCACCTCAACCACTTAATCACTGCTTGCTTTAAAAGGCGCCCGTTCTTCCAATTCATCAGTATATGCAGCAATCCCCTGCGACTCCTGCTGCACAAATTCTTGAATGGCTGTTGCAAAACCGGGATGTGCAATCTGGTGAAATGAGCAGGTGGATCTTGGTTTAAAACCTCGAGCCAGTTTATGCTCACCTTGCGCACCGCCTTCAAAATATTCAATATTTTCCCTGATGCAGAATTCCTGCGCCTGATAATAACAAAGCTCGAAATGCAAGTTGGGAACATACTGTTGCGCACCCCAGTAGCGGCCGTAAAGAGTGGTCTCATCATAGATATTCAAAGCTGCCGCCACGGGCTCTTCAGCTACATATGCCAGCACCAGCAGTATATTGCCGGGCATAGCGTGGCCTATCTGCTGAAAAAACGGGAGCGTCAGGTACGGTGACGACCTGTGTTCAAAATAGGTGTTCTGGTAACATTGATAGAAAAACGCCCACTGCTCAGACGTGATATCAGCACCTTTGACGCATACGCAAGCCACATTGGCATCTGCCACTTTCTTACGCTCCTGCCGGATCTTTTTACGTTTATCGTGGCTTAACGTAGATAAAAACGCATCAAAATTCTGATAATGCTCGTTTTGCCACCTGAACTGCACGCCAACGCGTTCAAGCCAGCCAGCCGCTCTGAAAGCCGAGGCAGATTCATCATCAGGAAACAGGACATGGGCTGATGAAAGCCTATTCTGTCGCATGACCTGCGTAAGCGTTTTTACTATTAGTGCCCGAATATCAGGCTGGTTAGTAAGTAATCGCGGGCTAGTAATCGGAGTAAAGGGAATCGCTGACAACAGCTTGGGGTAATAGCTTAAACCATTGCGCGTATAGGCATCGGCCCAAGCCCAGTCGAATACATATTCGCCATAAGAGTGGGTTTTAATATAGAGCGGCATGGCACCAACCAGAAGTTCTTCATCATACACTGCCATATGACTTGGCTGCCAGCCGGTCCCGGCCCCCACAGATCCTGACGCTTCAAGGGCGCTCAGAAACGCATGGCTCAAAAGCGGCATGCCGTGTGTAAGCGCATCCCAGTCTGATGCATCAACCTGCATAATACTGTCAATAATTTCCAGTCTCAACGCATCAATACTTTCCTGGCATAAAAATGAGCAATCAGAAGTTTTAAAATGATGATGCTACTCTAACACCCCATCACAAAGTGGGCTGAATTACATTAAGGAAAAATGGAGAAGAAAAATTCGGAAGTGCTGCATCAGCAGCGGAACTGGCAATTGGGATTACAGGGATTTCTTTTTAGAACTATTGGTAGCCTGCTTGTTTTTAGGTTTAGGTGCAGTAGCTGCCTCTGCCTCCAGTGTTTTTTGCTGCTTCTCTAGCTCAAGCGCTGCTTCAGCAGCTTTTCTGCGTTCTAAAATTCGCGCCTGTGCCTCTACAAGCTCTCCCAGAGAAATCAGGTTATCCTGATTACTATCTACAGAACTGAAATGACGGGCAATCTGCGGCAGTTTTTCGGTGGCTTCCTGCCTGTCAAGCGTACCGTCACCGTCGCTATCAGCCTCGAAGAATCGTGTTTCTATGCTATCTTGCATGGCACGGCGGCGTTCTTCTATCTGTTCATGGCTGGGGTCGACCGAACGGGCATAGTCATCGAGGGCTTTACGCAGTTTCTCTCTGTGTTCGGGACTGAAATTCAGGTTGAGTGTCTTTTGCAGACCTTCACTTTTTGTATCATCTTCAGCTGGGCGCGTTTCATCTATCGGCCGTTTCGTCTTATCAGCAGCGGCCACGATAATATTGTTGCGTGCACCTGCTGCCATACCGAAAGACATACCAAAACCCAAGCATAACGCCAAGCAGACATGTTTCGTAATTAACATCTTGTTTTGCAAAATCAAATCCAAAGAATCAACTTTCCAATATCAGCCATCTAGGTTCAAGTAGCGTAATCATGAAGCAGGATTGTAAATTGAATGTTTCATTACATCCCCAAATTGTAACTAATTGTAACAATCTGGCCCGCTGCCGATCCGTAAAAAAGTCCAGCGCCCAAACGCTATACCGTTTGATTTTACTCAAAATTAGCATACACTCTGCTTTACTGGAAATTAGAATTGTAAGACCATTTTTTTCAATATAATTCCATCTAAATTCAGGATTTCGACTAAATTATGGCTGATCAGAACAAGAAAATCTTAGTAGTAGACGATGATGTGCGCCTGCGTGAGCTGTTGCAACGCTACCTGACAGAACAGGGGTTCACGGTAAAAGCAGCTGCCGATGCCAAGGAAATGGATGCAACGCTGGCTAATGAACCAATAGATTTGCTTGTACTCGACCTGATGCTGCCTGGTGAAGATGGCCTGTCGATATGCCGTAGGATTCGCGGTAGCGGCACGATGCTGCCGATTGTGATGCTGACAGCGCGCGGCGATGAGGTGGACCGTATTATCGGGCTTGAAATGGGCGCAGATGACTATCTGCCAAAACCATTTAACCCGCGTGAGTTGCTGGCTCGCATCAATGCTGTATTGCGCCGCCACGAGCGTCTGGTGCCAAGTGCACCAGCCAGCACTAACGAGAATGTCACCATCGGTGACTTTGTATTTAACGCTTCCACCCGCTCACTAAGCCACAACGGCAATGCCATCGCCATTACCAGCGGCGAGTTTGCCTTGCTTAAAGTATTTGTTGACCATCCACGCCAACCCTTATCTCGCGACAGACTCATGCAGCTTGCACGCGGACGAGAACTGGATGTGTTCGACCGCAGCATCGACGTGCAGGTATCACGCCTGCGCAAACTGATAGAGCCGGACCCTGCACACCCCCGTTACCTTCAGACTATGTGGGGCTTTGGCTATGTTTTCATTCCTGACGGTGAAGCAGACTAAAATCCAAGCTACTTAATTTTCAATCAACATATACCCGGCACTGCTACCTGTGATGAGCTGCCGGATTGTTTCAGGTTAACCTTTGCGCCTACTACCAAAAACCCTACTTGCCAGAATCATGTTGCTGATTGCCGTATTATTGGCGATTGGGCAGGTAGCCTCTCTGCGTATCTTTGAATACTTTGAGCGTGAACCACGTGCCGAAGCAACGGCGCTTCAGGCAGTGACTGTAGTGAATTACACCCGCGCTTCACTCATCGCTTCACAGGAAAACCTGCGCCTGGCGCTTCTCTCTGAACTCACCGGCAAAGAAGGTGTGCGTATTTATTACGCAGACTTCATGGAAGACATAGACCCTTTGCCGGATGACCCTTTTATCAAAATGGTTGCAGAAAAAATCCGCGAACGCCTAGGGCCTGAGACCATCATTACCGTAAAACACTATGGCATTGAAGGCCTGTGGGTAAGCTTTGGCATCGGCCAGGATGACTTTTGGGTGGTCATCCCGCGCATCCATGTAGAGCGGCCATTCCCGTGGCAATGGCTGGGCTGGGGGGCGCTGGTGCTAGCACTATCGCTGGCTGGCGGCTACTTGCTGGCAGCACGCATCAACAGGCCCCTTAATTTGCTGGTGAGCGCCGCAAACAGATTGCGCAATGGCGAAAAGCCGGAAAAACTGCCGGAAGACAGCGTGACAGAACTGCGTGAAGTAAGCAGCACGTTCAATAAAATGGCGGAATCACTGGCCGAACTTGATGCGGAAAGAACCTTGATTCTGGCTGGCGTATCGCATGATATTCGCACGCCACTTGCAAGGCTGAGGCTGGCGGTAGAAATGCTGCCGGACCAAGACTGCGGCTACCTGAAAAACGGCATGATTGAAGATATCGCCGATATGGATAACATTATCAACCAGTTTCTGGACTTTGTGCGTGGCGCAGAAGGCGAGCCCGTGCAGATGATAGACATCAATAGCTTATTGCAGGCGCTGCACGACCGCCAGGCACGTGCCGGCCGAGAACTCATCATACAGCTGGCGCCTACCTATTCAGTACCAGTAAAACCACTCGCCATGCAGCGGCTACTGGACAACCTGGTAGGAAATGCCTATGCATATGGCGGCGGCCAGGTGCGGGTAGCAAGCCAGATTCAGGCCGACAACATCATTATCAGCGTATTTGATAACGGCCCCGGCATCCCTGAAACCCACCTTGAAAAACTATTGCGCCCGTTTGAACGGCTGGACACCGCACGCAGCAACGCCGGTGGCAGCGGGTTAGGGTTGGCAATTGCAGACCGTATCGCAAGATTACATCACGGCAAACTGGAATTGATCAACCGCCCTGAAGGCGGCCTGGAAGCAAGGCTTAGCATCCCTATCAAGAATTAACCCTATCAAGAGTTGATGACGGCAGCGCATGCTGCTGGTTAATCACACATCAAGCATTATCAGGCTCAAACCAGCGCAATTTCTCACGAAGATGCACAACTTCTCCGATTATCGTCAGGCATGGCGGTTTTAAGCCAGCCGCTTCTACCTTTACAGCCAAATCCTGCAAGGTGGCAGTCACAACTTTTTGCCGTTGCGTAGTCCCCTGCTGCACTACGGCAACCGGCATAGTGGCCGGCACGCCATGTTCAATCAGCTTTTCACATATCTGCGCCAAGCCAACCAGGCCCATGTAAATCACTACTGTTTGCTTAGGCCGTGCCATGGATGCCCAATCCAGGTCAAGCGTACCGTCTTTGAGATGACCGGTAATAAACAGGCAAGCCTGTGCATAATCACGGTGCGTCAGCGGTATGCCTGCATAACTGGAAACGCCATTTGCTGCGGTAATGCCCGGCACTACCTGGAATGGCACGCCATGCTGCATCAGGGTTTCAATTTCCTCACCGCCGCGGCCAAAGATAAATGGGTCGCCGCCTTTTAAACGCAGCACACGCTTACCCTGCAATGCCAGCTTGGCAAGAAGCGCATTGATTTCCTCCTGCGGCATGGTGTGCTGGTCGCGTGCCTTGCCCACGTAAATCAGCTCGGCGTCTCGACGCACCAGCTCCATCACCTCAGGACTGACGAGCTTGTCATAGACGCAAACGTCACACTGCTGCATCAGGCGCAAAGCCCTGAATGTGAGCAAGTCGGGGTCACCCGGGCCACCACCCACCAGAAATACCTCGCCTTTATTGGCGGCATGGTCTTTGTTATCAATCAGGCTCTGCAATAAATCACGTGCGGCCTGCTCCTGCCCTGCCAGCACACGCTCAACCACTGGGCCCTGAAAGGTATCTTCCCAGAAACGGCGGCGTTCTTGTGTGGTTGCAAACCTGGCTTTTACTTTATCGCGGAATTCACCGGCGATACCTGCAATGCGCCCATAGCCTGCCGGCAGCATGGTCTCGATTTTTGTACGAATGTAGCGTGCCAGCACAGGGGCGTTACCCTCGCTGGAAACCGCAATCACCACCGGACTGCGGTCAATGATGGAACCCATGGTGAATGTACACAGGTCTGGTGCATCAACCACATTGACCGGAATATTCAAGGCCTTGGCATCTCGCGAGACTGCTTCGTTTACAGTCTCGTCATCGGTCGCGGCTACCACCATGCAGGCGCCGCCTAGGCAGCCTGCGTGGTAAGTATTTTGTATAAACCTGATTTTCTCGGCCTCTGCCAGCGCCTGCAGCTCAGGACAAATCTCAGGCGAGATTAGCGTAATCGCCGCATTTGCTTTCAGCAGCATGCTGACCTTGCGTGCTGCAACATCACCGCCGCCTACGACTATACATAAACGATTGGTAATATTGAAAAAAATGGGCAATGCCTGCATATAGGGGTCTTAATAAATGTTTTGGGCTATTTTACATTAGCGCACCGCAACTTTGCGTGAGGCAATTGCCCAAATGCGCTAAAATTGCGTTTTATGTATCGGTTAAGACTTTGAACACTCCTAAAAAATCCGCCCCTAAAAAAGTATTCATCAAGACATTTGGCTGCCAGATGAATGAATACGACTCTGCGCGCATGGCCGACATGCTGTCATCAGCAGACGGCATGGTAGAGACGCTGACACCGGATGATGCGGATGTCATCCTACTGAATACCTGCTCGGTGCGTGAGAAAGCAGAAGACAAAGTCTATAGCCAC
>Ga0208392_1000280_pt1 | contig 13710 bp, 10 predicted proteins | sample LakWasMeta3_LOW4_2_FD_183855 | JGI IMG/M metagenome (GOLD analysis project Ga0208392, IMG submission 183855) | Freshwater sediment methanotrophic microbial communities from Lake Washington under simulated oxygen tension - Sediment Metagenome... | ecosystem: Environmental > Aquatic > Freshwater >... | reverse complement strand
AAGAACCCGCGTGTGCTTCAATCCGGTCATACTGATAAATCCGTGTATCCGGAAATGTGGCGCAAGCTCACCAGCGGCGAGCGCTGGGCTGGCGAGTTTGTCAACAAGCGCAAGAATGGCGATATTTATTATGAAGAGGCTTACATATCCCCAGTCAAAGATGATGATGGCACTATCACCCATTATGTGGCGGTGAAGCTCGATGTGACCGAGCGCAAGCGCATGGAAGAAGAAGTGCGCCAGATTGCGCTGTATGACGTGTTGACCGGATTGCCCAACCGCCGCCTGCTGATTGACCGCATGACACAGGCCATGAGTGCGAGCAGGCGCAGCGGCAGCTATGGCGCGCTGATGTTCCTGGATCTTGATAACTTCAAGCCGCTTAACGATGCGCATGGCCATATTGCAGGAGACCTGTTGTTGGCTGAAGTGGCTAAGCGGCTTAAAACCTGTGTGCGTGAGGTTGATACCGTGGCGCGCGTGGGTGGCGATGAATTTGTGGTGATACTGACAGAGCTTGATGCGGACGAGGCAACATCAAGAACCCAAGCAATGAAGGTTGCAGAGAAGATACGTGCATCCTTAAGCAAACCATATTTTGTAAAACTGGGGGATGCCGAAAGCAGCAGCGTGACTGTAGCGCATCATTGTTCAGCCAGCATAGGCGTAACATTGTTTATCGACCAGAAGACCGGCCAGGATGATGTGATGAAGCGTGCTGATAAGGCCATGTATCAGGCCAAAGTGGCCGGCCGCAATATGGTGCAGTTTTATCATGAGGGGAGTGCTGCGGCTTCTTAAGCCCAGGCAATCCAACTGCGGCTGCGGTTTGCAGAAAATGCAGTTAGATTTCAATCTATCTTTACATGGGGGTGTAAAGCATGCCGACTATTGAAGAGCGTCTCAGCGCTATTGAAGCGCGCTTGAATGCACTGGAGGCTCCGGCTTCTGTAAAACCATTACTCATCCCAAGACAGGCCACTGCCAAGCCTGCTCAGGCCACTATGCCAAAAGTACCTCTTGCGCCCCAGCTGCTGGGCTGGAGCGGCGCTTTTGCGCTGGTGCTTGCAGCCGCATATATCATCAAGCTGGCCATATCTTCAGGCTGGCTCACGCCGGAACGGCAGATTGGCATTGCCGTGCTGGGCGCGCTACTGATGATCATGCTGGGTCTGCGGCTGCGCAGCCGCGACCTTGCCTATGCCAGTTTATTGCCTGCGGGTGGCGTGACTATTTTATTCACCGCGGTTTACGGGGCGCATCTCTATTATGGGCTTATTGCGGCACCGGCAGCGCTAGCCGCAGTGACGCTTGTCTGTATGCTGTCACTTTGGCTGTGCCATGTCTTCCAGAGCACGCTGTATGCTTTTTTTGCGGTGGTGGGTGCCTACTCGGTGCCGTTTTTAATTCACAGCTTAATGCTGGATATTCATGATCTCGCCATTTATTACACCTGCTGGAGCCTGCTGTTCAGTGTGTTTTCAATATGGGTGGGCAGCCGTGCGGTTTACCTGCTGGCCCTGTACATGGCGATGGTGGGGTTTGATATCACCTGGCGTGCCGGTAACTATGAAGCGCAGTGGGTAAGTGCTGCATTGTTTCAAACCGTGATGCTGGTCATTTTTGGCTTGGCTGCGACATTCTTTACCGTGAAAAGAAATACACCGATGAACCATGACGCTGCTGCTGCACACCTGCCGGCGCTGCTCATCTTCTATTTTCTCCAGTATTACCTGCTGGAGCACCATATTCCGGCTGCTGCGCCGTGGATTGCAGTTGCCAGCGCGGCATTCATAGGCTTGTGCTATGTCATTGCCGGGCAGTATTCGAAGCGCGAACAGCCTGAAGGCAAAATGCTGCTGCAGGCTTATATCGCGCTGGTGCTGTTTCATGCCGGTTATCTGGAATCAGTCTCGCAGCAGTGGGCGCCGTGGGTTGCATTCATTTTGGTGCCGCTGGTTGCGTTTTATGGCGCGCTGCGCAGGAACATGTCTGCACCCGGGGTGTTTATCTGGTTAGCTGTCGGCGTAATCTTCGCGCTTAATTACCTGCGCATTGTCTCCGGCATTGACCGTCAGGGTGCAATAGCCCCTGACTGGCTGTCAGTGGCCTATGCCCTGGAACTGTACGCCGGATACTATTTTGCGCGCCGTGCTGGCATTGCCAATAGCGCATGGACACTGCTGCTGGTAGGTGGGCATCTGGCAGCAATCGCGGCTGCGGTACATATCTTTGATAACCGGGTAGTGGTGTCTATTGTCTGGGGCTTGCTGGCACTGGCCTGCCTGCTGCTTTCAATTCGCTACAGAGACAAGCTGCTAGGTAAGTCGTCATTGCTGATATTTGCTATCTCTTCTGCCAAGGTGCTGGTATACGATATGTCATCATCAACACCGCTGGTGAGAATCGGCGTATTGCTGGTAGTGGGATGCAGCTTTTATCTGGGCGGATGGCTGTACAAAAAAATTGAAGCGCTAAGCTGAACCGGTTAACTCTGCTCTTGTACCAGACAAAAGCAGAGTTACTCAGTCATGGCGAGTGATTCTTTCTTTGGCACAGGCTGTTTCCCAGAGTGTTTCTTCTATAGTATCAAGCTCCACCGGTTCCCACTGCCTGGCATTGTTGGTAAAACTTACTACTTTGCCTTTGCCCATGGCGCTAGAATACTGTGACTCAGCAAGAACGCGGTAATGCTCCTCTTCACAATCGTATTCCACGAGCTCTTTGGCAGATTTGTACGCATGTCCGGAAGCATTGGTTTCTTGCTGATGAAAATTGATCAGATGCTGCATTTTTACCTTGGGCATGCCTTTGTTGCGTATCTTGCCAAGGTCTATAAACACCGTAGCGCCAGTGGCATTGGTCACTGGTAACTCAGACCATGCAGCAAGAGCGCTTGTAGATGAGAGTAACAGTATGAGCATCGTCAGTTTTTTCATTTTGCATCTTTCTTGATTGAAGCATTGGTGGTGTAAATATAGCAGTATTGCCAGCGTACAGAGTACTCCACATTTAATGCGCTATCTTGATTGTCATCAGCAAGACCACTGTATAAACGCAGCGCTAAGTGATGCAATTAAATCTCAAGACGCAGGCATTCTGTTTTCGATAATTGTTTTGAAGTATTTGTAAATCATAGGGTCTGTTTTAATGCCGCATTCATTGTCAATGATTTCCATTACCTCGCTATGCTTACGAGCAGAATGGTAAGGCCTGACTGTAGTCATTGCATCATACGAGTCAGCAATTGAGATAATTCTAGAGCTGATGGGAATGCTTTCTCCGGACAGCTTGTCAGGGTAGCCAGTTCCGTTGAAATACTCATGATGGTGCCTGACGATTTTGGCAATATGCTCTGCATCGCGATGGGCTATTGACTGGCAAATGCGTTCTCCAAGTTCAGAGTGCCTTTTCATGATTTCCCACTCATCGTCTTCCAGGTTGCCAATTTTCAGCAATACCCGGTCTGGAATGCCAATCTTGCCAATATCATGCAGTTTTGCGGCTCCCCTCAGCCGGTTCAGCTCTCGGCTGCTGAGGCCACATTTAATGCCAAGTTCATGGCAAAGAATCTCCACCCGGCTGGCGTGATCTTCCGTGTATGAATCGCGTTCTCGCAGGGCGATTCCAAGGCAGGATGTTTGTATTAGTAGTTGCTTCATAATCCAAGTCTTTCTGAATTGATGCAGAACATTTATTGTTATGACAGCCATACCTAACTGCCGAATACTGAATATCATACAAGATTATTAAATGTGAGACTATCTCGTTGCATCATGCTCCGCCTGTTATCATGAAGTCGCTATGGCGGGGTTTTGCCGCGGATTTCGGTACAGGGTTTTCTTCTGGCTTGGCGGACACTATCAGCAGTGTTTGGTTTGTAATGGGGGTAACTGCTGATTATTAAGATAAGAAATAGAAATTTCCACACCATGAGCATAGAATGAACAGCAACAGCGATTTTCTTTAATTACATACCTGAGCGCCAGTTGAACTATTCACCTAAATTTGACCGCAATCTTTCAAAGAATAGCTTTGCAGACAATAATGCTGATGTATTAAGGGTCGTGCTGCTTTATGCGGCTTTTTCAGCGCTTTACATACTGGTCTCTGATGAACTACTGCACTGGTTCCTGTCAAGTGACCCCGAGCTGCTGACCAATGCAAGCATCGCCAAGGGCTATGTTTTTATTATCGTGACTTCGGCATTGCTTTTTGCCTTGATCCGGCGGCTCTTGCGGCAAAACCTGGCAGATATCAAGGTGCGGGAAGAGGCATACCGCATCCTTACCGAACAAAGCCCTGCAATCATCTACCAGGCCACTGTCAACAATGACCATCGTGCCATATTCATCAGTTCGCAAATTAACGAGCTTGGTTACTCAGTGCAGGACTGGATAGACCAACCCGGCCTGTGGCGTGAGCTTATACATCCGGATGATGTGCAGCGCGTTCTGGGAGAAGTGGATGCGGCAATCAGAAATAATGCCGCCCTCTCAATCGAGTATCGATTAAAGAACAAGCAGGGCGAGTGGAGATACTTTCATGACAAGGCGCGCATAGTAAATGACTCTGAGGGTAACCCGCTTTACCAGCAGGGCATGCTGCTCGACATCACTGCGCGCAAGCTGACAGAAATTGAACTGAAAATTGCGGCCATCGCCTTTGAGTCTACAGATGGCGTATTCATAGCCGATGCCAGCAAATTGATTCTGCGCGTTAACTCTGCCTTTACCAAAATTACCGGGTATAGCGCAGCCGAGGCCATCGGCAAGACTCACGAACTGATTAGTTCCGACCGGCAGGACAAACATTTTTACGCATCGATGTGGGACAGTGTCGATCATGCGGGTGCATGGGAAGGTGAAGTCTGGGCACAGCGCAAGGGCGGCGAGATTTATCCGGCACGGCTCATTGTAAGCTCGGTAAAAAATGCCGATGGTGCCGTCACGCATTATGTTGCCTCGCTTACCGATATTACCGCCAGCAAAGCGGCTTCAGATGAAATCAAGAACCTGGCTTTCTTTGACCCGCTGACCAAGCTGCCCAATCGCCGTCTGCTGATGGATCGCCTGAAGCAGGCGCTGGCATCCAGCACTCGTAGCGGTAATAAAGGTGCTTTGCTGTTTCTTGACCTGGACCATTTTAAAACGCTGAATGATACGCTCGGCCATGATATTGGCGACTTGCTGCTGCAGCAGGTTGCAGAGCGCCTGACCCATTGCGTGCGGGTAGGAGATACCGTCGCCCGCATCGGTGGCGATGAGTTTATTGTATTGCTTGAGGATTTAAGTCCGGAGGCCATCGAGGCCGCGGCCCAGGCTGAAATTGTCAGCAACAAGATCTTGCATTCAGTTTCCCAGCAGTATCAGCTCGCCCAGCATAGTTACCGCAGTGCTGCAAGTATCGGGGCTGTATTGTTCAGCAGCCACGAGATAGGTATGGAAGAGTTGCTTAAGCAGGCAGACATTGCGATGTATCAGGCTAAAGATTCCGGACGGAACTCCCTGCGCTTCTTCGATCCGAAAATGCAGGAGGCCATCAATATTCGCGCAGCGCTTGAAAACGAACTGCGTCTGGCAATAGAGCAGAATCAGTTTGAACTGTATTATCAAACCCAAGTAGACAATAACAACCAGCTGATAGGTACCGAAGCGCTGGTTCGCTGGGCGCATCCGGAGCGTGGCTTGATTTCACCTTTTGATTTTATCCCGCTGGCTGAAGAAACCGGATTGATTCTGCCAATCGGACGCTGGGTACTTGAAACTGCCTGCGCCCAACTCAAACTTTGGCAGCAGGGCCAGCAAACCAGGGAGATATCCCTGTCTGTGAATGTAAGTGCAAAACAGCTGCAGCAAATGGATTTTGTGGCACAGGTAGAACAGATGATTACCAGCCATGGTATCGACCCTGCATTTTTAAAGCTTGAGCTCACTGAAAGCACCTTGCTGGAAGATGTTGAAGGCATTATTGCCAAAATGGTAGCCTTGAGAAAACTTGGCGTCAGGTTTGAACTGGATGATTTTGGAACCGGTTATTCATCGCTGCAATATCTAAAAAAACTGCCATTAAACCAGCTGAAGATAGACCAGTCTTTTGTGTTTGATATCACGACAGACAGTAATAACAGAACTCTTATTCGCACCATTATTGCCATGGCACATAGCCTGGATCTGAAAGTGATTGCAGAAGGGGTGGAGACGCACGAACAGCTTGAGTTTCTCAAGCACAATGGCTGCGACCATTATCAGGGCTACCTGTTCAGCAAGCCTGCACCTGTTAAAGATTTAAAGCTATTCTAAGCTGGCATTTACCTCTTTATTTAAATAATCAACCTCACCCGCATGGCCCAAGGCCAGTATAATCAGCGCTTTTTTTCTGAGCATCCTCTCATGTGGTTTAAAAATATTTTCATATTCCGTCTGGCAGCAGACAGCGTCATTACTCACGATCAATTACATGAAAAACTGGCACTCAAACCGCTGCTGCCCTGCAGCGGGCTTGATAAACTCAGCCGCGGCTGGGTGCCTTGCCATGGTGACAGGCTGGTGCATGGCTCAAACGGCCAATTCCTGTTTGCGCTGGGGGTGGAACAGAAACTCCTGCCCGCTACTGTCATCAATCGCTTTGCAAAAGAACGGGTCGCAGATATTGAAGCCCAGCAAGGCTATAAGGTTGGCCGCAAAGAGCTGAAAGAAATCAAGGAAGCCATGACGGAAGAGCTGCTGCCGCGTGCCTTTGCCCTGCAGCGCACGACCTTTGCATGGCTGGACTCTGTGAACGGCTATCTGGTGATAGATGCAGCTTCAGCAGCCAAGGCAGACGAGTTATTTGAGTTTTACAAGAAATCGTTAGATGAGGTACCTTTCAGGCCATTACACACTAGTGTATCCCCGGTTGCCGCAATGACCGACTGGCTTGCCGGCAATAATGTGCCAGCAGGTTTTACCATAGACCGTGAGCTGGAGTTGCGTGCTAGTGGTGAAAGCAAAGCCACCATCCGTTACGCCAACCACGCGCTGGAGGGCGATGAGATACTCAAGCATATCGCCGCAGGGAAACGTGTTACCCGCCTGGGCATGACCTGGAATGACCGAGTATCCTTCATTCTCACCGAACAGCTGCAAATCAAAAAGCTGGAATTCCTGGATATTATCAAAGAAGGTTCCACAGCCGTAGCGGAAGATGCTGACGAGATATTTGAACTTGATTTCACGCTGATGACCGGCGAGCTTGCCAAAATGCTGGCTGATTTGACCGCAGCACTTGGCGGTGAAACTGTTAATTCTTGATTTAATCCATGCCCCATATTTAAAATCGGCGTTGTCAATGAGTTTGCCAATTGTCAGTACGAAGGTGCCAGTGAATAGAAAAAAACAGTAAGCTATTTTTATAGCACTTGGTTTTTACAATGGTTACTGGCATCATAACTCTGATAAATAATACCAATAATAAAACCGGGGTGGGGCATGTTTCAATGCAAGTTCATACGTATCAGTACGTTCATTTTTCTTGTGTTCTTACCGCAAATAGCATTTTGCCAGGTATATAAATGCAAGAGCCCATCAGGAAAGACCATTTATTCTGAATCTGAGTGCCCATCCGGAACAAAAGGCGCCCAATTGGATTTGGAGCCAAATGTTATTGATAGCTCGGCTCTGAGAAATAGAATCCAGCAGGAAAAAACTTACTCTGGCAGTGCTGGTTCACAGTTTGCAGCCTCAGGCAATAATCTTGCTTCGGGGAACATCATGTCAGACCATGACAGGCAGCGCAGGCTGAGAGAACTGCTGATGGATATGAATAATGATGCCGCATCTTATGAAAAACAGGCCGATGCCAGAAATGAGCACGCATATTTAGTCAGTGAGAATGTTCTTAGCCTTTCGTACGAAAGCGAGCTCAAGAGAAGAAATTATAAAGTTGACTTGAGCAGTTCTGAGAGCGCCAAACGCTTACATGCCATGCGCGAGCTGTCGGCTATCTATCGCGAATATAGATAATGAATTTAAGTTGACGTGAAAATTACCGTAACAGATAGGCTTAAACATGACTGCCACTAATGAAGAAATGGAAACAGATAGCGCGGTTTACAGAACCCTGCTGGAATCGACCAAAGCGATTCCATGGAAGCTAGACTGGAATACTTTGAAGTTTTCTTATATCGGGCCGCAGATAGAAAGCTTGCTCGGATGGTCGCCTGCAAGTTGGGTGACTGTCGAGGACTGGGCATCCAGGATGCATCCTGATGACAGGGCTTGGGTGGTGGATTTTTGCGTTGCACAGTCTAAGGATGGCGTTGATCATGAGGCAGATTATCGCGCCCTTACCAAGGATGGGGATTATGTGTGGATTCGCGATGTGGTGCATGTGGTGCGCAAGGAGGATGGCGAGGTCGATTACCTGATTGGTTTCATGTTTGATATCAGTGAGCGGAAGACGACTGAAGAAAAACTCATCGTTTTGCAGAAAGAACTGGAAGAGCTGTCATTCAAGGATGGTTTAACCGGTATCCCCAATCGGCGTATGTTTAACTCGATTATAGAAACAGAATGGGCCAATGCATTGCGCAACCATCAGCCGCTTTCGGTGATCATGATTGATATTGATTATTTCAAGCAATATAACGACCACTATGGACATATTCAGGGGGATGACTGTTTAAGGCGTGTAGCGCAGGTTCTAAGCGCTGCCGCTACCCGTGCCCGAGACTTCCTTGCCCGTTTTGGCGGTGAGGAGTTTGTGTTGGTGCTGCCGGAAACAGATGCCGAGGCCGCTAAAAATGTGGCTGAGCGCTGCCGCAGCCTGATCTTCAAAGAGCAGATTTTTCATGAAAAATCCCAGGTCAGCCAGCTTCTGACTGTCAGCCTGGGGGTCGGCACGATTATTCCAACGCGCAGTGATACCCCGTTAAAGTTTGTTGATGAGGTGGACAGACGGTTATATCAGGCCAAGCAAAAGGGCAGAAACTGCATCATGTAAGGTGATATCACAGGTTTTTTCTGCTTTGTAGCGCAAAGCAAGAAAGTATGTTGATAGGGAGAGCCATCTCCCAGATTACTTGCATTCAGCGCTTGTCATTTTTTTAGTTTTTTTAAGACATTACAGAACAAGCTGATACCTCATATTGTCAATCGAGAGTAATTTTAATAATTATTCTTATAAAAACAGCACGTGGGGCGATATGCAAAAACTTGTTCAGATCATCTATATCAGTCGGTCTACCTTTGATAATACCGATGCCATCAATAAAATTGAACCGAATGTTGTCAGGATACTGGCTAAATCCAGAATTAATAACCGCAAAAATGGGTTAGTCGGTGTTTTATATTTTGGTGATGGTGCTTTCTTCCAATGTCTGGAAGGGGATGAAGACGCAATTAATTCCCTTTTTACCAAGATCGAGAATGATCCCCGTCATAAAGACATTAAACTCATTTCCAAAAAATATATTTCAAGACTTTCTTTCCCGGATTGGGCAATGAAATATGCACCTCTTGATGAAAAAATGGGTAAGTTTCTGAAAGAGAATGGTTACCAGAATTTCAATCCATATGTCTTCAGTCCAGAAATGACACATAAAATATTGAGTATATTAATCGATGCCTATGATCCAACGATAGAAATAGAATCAGGTCAGTCTTATGCAGTGCCGCAGCGAGTATCCATGGCAACTGATTCTAAAAAATCTTTTATAAACTTAACCGTTGCCTCTTTGTTTTTTTCAATAATTGCTTGTGCATTATCTGTCGCAGCGCTTTTGTCAGTGCGTGGTTTGATCTAAAAAACATAAAAATAATTTAGTAATCATTGGGGAGAAATTTAATGATAGAAGTGAAGCCATTTAAGTCAGTAGGTTGCAAAGAATGCCGTGACCTGGAAAAGCTGGATATTAAATTCACCATGGCTTTCCAGCCTATAGTGAATGTACGCGACAAAACTATTTTTGGTTACGAAGCGTTAGTAAGAGGCCCCAATCGGGAAGGTGCAGATTACATACTATCGCAGCTAAATGATGCTAACCGCTATAAATTTGACCAGGCAATTCGTGTTAAAGCCCTGGATCTGGCAAAAAAACTGAATCTTCAAGGAATGCTCAGCATTAATTTCTTGCCTAACGCTGTATATCGTCCGGAAACTTGTATTAGAGCAACTCTGGAGGCTGCGGCAGAGTTAAATTTTCCAACGGACCGCATTATGTTTGAGGTAACCGAGGGCGAAAAAGTTATAGATCACGACCATCTTAAAAAGATTTTTATTGAATATAAAAAACAAAACTTTACTACTGCGATAGATGACTTTGGTGCGGGTTATGCGGGCCTTAATCTTTTAGCTGACTGGCAACCTGATGTTATTAAGCTGGATATGTCATTAACCAGAAACATTCATAACGACCGGGTTCGCAGATCATTAGTGTTTGGCATCATCGCCGTATGTAAAGAGTTGTCTATAAAAATTATTGCTGAGGGCATCGAGTGCGAAGAAGAATGCAGAACCTTATTTGATCAAGGTGTGTATTTATTTCAAGGCTATCATTTTGCCTACCCTGGTTTTGAGTCATTGCCGCCAGTAAGAGCAGAAGCATGGCTGTAAAGGGTTTAGTCTTCGTGTTTGAGGTTCAGGCTTAACGAATAAGCTATTACACTTATTTCATACCAATAATATATGACCGACTATAACAGTAATTTGTATCAAAGCTTGGTAATGTCGCTGGAAGATAAAGCACTGCTTTTTCAAGCTGCGCTTGATCAATCCTTTAACTCGGTAGTGATTACAGATGCCAACAGCGGTGGCGATGGCCCTCTTATTGTTTATGCTAATCCTTCGTTTGAAAAAATGACTGGTTACTCTGTTAACGAACTTATCGGCAAGTCTCCTAAAATTCTGCAAGGATCTCTCACTGACAAAAGCGTCATAGAAGAAATGCGTATCTGCATACGTACAGGAACATACTTTGAAGGGTCTACTATTAACTATAATAAGGATGGTTATCCTTACAATGTGGAATGGAGTATCTCTCCCATTAAAGATTCATCCGGAGCCATTCAATATTTTATTTCTGTACAGAAAAACATCACCGCTTTTATTCAGGCGCAACAAGAGCGCAAGCTGTTGGCAAAAGCACTGAATGATTCGCCAGACTGCGTCATGATTACCGATATTGAAAATAAAATCGTATTCGTCAATACTGGTTTTGAACAGCTAACCGGTTATACACAAGATGAAGTGCTAGGTAGAGAGCCGTCTTTCCTGTGGAATTCCCAACCAGATGTACGCATGGAAAGTTCTGAATCAAGCCTTGCCAAACTAACAATACACTTGAACCTGCAAGGGCCAAATCTACGTAAAGACGGTTCATTGTTCTATGTTGATCAGAGTATTGCCCATATTGAAGATGATGCCGGAAAAATTACGCATTACGTGAGTTATAGCAAAGACTCCACTGACAGGTTGCAACATGAACTTGCGCTCAAAGACCTGGCATCCAGAGACTCTCTAACAGGGCTACTTAACAGGCGTTCTGGAGAACAATTGCTTAAGCAATATGATGATGAAAATCAGCAATCTAAAAAATTGTTATGCTTGATTATGATGGATATTGATAACTTTAAAAAAATTAACGACACTTTTGGACATGCTGTCGGTGATCAGATTCTTAAGACCAGCAGTCAATTACTCAAGAACAAAGCAAGAAATACTGATAGTGTCATTCGCTGGGGCGGGGAAGAGTTTTTAATTATGGTTCCTGACACAAGCCTTAAGGATGCGCTGGAGTATGCAGAGCGTATCAGAAAAAGTATAGCGCAGCACACTGACAGCCAGGTTGGCCGAATCACTGCATCATTCGGCGTAGCTGAGCTGGAACCTCATGAAGGCACAGCAAGCATGCTTAACCGGGCTGACAAAGCTTTATACAAAGCAAAATTAGCCGGTAAAAATTGCATAAAATCAGCTAACGAGTCCAAATAATGGCAAATTGCCATATTGTGGAATCAGCTGATTTAACTTTCATGGCGTACCCGGCATGATGAAGATGGCAGCTTAAGCTAATAGAAGCTAGGCGATATCAGTCATTCTGAATTTTATCAATACTGATCAGTCATTTTTGAGGCGTAAGAACTGCCTCAGCACAAAAAACAAGACTCATAATCCTAACTGGCCGCAGCCGCCATACTGCCCCGAGCCGTATGCAATTTTCTGTAGCTGTCGATCAGGCGGTGGTGCCTGTCGAGCCCTTCCAGCTTCATGCTGGTTGGCGTTAAGCCGAAGAAGCATACGCTGCCATCCACTGCGCCCATGACGGCATCCATCCTGGCGTCACCAAACATGCGACGGAAGTTAACTACATAGTCGTCGAGTTCCAGGTCATCGTCCAGTAACACTTCCAGCACCACATTCAAGGCCTGGTAGAACAATCCGCGCTCGACCGTGTTGTCGTTGTACTGCAAGAAGGCACCTACCAGCTCATGCGCTTCGTCCAATTGCTGCAAGGCGAGATGAATCAGCAGCTTCAGCTCCAGCACTGTGAGCTGACCCCAGGCCGTATTCTCGTCAAATTGGATGCCAATTAATGTGGCGATGTCGCCGTATTCATCCAGCTCGTTATTCTCTAAACGCTCAAGCAGCGCCGTTAGTGCGGCATCGTCCAACTGATGCAGGTTCAAAATATCAGCGCGGAACAGCAGTGCCTTGTTGGTGTTATCCCAGACCAGATCCTCTATCGGATAAATTTCTGAATAACCAGGCACCAGGATACGGCAAGCAGTCGCACCTAGCTGGTCATATACCGCCACGTAAGCTTCTTTGCCCATCGCTTCGAGAATGCCAAACAAGGTTGCGGCTTCCTCGGCATTGGAGTCTTCACCTTGCCCTGTGAAATCCCACTCGACAAAATCGTAATCTGATTTGGCGCTGAAAAAGCGCCACGACACAATACCGCTGGAATCAATAAAGTGTTCAACAAAGTTATTGGGCTCAGTCACCGCTTCACTCGCAAAGGTGGGTTGAGGCAAATCGTTCAGGCCTTCTAAACTGCGCCCCTGCAATAATTCTGTCAGGCTGCGTTCCAGCGCCACCTCCAGGCTTGGATGTGCGCCAAATGAGGCAAACACACCGCCTGTGCGCGGATTCATTAACGTGACGCACATCACCGGATAAACGCCGCCCAGCGATGCATCTTTTACCAACACAGGAAAGCCTTGCTCTTCCAAGCCCTGAATGCCAGCCACAACACCAGGATACTTCGCCAGCACTTCTTGCGGTACATCGGGCAAGGCGATTTCACCTTCGAGAATCTCGCGTTTAACTGCCCGTTCAAAAATCTCTGACAGGCATTGCACCTTCGCCTCATTGAGTGTATTGCCGGCACTCATGCCATTGCTGACATAAAGGTTTTCGACCAGGTTGGACGGGAAATATACAATCTCACCATCTGACTGGCGCACATAGGGCAGCGAACAGATACCGCGCTCGGCATTGCCTGAGTTGGTGTCGATCAGGTGCGAGCCACGCAGTTCGCTATCGGGGTTGTAAATATCCAGGCAGTAATCATCCAGAATCTCTTTCGGCAGCGCATCTTTACGACCCGGCTTGAACCAGCGCTCATTTGGATAATGCACAAATGCTGCGTTGGCGATGTCTTCACCCCAGAACGACCCAGCATAGAAATGGTTATTACTCAGCCGTTCGATATACTCACCCAAGGCTGAT
>Ga0208392_1000272_pt1 | contig 13951 bp, 18 predicted proteins | sample LakWasMeta3_LOW4_2_FD_183855 | JGI IMG/M metagenome (GOLD analysis project Ga0208392, IMG submission 183855) | Freshwater sediment methanotrophic microbial communities from Lake Washington under simulated oxygen tension - Sediment Metagenome... | ecosystem: Environmental > Aquatic > Freshwater >... | reverse complement strand
TCGCAGCATACAAGGCGGCAGAACTTGTACGCCTGCTCGTCAAAGCTAATATCGATGTGCAGGTAGTCATGACCAAGGCTGCCTGCGAGTTTATTACGCCAGTGACTATGCAGGCATTATCCGGCAAACCGATTTTCACCGACATGTGGGATGCAAGCATCCCCAACGGCATGCCACATATTGAATTGAGCCGTGCTGCTGATGCAATCGTCATTGCCCCGGCAAGTGCAGACTTTATGGCAAAACTTGTGCATGGCCGTGCCGATGACCTGCTCTCAACGCTATGCTTGGCAAGGGACTGCCCGCTGTTGGTTGCTCCTGCAATGAATAAACAAATGTGGGAGAACCCGGCAACACAACGCAATATCGCACAACTTTCAGCAGATGGCATCAGCCTGCTGGGCCCAGATAGCGGCGAGCAGGCTTGTGGTGAAGTAGGCCTGGGGCGCATGCTTGAGGCAGAGCACCTGCTGTATCTGATACAGGCGCATTTTCAGCCCAAAATCCTCAAAGGCAAAAAAGTCCTGATTACCGCAGGTGCAACGCTAGAAATGATAGACCCAGTGCGTGCAATCACAAATTTAAGCTCTGGCAAAATGGGCTATGCGATTGCTCAGGCAGCATATGAAATGGGGGCAGATGTTACGTTAGTCTGCGGCACCAGCTCAGAAAAAGCACCTATTGGCGTAAGAACCGTCACAAGCATCAGTGCCGATGCCATGTACCAAAGCGTCATGCAGCGCATCGCCAATCAGGATATTTTTATTGGCGTTGCAGCTGTGGCAGATTACAGCCCAGCCACAACCAGCATACAGAAAATCAAAAAGAGTGAGTCATCACTAACAATAGAACTCAAGCGCAACAAAGATATTCTTGCAGAAGTTGCCAGCTTGCCAAGCCCGCCATTCTGCGTAGGCTTTGCCGCAGAAACCGAAAACCTGCTCGAATATGCCGAAGCAAAACGGCAACAGAAAAAACTGCCGCTGATTGTAGCCAACCTGAGCAATGACGCGATGGGCAGCGATGACAACAGCGTTATCATACTGGATGAAAAAGGGGCACATCCCTTAGAACGTGCCCCCAAAATCGAGATCGCCAGATTGCTGTTACAGCATGTTGCAAACATGCTGTAACAGCTAACAGTTATTTAAACTGATACGAAGCATTCAGCCCTAATAGCCAGCCACGGCCTGGGGCAGGTTCGTAATAACGTCCATTCAAATCACCCACGCGCACTGACCCGACATAATCTTTATCAAACAGGTTATCAATGCGCACAAACTCGTTCAGCTTCCAGTTACTGACCTTCTGCGTAAAACCACCGCGCCAAGCAGCAATCGCATAGCCATCAGCTTTACCGTAAGCCGATTTGAATGCCACGTTCGTTTTACTGTTAGCACGAACCTCCAAAGCAGTCGAGAATCCTAATGGTTCATATTTCCAGGAAGTTTCACCATATAAAGTTTGCTTAAATGTTCCTGGAATATCGCTGCCAGACTTGATTAATTCACCTCCAGAATTTCCTGGGGTGCCGCTAACAACCGGCGCATTTATATTACAAGCTGTTTGCCCCCCAGAAAATGGTCTACATGCCACAAAGTCTGATGAAAACTCAGCATTTAAGTAAGTGTAGGCCAAATAAGCGCCCAAGCCATTATCAAATTTGCTATCAAGTGAAAGTTCAAACCCCTTACGTTCACTGCTCTTTACATTCTGATAAACAGTTCGGCCTGCTGCTTGCTGCTGAACAACAATTTCATCGTCAGTATCAATCTTGAATAAGGCAACGTTAAGCAATGTAGAACTGCCTAACATAGCTTTTATGCCAGTCTCATATTGGCGGCTTTTTGCAGGCTTCAAATCCATATTAAGACCGGAACCAGTAGCCTTGTACCCCATCTCCACAAAAGTCGGTGTTTCAAAGCTTTCGCCCGCATTTGCGTAGATATTAACAGCATCTGTAATTTTGAAAATTGCACCAATTACCGGTGTTGTTTCACTAAAGTTGACAGAGCCACTATCATCTGGATTTGAACTGGTATAAGCCGTATTTGCAATATACTTATCATCGTTCTTAAAAGTCACTCTGCTGTGCCGCAAACCACCACTGAATGTCAACTTCGAGCTTAAGTCAATTGACCCTTGCAAATATTGATCAAAGTTTCTAGCAGTATTGATTTCATCGCGGCGTAAGTTACCCTTTACGCCACAAACTACAGCATAAGTCACGTTGCCGCAGTCTATGCCACTTGGCAACGCTCCTAATGCTACATTGGAAATAAAGTTTTCGTATCCCTTACGACCATCTTCCATACGATCATAATTCATACCAGCAGTGAGAGTGTAAGTGCGATCTCCCAAACGACCATTATGTGTCCAGCGTAAATCTGCTCCGCCAAAATCACGATCTATCGTAGCTACACCACCACCCTGTAAATCATTACGCTGAGCACCTACCGTTATAGACTGATATTGTTCATTTTTGCGTTGTCCGTAATAAGCCATCAAACGTACCGTGTCATCAGGTGTAAATTTATGCTCTAAAGTAGCACCAATTTGTTCATGACTTCTGGATACACGAGTATTGTAAAGTTCAGAACCTATACCAGCCTGCTTACGGTTATCTTTTAACTGTGCAGCATCCAAACCCTGCGGGTCTTTATTATCAGGCTGGTCAAGTGCAGTAGCTACAATAGAAAGCTTGGTATCTTCATTGAGCTTGAAATTAATCTTGGCATGCAATGTATCGCGACGGGTGTAAGATTGATCGCGGTAGCCATCACTTCTGTAAGTGTTGGCGTTCACAACATAATCGAAACCTTCTCCGCTATCGCTAAAACCCAAGCTTTCGCGGCGTGTATTATCACTACCGAATGTAATGCCACCTGACAATGTCGGATCTTTTTCACCGTCTTTAGTAAAAATCTGAACCACGCCGCCTGATGAGTTACCGTAAAGTGCAGAAAATGGTCCACGCAGATATTCCACGCGAGAGGCAGTATCCAGGTTAAATGTGCCGGTCTGGCCCTGGCCATCTGGCATTGTCATGGGAATGCCATCAGCGTACAAACGCACGCCGCGTACACCAAATGCAGAACGCGCGCCAAAACCGCGGATCTGAATTGCCAGATCCTGTGCAGGATTATTACGGTTATTAATCACAACCCCAGGCACACGGGCAGATGATTCTGACAGATTCACCTTCAATTGGCCGTCCTGAATATCCTCAGCGCTGGTAGCATCAATAGACATGGGCAGATCAAAGCTATTCTGCTCTACACGGGTGCCAGTCACTACAACCGGTGACAATATCAAGCCAGTAGTGGTGCCCTCAGCGGCGGCAACGGCTGCAGGCAGGCTCAGTGACATCAAACCCAGAACCATTAACTGATTCGGTAATTTTCTTATTTTAAAAACATTCATCGTGACGCAACCTAAAATTAATTACAAAAATATTTAAATAACCTTTAAAACCATAATCAGGATAATGGTATATATGACTCACTACCATAGTGATTTTCTTGATTATTTAGTGTTTAATACACTATTACTTTTTTAAAAACATGAAATTATAACAAGATGTCTATACTCATCGACTTAAAAATCCTGGATGACAGGGTGCGTGCTCAATTTCCAACATATGCAACACCAGGTTCAGCAGGCCTGGATTTACGCGCCTGCATTGATGCCCCAATTACTTTGCAGCCCGGCGAAACTACGTTAATCCCAACCGGCATGGCGATTCATATCGACAATACCTATTATGCCGCGCTGATTCTGCCACGTTCAGGTCTTGGCCATAAACATGGCATAGTGCTTGGAAACCTGGTTGGTCTCATTGATTCGGACTACCAAGGCCAGCTCATGGTATCCTGCTGGAATCGCGGCAACACAGCATTTGAACTGAACCCGATGGAAAGAATCGCACAACTGGTCATCGTTCCAGTCGTGCAAGCCGAATTCCATGTTGTAGATGATTTTGATGTTTCAGAGCGCGGCGAAGGCGGCTTTGGCAGTACCGGAAAACATTAATACAAAGAAGATAAAAAGAAACGCATATTTAGCTTGAACTAATTATTCTTTATAGTCTATAATTGCGCTCTTTCTCAAAAATAGAGTATTTGGAGACGACCATGGCACGTGTATGTCAGGTAACAGGCAAAAAGCCAATGGTGGGTAACAATGTTTCTCACGCACAAAACAAAACAAGACGTCGTTTTTTACCTAATTTGCAAAACCGCAAATTCTGGGTTGAAAGCGAAAACCGCTGGGTAAGCATGCGTATTACTAATGCCGCTTTGCGTACCATCGACAAAAACGGTATTGATTCAGTGCTTGCAGAAATGCGCGCAGCTGGTCAAAAAATCTAATAAGGTAGATTATCATGCGCGAAAAAATCAAACTGGAATCTAGTGCTGGTACAGGTCATTTCTATACCACTACTAAAAACAAACGTACTATGCCTGGAAAACTGGAAATCAAAAAATTTGATCCAGTAGTTCGCAAACACGTTTTGTACAAAGAAACAAAATTGAAATAATCTATTATTTCGTTAATAAAAAAGCCCGCTTAATGTGGGCTTTTTTATTAACGAAATCTGCAATGCAATTAGAAAACTCTTATTGCCCGCCCAATATGCGCACTTCTCGCTGCGGAAACGGAATCGAAATATTGTTTTTTTGAAATTGGCGCCAAACCTCTAAATATATCTCCGATTGCAATGACGCTGAACCCTCTTCAGGGTCCGGAATCCAGATCGATAACATAAGATCAATCCCACTCTCGCCAAAGCCTTTCACTTGCACACTGGGTTCAGGCTCAACCAATACCCGCGGGTGGTCATCAGCGATACCTTTCATTACCTGCATTGCGAGTTCCAGTGAACTGTCATAACTCACCTGGATTGGCATCTGCACCCTGGCCTTATGATCAGTAAAAGAGTGATTAATCACTGGTGCTGTAATCAACGTCTCATTCGGGATAATCACTTGCGTGCCGTCAAGCTTGCGCAATACTAGATAGCGCGTGCGCAGGTCACTCACCACGCCGTAATGGCTATCTATCGTCACCACATCGCCTATCTGCATGGATTTATCCAAAAGAATAATAAATCCACTCACATAGTTACTGGCAATACGCTGCAAACCAAAACCAAGGCCAACACCCAATGCCCCGCCAAATACAGAAAGCATCGTGATATCAAGGCCAACTGCCGATAAGGCAATTAAAACAGCTATAAACAACAGGAATACCCGCAGTAGCTTTGCCAGAACAACACGCAAATTCATATTAATATGCTGCACGCGCATGACCTTATTCTCAATCACACGGCTAAACCATAGCGCTATGATGATAGTGACTACTATAGTCAATATACCCTGCAAGGCCAGCAATAAATTTACCGGATTCTTGCCAATGTTAAATTTAATCTCCTCTAGGGCATTCAATATATCCGGCAATACGCCGCTCAAATGCAGCGCCATTACCACCCATATCAAACCAGATATCGTATTCTCCAGCGCCTTAAGCATCCCGCCCGGCTCTGTAATGTAGCGTACAACATAAACCGTCAATCGTATTATCGCCATTGCCAGCAGTAGCTTGCTTGCCAATATCAGCAAGCTTACGTGCTGCCATTGTGCAAGTATCAGTTTGGCAATTAAAACGAATAAAAGCGTTGAGAGTGGAAACAGTACCCGGTTGAGACCACCGATGCTGAGCTTCCAGTTTTCAGGGGCATTACGCATCACATAAGCGCGCAGGGCGCCGTTAATTGCCCAGGCAATAGTACACGCCACAAATACAATAACAAGCTGCCACAAAGCCGCTGGCGTTGAGATGTCAGTTAGAACCTCATGCCAAATCAAATGAATACTATCTTGGTTCATAACTTATCAATCGCATGAAAATAAATCATAAAAGTGATTTAAGTTTAAAGTAAGAATACGGTTGCCAGACCCAGGAATATAAAGAAACCACCGCTATCCGTCATTGCTGTAATTAATACGCTGGAACCCACAGCAGGGTCCCTACCGATTCTATTCATCACGAGCGGGATCATTACACCCATCAGCGCTGCTAATAGCAAGTTCAAGGTCATCGCTGCCATCATCACCAAACCAAGCTGATAACTACCATACAGCGCGTAAGCAATTCCTCCCAGCACGCCCCCCCACAGCAGGCCGTTGAGCAGGGAAACTCCAAGCTCTTTCAATATTAATGACTGCATATTATGTAACGCAACTTGGCCTAGCGCCAAACCGCGTACAATCATCGTCGTAGTCTGATTGCCGGAATTACCGCCTATACCAGCCACAATAGGCATTAATGCGGCAAGTGCTACGATTCTTTCAATAGAACTCTCAAACAGACCTATCACGCGGGAAGCAACCAAAGCAGTTACCAGATTAATAGCCAGCCATGCCCAACGGTTTTGCACTGATTTCCAAACTGAAGCAAAAAAGTCCTCCTCTTCACGTAAACCAGCCATAGACAGCATATCGCTTTCGGCTTCTTCACGAATCAGGTCCATGACTGCATCAACAGTGACACGACCAACCAACTTGTCATTTTCATCAACCACAGGAGCCGTTACAAGATCGTAGCGTTCAAACGCCTTGGCAGCATCATCAGCCACATCTTCGGGGTGGAACACGACCGCATCTTCTGACATCACGTCAGAGACCTTATCATCAAGATCACTTACAACCAGGCGTTTAAGCGGCAATACACCGCGCAAAATGTCATGTCTATCGACTACAAACAACTTGTCTGTATGGTCTGGCAAGCTACCCAGCCGGCGCATATAACGCAGCGCTACTTCAAGCGTGATGTCTTCACGGATAGTGACAATATCAAAGTCCATAATCGAGCCGACAGCATCATCTGAGTATGACAATGCAGATTGTAGACGGGCACGGTTCTGTGCATCCAGGCTATCCAGCAGGTCTTGAAAAACGTCCTTAGGAAGGTCAGGGGCTAAATCAGCAAGCTCATCTGTATCCAACTGCTCCGCAGCAGCAAGAAGCTCTTCGGAATCCATGTCCGCAATCAGCGTTTGACGAACAGCATCAGACACCTCAAGCAGAATTTCACCATCACGCTCAGCCTTAACCAGCTCCCAGACATCCAGACGCTCTTCTAGCGGCAAGGCTTCCAGAATATAAGCAACGTCTGCAGGATGCAGTGCATCGAGTTTCTTTTGCAGCTCCTGCAGGTTCTGTTTATGCACCAGCGACTCTACAAGCGCATGATTTGGCATTTCCTGGCTGTGAACAAGGTTTTCAACTAATCGATGTTTTTCCAATAGCGAAATAACCTGTTGCAGGCTTTCGCTTAAACTTTCTTTGGAATCTTGAATATCTGACATAATGACCCGAACCGACACAATTTGAGTTTTTCTTACTAGTACGCCATTATGATTTATTTTTTATCAATACATAAAAATATTTGGCAGAAAATTAATCAAACAACGTAAAGAATCAAGATTAAAAATACTTAAACCTGAGCCTGGCATGCGATGATAGAACTTACTTTTTACTCCACAACTCATTGCCATCTTTGTGATGAAGCTAAAACTTTACTAGCAAATGTAAAGGATCTGCATGACATTAATTGGACAGAAATAGAAATAGCAACTGACGATAATCTAATTGAATTATACGGAATCAGAATTCCGGTCATTAAACGGGTAGATAACAACGCAGAGATTTCATGGCCATTTCATGAAAACGAAATCATTGATTTAATAATAGCGAATGAGAGCTGTTAACCATAGGCATACATGCTCATTCTACAAATTAAAAAGCCAGCTATAAGCTGGCTTTTTAATTATCTTGCTAGTGAGTAAAAATTACTCAGCAACTACAGCTTCTGTTGAAGGATCTGGACGATCTACCAATTCAACCAATGCCATAGGTGCATTATCACCATTACGGAAACCACATTTCAGAATACGCAGGTAACCACCATTACGTGCATTGTAACGTGGGCCAAGCTCACCGAACAATTTACCTACGATATCACGATCACGTAAACGATCGAATGCTAAGCGACGATTTGCTAAAGTTGCAGTTTTACCTAAGGTAATTAAAGGCTCTGCGAATTTACGCAACTCTTTTGCTTTTGGCAAAGTAGTTTTAATGATTTCATGGCGTAACAATGACGCTGTCATGTTACGGAACATCGCCGCGCGATGGCTGCTAGTACGATTTAATTTACGATTGCTATTACCGTGACGCATAGTAATTCCTTAAGGTTTCTATAACTTCAATATCAAGCTTGTTAAGCTTTTTCAAGGCCAACAGGTGGCCAATTTTCTAATTTCATTCCCAATGTCAGACCACGGGTAGCTAAAACATCTTTAATTTCGTTCAATGATTTACGACCTAAGTTTGGCGCTTTTAATAGCTCATTCTCAGTACGTTGAATCAAATCACCAATGTAAAATATATTTTCAGCTTTCAAACAGTTCGCAGAACGCACTGTTAATTCCAGATCATCAACTGGACGCAATAAAACTGGATCCACTTGAGGGGCTGACTTAACTTCTACTTCACTTGGAGCACCTTCCAAATCAGCAAATACCGACAACTGACCCATCAGAATACGGGCAGCATCACGAATCGCCTGCTCTGGTTCGATTACACCATTAGTTTCAACATCCATCACCAACTTATCCAAGTCAGTGCGTTGTTCAACACGAGCACTATCAACATAGTAACTAACTTTATTGATTGGGCTGAATGAAGCATCAACCATGATAAAACCTAACACACGGTCTTCATCATTTGCTTTTTGGCGTGATGGAACTGGTTGATAACCGCGGCCCATCTCTACCTTCACTTCCAAATTCAGCTTGCCACCTTTAGTAAGGTGAGCAATTACATGATTTGGGTTTACGATTTCAGCATCATGACCTGTTTCAAAGTCACCTGCAGTCACAACACCTTCAACTGATTTATTCAGTTTTAAGATTGTTTCTGATTTTGTATTTAACTTAAGTGCTACACCTTTAAGGTTAAGTAAGATATCAACAACATCTTCTTGCACGCCATCTAAAGTTGAATACTCATGCACTACACCGTCAATTTTAACTTCAGTAATTGCGAAGCCAGGAATTGATGATAACAACACACGGCGTAAAGCGTTGCCCAGTGTGTAGCCAAAACCACGCTCCATTGGCTCCAGTGTCACACGTGCACGTAATGGAGATAACACCTCAACATCTACGACACGTGGTTTCAAGTACTCGGTAGGACTGTTTTGCATAGTTATACCTTTAATTTTTAAATAACATCATCAACTAAGCAGTCAATGAAAGCTAAATTAGCAAGTCACAATGACTTGCTAATCATGCAATTTACTTCTTAATTACTTAGAGTAAAGCTCAACTACCAATGATTCATTGATTGTTGGTGGCAACTCATCACGTTGTGGCTTAGCTTTAAAAGTACCTTTCAAAGCTTTAACATCAACTTCTAACCATTCTGGGAAACCACGTTGCTCAGCAGCTTCCAATGCGCTCTTAATACGCAATTGTGTTTTAGAAGCTTCTGCCACGCTGATTACATCACCAGCTTTAACTTGGTATGAAGGGATATTAACGCGCTTACCATTCACCAAGATGCTGTTGTGACGTACGATTTGACGAGCTTCAGTACGTGAGCCGCCCAAACCCATTCTGTAAGTTACGTTATCCAGACGACACTCCAGCAACTGAAGCAAGTTCTCGCCTGTGATGCCTTTTTTACGGTCAGCTTCAGCGTAGTAGCTACGGAATTGCGCCTCTAAAACACCATAGATACGACGTACTTTTTGTTTTTCACGCAATTGAACGCCGTAATCTGACAAACGTTGGTTTCTACGCTGACCGTGTTGGCCAGGTGGGAAGTTACGTTTTTCAATAGCACATTTATCAGTAAAGCATTTTTCAGCTTTTAAAAACAATTTTTCGCCTTCACGACGGCACTGACGGCATTTAGGATCTAAATTTCTAGCCAAGGTAATTCTCCAGTAATCTGTTGCGCTTAAATGCGACGTTTTTTAGGTGGACGGCAACCGTTGTGCGGCACTGGCGTCACATCAGTAATGCTGGTGATTTTAAAACCAGCTGCATTAAGTGCGCGCACAGCAGATTCACGACCTGGACCTGGGCCTTTAATACGCACTTCTAAATTCTTCACACCGCTCTCTTGTGCTGATTTACCAGCAACTTCGGCTGCAACTTGCGCAGCAAAAGGAGTACTTTTACGTGAACCTTTAAAACCTTGACCACCTGAAGTCGCCCATGACAAAGCATTGCCTTGACGATCTGTAATAGTGATGATGGTGTTGTTAAAAGATGCATGCACGTGGGCTATACCCTCTGCAATGTTCTTTTTAACTTTCTTTCTTACGCGTACATTAGCTTTTGCCATGTTGCATTTTTCCTTACCAATAAACTTACTAAAATTTGAAAACTATCTAAACACTAAAAGGTTATTTAGATTGTTTAATCGCTTTAACTGGACCCTTACGTGTACGGGCATTTGTTTTTGTACGTTGACCACGCACCGGCAGACCACGGCGATGACGAACACCACGATAGCAACCTAAGTCCATCAGGCGCTTAATGTTCATAGAAACTTCGCGACGCAAGTCACCTTCAACTTTGAATTTACCTACTTCGTCACGTAATTTTTCTACGTCCGCATCATTCAAATCTTTAATTTTTGCAGTGGGTAAAACACCAGCTGCGGCACAGATTTTTTGTGCTGTATTACGACCAATACCGTAAATCGCAGTTAATGCAATTTCCGTGTGTTTATTATTCGGGATATTTACCCCTGCAATACGCGCCATACTTTACTCCAAATTAGGTATACCTAAATCTACTGCTTTAAAAAAGCCGACGATTTTAACAGATAAACCATTTTTTATCAATTAGCTAATCTTCTGATCAATTTAATATTGACCAACTTTTAGTAACAGCAAAACTTGTTACTAATAACGGTTATTGAAATAAATCAATTAACCTTGACGTTGTTTATGACGTGGATCTGTACAAATGATACGTACAACGCCACGACGGCGAACAACTTTACAATTACGGCATAATGCCTTTACTGATGCACGAACTCTCATATTTCACTCCAAAACTACTAAACTGTATGCACTTACAACGTCATTAAAACTATTTCGCTCGGAATGTAATTCTTGCGCGAGATAAATCATAAGGCGTCATCTCAACGGTGACTTTATCACCAGGTAAAATACGAATGTAATGCATACGCATTTTGCCCGAAATATAGCCTAAAACTATGTGGCCATTTTCTAACTTAACTCTAAAAGTTGCATTGGGTAGATTCTCTAGAATCTCGCCTTGCATTTCAATTCTATCTTCCTTAGCCATTCTAGAACTTCTTAGCGCCCCAGCGCATTACCTTTAAAATTAGCTTTTCTTAGCAACCCCTCATATTGATGCGACATCAAATGAGACTGCACTTGCGTCATAAAGTCCATTGTAACAACTACAATAATCAGCAAAGAAGTACCACCAAAATAGAACGGCGTATTAAATTTCAATATCAGAAACTCTGGCAGCAAGCAAACTAGAGTAATGTATGCTGCACCCACTAAAGTCAATCGCCCCATAATGCGATCAATATATTTAGCAGTTTGATCACCAGGCCTAATACCAGGAACAAAAGCACCGCTTTTCTTCAAATTATCAGCTGTATCTTTTGGATTAAACTGCAATGCAGTGTAAAAGAAGCAGAAGAAAACGATAGCTGCTGCAAAAAGGAAAATATAAATTGGCTGTCCAGGTGACAAAGCTGCTGCCACATCTTTCAGCCAGAATGTACTTTCACTGCCACCAAACCAACCTGCCAAAGTTGCAGGAAACAAAATTATGCTAGATGCAAAGATAGGTGGAATAACACCAGCCATATTTAACTTCATAGGCAGATGTGTTGTTTGACCGCCATAAACTTTATTACCAACCTGGCGTTTAGCATAGTTGACTGTAATCTTACGTTGTCCACGCTCGACAAACACAACCAAAGCGGTTACCAGAACTGTAGCAACTAACAAAAAGAAGGCTAACGGAATGCTAAATGCACCGGTACTTACCATCTCTGCAGTTGAACCTATTGCATGAGGCAAGCCTGCAACAATACCGGAGAAGATAATAATAGAAATACCGTTACCGATACCACGCTCTGTAATTTGCTCACCTAGCCACATAAGAAACATAGTGCCACATACCAGTGTAATCATAGCTGTCAATCTGAAAGCCAAACCTGGGTCCAACACAAGACCAGGCTGACCTTCAAGCATGATTGCAATACCCAGCGCTTGAAAAGTAGCTAAAAGAACTGTTCCGTAACGCGTGTATTTAGTAATAGTACGGCGGCCAGCTTCACCTTCCTTTTTAAGCTGCTCAAGCTGAGGCGACACTGCTGCCAACAACTGCATAATAATCGATGCAGAAATATACGGCATGATACCAAGTGCAAACACGGTGAATCTTGAAAGAGCGCCACCTGAGAACATGTTGAACATGCCAAGGATACCGCCGCTTTGTGATTCAAACAATTTTGCCAATACGTCTGGATCAATACCAGGAACAGGTATATGTGCACCTAATCGGTACACTACCAATGCGCCTAGAACAAAAAATAGGCGGCTTTTTAGTTCGCCCATTTTTGCCGCTGTTTTTAATAAGCCGTCTTGTGCCAAAATATTTCTCTTATGCAGCTTCTAAAACTTTACCGCCAGCAGCTTCAACCGCAGCGCGAGCGCCTTTAGTCAATAGCAAGCCTTGGATATTGTATTTTGCAGTAACTTCGCCAGACAAATAGATTTTTGCGTTCTTAACAGTGCCTGAAACAATATTGGCTGCTTTAAGAGCTAACAAATCAATCACTTCATTTGGAATCAAAGCCAACTCGCTTGTACGCACATGTGCAGTATCAGCCTTAGTTAATGACTTAAAGCCACGCTTAGGCAAGCGGCGTTGAATAGGCATTTGACCGCCTTCAAAACCAACTTTATGAAAACCACCTGTACGTGATTTTTGACCTTTATGGCCACGACCAGCTGTTTTACCTAAACCAGAACCGATACCACGACCAACACGGCGACGTTCTTTCTTTGCGCCTTCTGCAGGCTTAATAGTATTTAATTGCATTATGCTTCTACCTTTACGAGATAGCTAACGGCATTGATCATGCCGCGAATTGCTGGTGTATCTTGTAACTCAACTGTATGGTGCATACGACGCAGACCCAAGCCTTTAACTGTAGCCTTATGCGCCTCAATACGACCGATAACACTTTTAACGAGCGTTACTTTAATAGTTGATGCATCTTTTTTTGCTTTAGCCATGATTAGCCTCTGATTTCTTCGACTGATTTGCCACGTTTAGCCGCAATTTCTGCAGGCGTATTCATTGACTCCAAGCCGTTTAATGTTGCACGTACCAAATTGTATGGGTTAGTTGAACCGATACATTTAGCTACAACGTTAGTTACACCCATAACCTCGAAGATTGCGCGCATTGCACCACCAGCGATAATGCCGGTACCTTCTGAGGCTGGCTGAATAAACACTTTTGCAGCGCCATGAACGCCTGTAACTGCATGATGCAAAGTACCGTTAGTTAAATTAATTTTTAACATGCCGCGGCGAGCTTCGTCCATTGCCTTTTGTACAGCAACCGGAACTTCACGCGCCTTACCCTTACCCATGCCTACAGCGCCATCGCCATCACCTACCACTGTAAGTGCAGCAAAACTCATAATGCGACCACCTTTAACCGTTTTACTTACACGATTAACTGCAATCATTTTTTCGCGCAAACCATCAGTCTGCTGCTGTTGCTGTTCAATTTCTTTTGCCATCATTAACCTCTTAAGCAATCAGACCAATTAGAAGGACAAGCCGTTTTCGCGAGCGGCATCTGCCA
>Ga0208392_1000271_pt1 | contig 13981 bp, 11 predicted proteins | sample LakWasMeta3_LOW4_2_FD_183855 | JGI IMG/M metagenome (GOLD analysis project Ga0208392, IMG submission 183855) | Freshwater sediment methanotrophic microbial communities from Lake Washington under simulated oxygen tension - Sediment Metagenome... | ecosystem: Environmental > Aquatic > Freshwater >... | reverse complement strand
AACATCAAGTTCAACATCAATCATTGCCCCTTCTTGAGTTGATAATTCCATTGTGGTTTGTTTAAATTCATCTTTACAACTCACAATACTTCCTTCGTTTGCATCTATAATTTGAATATTTTTAAAGTATAAAGTGACCTTAGAATCAGCTCCTGATAATAGTTTAGTTACTGACATTCTAATTTTTAAAACGCCTTTTTTATTAACAACTTCCACTTTACTTTGATTTTCGCCAGTAATAATTACTTTGTTTTCATCAGACGGAATTAAAGTTACATTCAATTGATCAAATACTCTTAATTCATTGAAATCTTCCAATTTGATTGTGGTTTGGCCGTAATTTAAATGTGTTACTAAAATAAATACTAATAAAATTATTCTTTTCATTTGTTTAAATTTAATTATTAATGTTATTAAAAACACTTAATCATTTCTTCTTATAAAATTAAAATCCAATTGTTTTTTAACTAAATCGGCATTTTTAACTTTAACGTAAATTTCATCACCTAATTGTAACAACGCTTTTGTTGTCGCGCCAACCAAAGCATATTGTTTTTCGTCAAAAGTATAATAATCGTCTTTAATTTCCCTGATTCTAACCATTCCCTCGCATTTATTTTCAATAATTTCTACAAAAATTCCCCATTCGGTCACACCAGAAATTACTCCCAAGAATTCCTGATCGTTGTGGTTCTGCATATATTTAACCTGCATATATTTAATAGAATCACGTTCAGCATTGGTCGCTAAGCCTTCCATTGTGGAAGAATGCAAACATTTTGCTTCATACTTTTCTTCATCGACAGATTTTCCTCCATCAAGATAATGTTGTAATAATCGATGTACCATCACATCGGGATAACGACGAATTGGAGAGGTAAAATGACTATAATAATCAAAAGCCAAGCCATAATGTCCAATATTGTCAGTCGAATATTTAGCTTTACTCATCGTTCTAATAGCAAGAGTGTCAATTAAATTCTGTTCTTTTTTGCCAACAACATCACTTAATAAACTATTCAAGGATTTCGAAATATCTCCTTTATTCCTGAAATCTATCTTGTAACCAAATTTTGCAATTACAGTTTGCATTGCAATTAATTTATCTTCATTGGGTTCATCGTGAATACGATAAATGAAGGTTTTCTTTTGTTTTCCAATATATTCAGCTACTTTTTTATTGGCTAAAAGCATAAATTCTTCAATCAAATGATTCGCATCTTTTGAAATTTTAAAATAAACTCCTTCCGGTTCTCCTTCGTTATCCAAGTTGAATTTTACTTCCACTTTATCAAACGAAATGGCGCCGTTATTCATTCTTTCTCTTCTTAAAATCTTGGCTAATTTGTCTAGTTTTAAGGTTGCATTTACAATTTCCTCTGAAACTTGATGCGATTTACCAGTAATAGAAATTTCCTCTGGAATAATATCTCCTTTGGTTTCTATAATATGTTGGGTTTCTTCATACGAAAATCGTTGGTCAGAAAAAATCACGGTTCTACCAAACCATTGGTTGACAACTTGAGATTTTTCAGTGATTTCAAATATAGCAGAGAATGTATATTTTTCTTCTCTTGGTCTTAATGAACAAGCAAAATTAGATAAAACTTCGGGCAACATTGGCACAACTCTATCCACTAAATACACCGAAGTAGCTCGTTGATAAGCTTCATCATCCAGAATGGTTCCTTCTTGAAGATAATAAGAAACATCAGCAATATGAACACCAATTTCGTAATTTCCGTTTTCTAACTTTTTGAAAGACAAAGCATCATCAAAATCTTTAGCATCTTTTGGATCAATTGTGAAAGTCAAGGTATCTCGCATATCACGACGATTTTTTATTTCACCTTCATTGATTGTTGTATCAATTTTCTGGGCATAAACCTCTACTTCTACCGGAAATTCTGCAGGTAAACCATATTCTGCCAAAATAGCGTGAATTTCGGTGTCGTGTTCTCCAGGTTTACCAAGAACTTTTATTACAGTTCCAAAAGGACTATCGGCTTTTTTTGGCCAATCTTCAATATGAACCAAAACTACATCTCCTTGTTCTGCATCACCTAATTTATCCTTTGGAATAAAAATATCGGTGTACATTTTAGGATTGGCAGTCGAAACAAAAGCAAAATTCTTCTGAATATCAATTACACCTACAAAATCTGTTTTAGCTCTTTCGACAACTTCAATAACTTCTCCTTCAGGTCTTCTACCTTTTCTACGGTTATAAACATAGACTTTTACGGTATCTTTATCTAAAGCTCTGTTCAAATTATTGGTTGGAATAAAGACATCTTCTTCTAATTCCGGACAAACAAAATAAGCAGTTCGTCGGCTGGTCATATCAATAGTTCCTTCGTAGTAATCCTGACTGATTGCTTTGACAAGGTATTTTCCTGGTTCTTTTTCAATCACCTTTTTTTGTGCAGCAAGAATTTTTAAATCTCTTATAATTTCATTCCTGCTTTTGGTGTCATCCACTTCTAAAATGGCTGCTATTTGCTTGTAGTTAAATGCTTTATTGGCATTTTGAGCTAATATTTTTAGAATTTTATTAGAGAAATCTTTCTCTTTTTTTTCTAGTTTTCTTAACTTTTTACTCATAAATCTTTTCTTAAAAGTCTAAAATTACGAATTAGAAATTAGAAATTAGAAATTAGAATTCAGATTTAAAGAAATAATAACTTTTGTATCTTTATAAAAATAATAAAAATGGAAGAATTTAAAACAATTGCAGTATTCAATTATACGCATGAAATCGTGATTTTAAAACATAGACTGGATCAGGAAGAAATTCAATATTATTTCGAAAACGAAACGATGTCTTCAATTGCTCCATTTTATTCCAATGCACTGGGTGGAATTAAACTTAAAATTCATCCAAATGATTTTGAAAGGGTTCAAAATATATTAGATGAATTAAATACGAATTTAAATATTGTTTAAATTTCTAAAGTTGTCAACATCTATTAAAAACAACAAAAAGAAAAAGAAAATTAAATTTATTTTTAATGGTTATTATAGCGTGTTAATAGTTACAATAAGTTTATTTTTAAAAAGATGATTTTGTGGTTATGTGTTTTTATAACGACTTATTAACATAGTTATAGTAAAGTAAATCATTCATTTTAAAGTGATTTTAGAAAATAATCAACAGCTGTTAACAAATCAAAAACTAAAGAATTTGTAAATAAGTCACTATTGATTTTTTGTTAACAAAAGTGTTTTTTATATCGATAACTTTTCTAAAAATTCACCAAACTAAATTTGGTTATCTCATTCCGGTTTTGGATTACGTTTTTATTTCACACAAACAAGAAATAGTTCTAATTTTCTATCTAAAGTTATAAACATCTAATGTTAATTTAAGGTTAACTGATTATCAAGTATTTATGAAATATTATTAACACCACTATAATTTAACATATTAATTATAAAATATCTATTATTTCATTCTAATTTGTATTGATGTCATTTTCTAAAAAATATAGATTATTAATGCTATGACATTTATATATTTAACAGGATATATTTAAAAATTCCGCAATTGTTTCCCTAAATTTGCGCAACACAACTAATAATAAAAATATGAAAATCTCCATTGGAAACGATCACGCAGGACCAGATTATAAAAAAGCAATCATTCAATATTTAGAATCAAAAGGACACGAAGTAACTAATTATGGAACTGATACCACAGATAGTGTTGATTATCCTGATTTTGGTCACGCTGTTGCGAAAGATGTGTCTGAAGGAAAAGCTGATTTTGGAATCGTAATCTGCGGAAGTGGAAACGGAATTGCGATGACTGTAAATAAGTACCCAAAAGTTCGTGCGGGTCTTTGTTGGATGAAAGAAATTGCCATCTTGACGCGTCAACACAACAATGCCAATATTATAAGTATTCCAGCGCGTTACACTTCAATTCCGCAAGCTGTCGAAATGGTAGATGCTTTCCTGAACACAGAATTCGAAGGAGGAAGACATCAAATAAGAGTGAATAAAATTAGTTGTTAAAAAATTTTGGGAAATAATCACAACCACAATCATCATCACGAAGTACAAGGTAAAAATCTTCTGTTTTCGATTGTATTAAATATTGTAATTACGGTTGCGCAAGTCATTGGTGGAATTCTCTCGGGAAGTTTAGCTTTGATTTCTGATGCTTTACATAATTTTTCTGATGTTCTTTCCTTGGTTTTTAGTTATGTTGCACATAAATTATCCAAGAAAAAAGCTTCTGTCAATCAAACTTTTGGTTACAAAAGAGCTGAACTTATTGCTGCCTTTGTAAACGCGATGACTTTGATTATAGTGGCTTTGTTGTTAATTTATGGAGCAACGGAACGCTTTTTTAATCCGCATAAAATTGAATCAGGATTGGTAATTTGGCTTTCGATTTTAGGAATTGTAGTGAATGGTTTGTCTGCTATACTATTAAAAAATGATGCGGATAAAAACCTGAATATGAAATCGGCTTATTTGCATTTATTTACTGATATGCTGGCTTCAGTTGCGGTTTTAATTGGTGGATTGTTGATGAAATATTATCAATGGTTTTGGGTTGATAGCTTATTGACGTTGGTAATTGCCATTTATTTGATAATTGTTGGATTTGATTTACTTAAAACATCTACCAAAATGTTGATGCTTTTTACACCTGTTCACATTGATATCAATGAGATCATCAGCGAAGTGCATAAAATAGAAGGAGTTGGCAAATTACATCATATTCACGTTTGGCATCTCAATGATGATGAATTACATCTTGAAGCGCATTTAGATTGTCAGGAAGACATAAAAATGTCTGAATTTAATGAAATAGCACACCAAGTGGAGCACGTTTTATTTAAAAAATTCCAAATCAATCACATCAATATTCAGCCCGAATACAATAAAGAGGAAGACTCAAAGGATTTCATCGTCCAAGATTAACGTCAAATTTAAATAATGACCAACATACAATTTATTGCTAAGTCCGTTCAAACAGCAGCCATAAACATTCAAAACACGGTTCAATTATTACAAGAAGATTGCACCATTCCTTTTATTTCCCGTTATCGAAAAGATAAAACCGGTAATCTCGACGAGGTTCAAATCGAGCAAATTGCCAAACTTCAAAAGGATTACGAAGTTATTGTAAAACGGAAAGAAGCCATTATAAAATCTATCGAAGAACAAAATGCGCTTACGCCTGAATTGGCTAAAAAAATCCAAGAAAGTTTTGATTTACAAGAATTGGAAGATTTTTATTTGCCTTATAAAAAGAAGAAAAAAACCCGTGCCGACATTGCTCGTGAAAATGGATTGGAACCCTTGGCGAAAATCATAATGGCACAAAATAACGATGATGTCGATTTTATTGCCACAAAATATTTGAACGACAATGTAATCAATGAAGATGTGGCTTTGCAAGGCGCACGTGACATTATCGCCGAATGGATCAACGAAAACATATACGTTCGTAAACAGTTGCGAAGACTTTTTCAGCGAAAAGCAACTATAACGACCAAGGTTGTAAAAACCAAAAAAGACGAACAAGACGCCCAAAAATTCAATCAATATTTCGAATGGTCTGAACCTTTGACAAAAGCACCTTCACACAGATTGTTGGCGATGCTTCGTGCCGAAAATGAAGGTTTTATCAAGTTTAAGGTAGAAGTTGATATTGACGAAGCCTATGATATTATTGACGAATTGGTTTTAAAAGCGCAAAATAAAACAACACCACACGTACAACTAGCCATCGAAGACAGTTACAAAAGATTGTTGAATCCAGCCATTTCAAACGAAGCTTTACAAGAAGCCAAAGCCAAGGCTGATGCCAATTCGATTCAGGTTTTCGCCAATAATTTGGGACAATTATTGCTCGCTCCGCCTTTGGGCGAAAAACAAATTTTGGCAATTGATCCTGGGTTTAGAAGCGGTTGTAAGATAGTTTGTTTGGACGAAAAAGGCGATTTGTTATATAATGAAACCATTTATCCACACGCACCTCAGAATGAAACGGCGTTGGCGATGAAAAAGATAAAATCGATGGTCAATGCTTATAACATTGATGCGATTTCCATCGGAAACGGAACGGCTTCAAGAGAAACCGAATTCTTTATCAAGAAAATTGCATTTGACAAGCCGGTGCAGGTTTTCATCGTTTCAGAAGCAGGGGCTTCGGTATATTCGGCTTCGAAAATTGCGAGAGAGGAATTTCCAAATTATGACGTCACAGTTCGTGGTTCGGTTTCCATAGGAAGACGACTTTCGGATCCCTTGGCAGAATTGGTTAAAATTGACCCAAAAGCTATTGGCGTAGGCCAATACCAACACGATGTGGATCAAACCAAATTAAAAGAAGAATTAGACAATACCGTAATTCGGTGCGTGAATTCAGTCGGGATAAACATCAACACGGCGAGCAAGCATTTGTTAGGTTACGTGAGTGGAATAGGAGAGAAGCTGGCCGAAAATATCGTGCAATATCGTTCGGAAAATGGTCCATTTGAAGATAGAAAACAATTGAAAAAAGTGCCTCGTTTGGGCGATAAAGCTTATCAACAAGGTGTTGCTTTCATCCGAATTTCGAATGCCAAAAATCCATTGGATAATTCCGCCGTGCATCCCGAAGTGTATAGTATTGTGGAGAAAATGGCAAAAGATTTAAAACTTTCGGTGAATGATTTGATTGCCAATAAAGAAAAAACGGCTTTGATAAAACTAGAAAATTACATCACGCCAGAAATTGGAATATTGGGTTTGAAGGACATCATTAAAGAGCTTGAAAAACCAGGATTAGACCCTAGAAAATCAGCCAAAGTTTTCGAATTTGACCCGAATGTAAAAACAATTAAAGACCTGAAAACCGGAATGATTTTGCCCGGAATTGTCAACAATATTACCAATTTTGGTTGTTTTGTCGATATTGGTTTGAAAGAAAGTGGCTTGGTTCACATATCGCAACTCAAAGCCGGTTTTGTGAGTGATGTGAACGAAGTTGTAAAGCTGCACCAGCACGTTGAGGTAAAAGTCACCGAGGTGGATGAAGATAGAAAGAGAATTCAGTTGACGATGATATTATAAAAACAAAATTCCAAACCCAAGACAATTTTGTTTAGAGTTTGGAATTTTTTTTCAGTTGAAATTTAAAGAAAATTTATTCTTTAGTCTCCTCTTTAGTTTCTTTTTTATCCGCTGGTTGGTCATCTTTAGCAGCGTTTTTGAATTCTTTAATTCCGCTACCTAAACCTTTCATTAATTCCGGAATTTTTTTACCTCCAAAAAGCAATAAAACAACCGCCAATATAACAAGGATTTCCGTGATACCTAATCTTCCCATAATTAAATAATTTATTGCCGAGGCAAATTTGTAATAAATATTGCGACAAAGGTATATAGAATTACTTAACCTGAAATCATTTTAAGATATTATTTAGTTTTATCGGCGTTAAAAATTTGGTAAAACAATTTATTAATATAAATTTCATAAAGAAAATAGGCGATAGATTTCAAGACATAATTATTATATTTGTAACATAAACGCAAAATATGTCTGAAAATAGACTTAAAAGAAGAAAACTCATTAACAAATTGTTCTTAAAAAACCGTTTGGTTATTTTGAACGAGGAAACATTTGAAGAACTTTTTTCCTTCAAATTAAATCTGATGAACGTTTTTATTTCGGTTACTGTTGGTGCTATTTTACTAATTTCCTTCACCACATATATCATTGCTTTCACGCCTTTGCGAGAGTTTATTCCTGGATATTCTTCTTCTAAATTAAAAAGAGACGCAACAGAACTGGCTCTAAAATCAGATTCTTTGACTCTGGCTTTGCAGCGAAATGAAGCCTACATAAAATCAATCCAAAAAGTATTGACCGGAGAGTTAGAATATGCAAAATTCAATAAAGATTCCATACTTGCTTCAAGTGATTCAGCTCCATCTCAGGTGGATATTTCAGCTTCAAAAGAAGAACTGGAATTAAGAAATCAAGTGGCCAAAGAGGAAAAAACCAACCTTCCTAAAGCGAAGAAAAACACCCAAAAATAAATGTCTTTAAAACCTTTTTTTGCTAAACTTTTTGCCAAAAAAATCTATCGAAAAACGCAACTTTGGGCAACAAATCCAATAGAAACGCAACGCAAAGTTTTTGAAGATTTAATCCAGCAAGCCAGAAAAAACCAATTTGGTATTGACCATCATTTCGACCAAATAAAAACTTTTGAAGACTTTTCAAAAAATGTTCCTGTTCGCGATTACGAAGAATTGAAACCATACATTGACAAAGTGGTGAAAGGCGAGGAGAACATTCTCTGGAAAGGGAAACCACTTTATTTCGCCAAAACTTCAGGAACGACTTCTGGAGCCAAATATATTCCACTAACCAAGGAATCGATGCCTTTTCACATCGAAGCAGCGCGAAACGCCATTTTGCATTATATTCACGAAACAGGAAAAGCTGATTTTGTCGATGGAAAAATGATTTTTCTGCAAGGAAGTCCAATTTTGGAAGAAAAAAACGGCATAAAACTGGGAAGATTGTCCGGAATCGTGGCGCATTTTGTTCCAAAATACCTGCAAAAAAACCGATTGCCTTCTTGGGAAACGAATTGCATCGATGATTGGAAAACTAAGGTAAATGCCATTGTCGAAGAAACTTTTGACCAAAATATGACCGTGATTTCCGGGATTCCGTCTTGGGTGCAAATGTATTTTGAAAAGTTGCATCAAAAAGGAGGGAAGCCTGTGGGAGAAATTTTCAAAAACTTCAATTTGTTCATTTATGGCGGTGTCAATTATGAACCGTATCGTGCCAAGTTCGAAAATCTTATTGGACGAAAAGTCGACAGCATTGAATTATTCCCGGCTTCGGAAGGATTTTTTGCCTATCAAGATTCCCAAAAGGAAAAAGGAATGTTGCTGTTGTTGAACTCCGGAATTTTCTACGAATTCATAAAAAGCGACGAGTTTTACACTGAAAATCCAAAAAGACACACCATTGGCGAAGTCGAATTAGGAGTAAATTATGTGTTGATCATTTCAACCAATGCCGGACTTTGGGGCTACAACATTGGTGACACCGTTCAATTCACGAGTTTGAAACCTTACAGAGTTATTGTTTCGGGAAGAATCAAACATTATATTTCAGCTTTTGGTGAACACGTGATTGGAAAAGAGGTCGAAAGTACTTTGCAGGAAGCCATAATTGGAACAAACATTCGCATCAACGAGTTTACAGTTGCGCCACAGATTACACCAAACGAAGGTTTGCCATATCACGAATGGTTCATCGAATTTGAAAACGAACCAGAAAACTTGGATGTTTTTGCAGAAGCATTAGACAATGCAATGCGCAAACAAAATATGTATTATGATGATTTGATTGTGGGTAAAGTGTTGCGTACTTTAGTAATTTCGAAAGTTCAAAAAAATGGTTTTCAGGACTATATGAAATCCATTGGAAAATTGGGCGGACAAAACAAAATCCCGAGATTAAGTAATGATAGAAAGATTGTAGATTTACTTAAAAAGAAACCGCTATGAAGAAAATCACTTTCTTTAAAAACAAAAAAGAGGTTCCTGACAACCAAAATTAAATAATTTTCAGGAAGAAATAAAAACCATACATTTGTAGGTTACAAAATAGAAATTAATGCAAGAAATAAAAAACATATCGAGATCCAGAGCACAAGAATCTTCGGCGGCAATTGAAAAAATGTATATCACGATGCGCCATTTATTTAACCGCGGATTTTATAAACCAATGGGAGTTTCAGGTGAAACATTACGTGAAGCATTGCTTTCATTAAGACCAGAAATTTATGGGAATATTGCCGAAGAAAAAGTAGAATTAAGTGGACTTTTATATGTTATTGAGCGTCTTCCAATAGGCATTGAGGAATGTCGATTTATTAATTTAACTTCCGATGAAGGCTATTCTAAATCACATTTTCAGGCTATTGTTCCGCCAAAAAGGCGACGAAATTGTTACCGGATTGACGAAGAGCAAATGAATGTCGAAATTACCAGAGGGCGTTCAGATATTTATGATATTTTGACGCATTTAACTTTCATTTTCATCGAATCACACAAGATACGAAACAGAGTTTTACTGGATGATGCAGGCGAAGTTTCTCGCGATTGGCAAAAATTGCAGCAAGCGGTTTCACAAAAGAAAAAGCTTACGCAAATCGAGAAAGAGAAAGTGGTTTCGCACGCAGCAAACATTCTTGGAAGGACATTTATAGAAGTTTTAGACATCTATGACGCTTTTGGTTCAGAAGTTTCGCCAGATCGTTTTTTACACGTTATTTATTGGCTTGGAAAATTAGCCATAGAAGAAGTTGTTGATGACAACAAAAGAACCATAACTTTTAGTCCAATTTTAAGAGAACGATTAGGGCATCATATTCACGGCGAAATTTGGGCAACAAACATCAAGGAAGTATTAAAAAAACACAAGATTTTAGACCGACCAATTCACGTTATCAGTGCCAATATGCACAGTGTGATGAATTCCATTTTTGCTACGACTGTTTTAAAAACCAAATTTAAAGACAAATCGGATTTCTTTATCTATGAAGAATTAAGTAAATCTGGAGCCAATGAGGTTAGGGATAAAGTGGAGGAATTTGCAAAATTACACGGAATGATTTCACTTCCTGACAATTCTGGAACTAATATTGACGTGCAAATTTTTGACACCGCCAAAATTGATTGGACAAAATCATCGTTTCCTACAGCAAAAACTGGAGATAAAAAACCTGTAATAATTGTAATGGATTATGCTTTTGGAGAACAAGCTTACGAAACAATAGACGAATTATTAAAACCCTATAAAAAAGACATTTTTTTGAATGTAGAATCGGTTTCTATTATGGGCAAAGCAGGAATTTTGGAAGGAAAAAAAGGAGACATTATGATTCCAACAGCACACATCAATGAAGGAACGGCGGATAATTACTTTTTTCATAACGAATTAACAGCAGAAATGTTTGCAGCTGATGAGATTCCAGTTTTTGCCGGTCCAATGGTAACTGTTTTAGGAACTTCGTTGCAAAACAAAGATTTGTTAAAGTTTTTTCACGAATCGACTTGGGGAGTTATTGGGCTTGAGATGGAAGGTTCTTATTATCAAAAAGCGATTCAATCGGCTTCAAAAATCAGAAAAAGTATTCCGCAAGACGTGAAAGTAAGATATGCTTATTATGCATCGGATAATCCATTGGAAACAGGAAGCACACTGGCTTCAGGAGGATTGGGAACAACAGGTGTAAAACCTACTTATTTGATTACAATCAAGATATTGGAGCAAATTTTTAATGTAAAATAAAAGGGTTTCAATAACCCAAAAAAGATGAAAAGAATATTAATTACAGGCGCAGCAGGATTTTTAGGTTCACATCTTTGTGATCGTTTTATCAAAGAAGGCTATTTTGTTATTGGAATGGACAATCTCATTACGGGAGATTTAAAAAACATAGAACATTTATTCAAATTGGAGAATTTTGAATTTTATCATCACGATATTACCAAATTTGTTCACGTTCCCGGAAAATTAGATTATATACTTCATTTTGCTTCACCGGCAAGTCCGATAGATTATTTAAAAATTCCCATTCAGACTTTGAAGGTTGGTTCATTGGGAACACATAATCTTTTAGGATTGGCAAGAGTCAAAAAAGCCAGAATTCTTATTGCATCAACATCGGAAGTTTATGGAGATCCATTGGTTCACCCTCAAACTGAAGATTACTATGGAAACGTTAACACGATTGGGCCAAGAGGAGTTTATGATGAGGCTAAACGATTTCAGGAATCCATTACGATGGCTTATCACACATTTCACGGTGTTGAAACCAGAATCGTAAGGATTTTTAATACCTATGGACCAAGAATGCGACTCAATGACGGAAGAGTTATTCCGGCATTTATTGGGCAAGCGCTTCGTGGCGAAGATTTGACTATTTTTGGCGACGGAATGCAAACGCGTTCTTTTTGTTTCGTTGATGATCAAGTTGAAGGCATTTTCAGATTATTGCATTCAGATTATGTTTATCCTGTAAACATTGGAAATCCTGACGAAATTACCATCAAGGACTTTGCCGATGAAATTATAAAACTTACGGGAACGACTCAAAAAGTTGTGTATTATCCGCTTCCAATAAATGATCCTTTGCAGCGTCAGCCAGACATCACAAGAGCGAAAGAATTACTTGGATGGAGTGCCAAAGTTTCCAGAGAAGAAGGAATGAAAATAACTTACGAATATTTCAAATCATTGTCAACAGAGGAACTTTTAAAAGAAGAGCACAAAGATTTTTCCAAGTACATAAGTTAATGAAAACAAAAACAGGAAGATATTCAGGTTATATTCGCCCTTTCTCCTACTTGATAGATTTAATAATCATCAATGTATTGGCTATTTATATCATGCCGTTTCATGCAAATGAAATTTATTATTCTGTTTTCATAAGTTTTACATGGTTTATTATAGCCGCAAACCTTGGTTTTTATGAAGTATATAGATACACTAAGGTAATCGCAATCTTGAATTGCACCCTAAAACAAGGAATTTTATTTGCCTTGTTTTGTCTTGTATTAGAGTATTTTTATTCGGAAACCTCCAATCAAAAAAGAGTTGTTTTATTCGTTGTTTTATCGATAGTTTTAATTCTATTATTCAAACTTTCTATTTATTATTTTCTGCAAAAATTCAGGGTTTTATTTGGGGGAAACTCCAGAACTGTAGTTTTGTTGGGAAATAATAAAAACATCAATCCATTAAAAACATTTTTCACTGAAAATCCAGATTACGGATATAAATTAATAAAAGTATTTACACTGGAAGACCATAAAAAGCAAAGAATCGATGAATGTCTTTCCTTTGCTTTGGAGAACAAAACCGATGAAATATATTGTGCGATGACTGATTTATCTGATAGTCAAATAAGCGATATCATCTATTTTGCCGATAATAATCTGAAAACTTTAAAATTCATTCCTAACGAAAAGCAAATTCTTTCAAGAAGCGTTAAGTTTGAATATTATGACTATATACCTATTATTTCTCTAAGAAATATTTTGCAGGACGAAACCTTAAATAAAATTATCAAACGTGTTTTTGACCTCCTTTTTTCAACATTAATAATTGTTGGATTATTGTCTTGGCTTACGCCAATTTTAGCTATAATAATAAAATGGGAGTCAAAAGGACCATTGTTTTTTGTTCAAAAAAGAAACGGACTGAATTATAAAGAATTCAATTGTTATAAATTCAGATCGATGGAGGTAAACGACAAGGCTGATTTAGATTTAGCATCCAAAAATGATGTTCGGATAACCAAAGTCGGTAAATTTATCCGGAAAACCAGCATTGACGAGTTACCGCAATTTTTTAATGTTTTATTGGGCGAAATGTCAGTAGTTGGCCCAAGGCCACATATGGTAAGTGTTGCCAACCTATATGCTCTAAAAGTAGATAAATTTATGGTGCGTCACTTTGTTAAACCCGGAATCACAGGACTAGCCCAAACCAAAGGTTTTCGAGGAGAAGTAGAAACAGACGAAGACATCATTAATAGAGTAAAATATGATATTTTCTATATGGAAAATTGGTCCATTTTATTGGATATTAAAATCATCTTCAACACCATCTTTAATACTTTAAAAGGAGACGAAAAAGCATACTGATATGGAAAATCCTTTAGTATCAATAATAACTCCAACTTTTAATTCCGAAAAGTTCATAACGGAAGTCATAAAATCAATACAGAATCAGATTTATACCAACTGGGAAATGATTATTGTTGATGATTGTTCTACTGATAAAACGGTTTCAATTACCTATAATTTTGCTCAATTTGATGCAAGAATTAAACTTTTTCAACTCGAAAAAAACTCTGGAACTGGAGTTGCAAGAAACAAAGGCTTATCTGAAGCAAAAGGAAGGTTTATCTCCTTTTTAGACTCGGATGATTTGTGGAAA
>Ga0208392_1000269_pt1 | contig 14038 bp, 10 predicted proteins | sample LakWasMeta3_LOW4_2_FD_183855 | JGI IMG/M metagenome (GOLD analysis project Ga0208392, IMG submission 183855) | Freshwater sediment methanotrophic microbial communities from Lake Washington under simulated oxygen tension - Sediment Metagenome... | ecosystem: Environmental > Aquatic > Freshwater >... | reverse complement strand
AGCAGCATGGCTGGCTTACAAAACGTATTGAAGAATGAACGCCTGACTGAACGACCATCAGGCGCCAATAAATCAATTAAGCAAATGGATGTTCAATCACGATAGTTTCATCACGCTCAGGGCCTGTAGAAACGATTGCAATCGGAACGCCACATACGGCTTCCAGACGCTTCAGGTAGTTTTGGGCATTTTTTGGCAGGCCATCCCAAGTCTTCACACCGAATGTACTTTCAGTCCAGCCAGGTACGGTTTCATAGATTGGCTTGCAGCCAGCCACGTCATCAGCACCCACTGGCAGTAAATCAATCTTCTTGCCGTCCAGCTCGTAACCTGTGCAGATATTAAGCGATTCGATACCATCAAGCACATCCAGCTTGGTAATACATAAACCGGTCAAACCGTTAATCATTGCAGAGCGGCGCAGCGCAGCAGCATCAAACCAGCCACAGCGACGTTTACGTTTGGTCACCGTGCCGATTTCCTGACCTTTGTTAGACATCTGGTATCCAGGCGTACCCTGGGTTTCAATATCAAGCTCACTTGGGAAAGGGCCACCGCCCACACGTGTGGTGTATGCCTTGGTGATGCCCAATACATAATGCAGCATATTGGCGCCGACACCGGTACCGGCAGACGCCTGGCCTGCGATACAGTTACTTGAAGTCACATAAGGGTACGTACCATGGTCAATATCCAGTAAAGTGCCTTGTGCACCTTCAAACAATAAATTCTCACCTCTGGCGTTAGCTGCGTAAATTTCAGCTGAAACATCGGCAATCATCGGCTTTAAAGCGATAGCATGCTGCATGCTGGCATCGTACTGCTGATTAAAATCAACCGCTTTTGCACCCAGATACTGCGTGAGCACAAAATTGTGGTAATCCATCACTTCGCCCAGTTTTTCTGCAAAACGCTCTGGGTAAAATAAGTCATAAACACGCAATGCACGGCGTGCTACTTTATCTTCATAAGTCGGGCCTATGCCTTTGCCTGTGGTACCGATTTTTTTATCTGCACTGCGTTTGGCTTCACGCGCAACATCCACTGCAACATGGTGGCTTAAAATCAGCGGACAGCCCGGGCTGACTTTCAAACGGTTTTTAACTTGCAGCCCATCTTTTTCGAGCGCGGTAATCTCGCTTAACAAATGGCCAGCATCCAGCACTACACCATTGCCGATATAGCAGTTAACACCAGCACGTACAATGCCGGAAGGTACCAGGTTAAGCTTATAAACACGTTGCTGTTCAGCCTGCCCTACTACCAGAGTATGGCCCGCATTATGGCCGCCTTGAAAGCGAACCACGCCTTGCGCATGATCGGTCAGCCAATCTACGATTTTACCTTTACCTTCATCGCCCCATTGCGTACCGATGACCACTACATTTTTTGCTGCTTTATTTGCCATAACGTCGACTTTTTAATTGAATGTTAATTTTAATGACTTGAAGACACTGCCAATTGCAATGCATCTTATTGTTTTAGTTAATTTTTATTATTTTACAATATCTACTACGTGCCAGCCAGAATTGTAATGCTCCAGCTTTTTATTGCAGTTCAGTTCGACCAGGTCAGATTGCACGTCGGGCAGTTCCTGAACTACCACGTAGCCTTCAGACCTTAAAGCCTCTATTTTACCGGTTAGGCTTGCATCTTTTACCGCAGGGGCAAAAATAGCCGTTGCCTCTTTTGCAGGCGGCAATGCAGTTGCTACGCCGCGCAAATCAAGGCTGAAACCGGTTGCCGGACGCGCACGTCCAAAAGCCTGGCCAACTTCATCGTAGCGGCCGCCAAGTGCAAGCGGGCCTTTATAGCCCTGTGCATAGGCAGCAAATACGATGCCGCTATGGTAATGGTAACCGCGCAGCTCACTTAAATCGAAACTTACCGTCACGTCTAAATCTTCGAGCGCGCTGCTGGCCTGGGCCAGGCTATCCAAAGCCGCTGTTATAGCCGGGGTAGCTGGCAGCAATTTTGCTGCCTTTGTAAGAATCGTTTTATCACCGTTTAATTCCGTCAGGTGCAGCAAAGCTTCGCGGGTTGTGTTGTCCAAACCATTCGCCAGAGACGCTACCGCCGACTGGTCTTTGCTTTGCAGCGCTGCATAGAGGTCTTGCTCAAGCTGTGCATCAATTTGGCTGGATTCAATCAAACTGCCGAATACATTGACATGGCTGAAATCAAGATGCACCTGATCGATGCCAATGGCCTGCAATGCTTTAACCACCAGACGCTGAATTTCAATATCACTTGAAATACCGGCATGGCCATATAGCTCGGCACCGATTTGCAGTGGCTCGCGAGTTCTTGCCAGCCCATCAGGCTTGGTGCGCAACACACTGCCGGCGTAACTTAAACGCGTAATCCCCTGATGATTGAGCAAATGCGCATCGATGCGAGCCGCTTGCGGCGTCATATCTGCACGCACACCCATCAGGCGGCCGGTAAGCTGGTCTACAACTTTAAAAGTTGCCAGATCCAGATCATGGCCGGCACCGGTAATAAGCGACTCCATGTACTCGAGCATTGGAGGAATCACATACTGGTAACCATGCACTTTGAACAGGTCAAGTAAAGTACGGCGCAAGCGCTCAATACGCGCAGCCTCTGCAGGCAAAACATCTTCTATATATTCCGGAAGCAACCAATTACGCATTTTCATCATCACTTTGTTGCAAGTTAAGCCAGGCAGCCTACTTGCTTATTAAAATTAATATCACACCGCCAACAATCGATAGCAGGCCAACAAAACGCAGCTGCCCATCCTTGAATTCAATCATGCGCTTGAACGTTTCACGCCATGCCTGCGGCAGCAGCAGAGGGAGCACGCCCTCTATCACCAACATCAAACCAAAAGCTGTCAGCAATGTATTATTCACGCCAGACCCCATCCACTATTTTTTAGGGCTGCGCATATATTTAAAGAAATCTGAATTCGGATCCAGCACCATCACGTCGCTCTTGCTCTTAAAGCTGTTTTTATAAGCTTCCTGGCTACGGTAGAACGCATAGAACTCAGGGTTGCGGCTATAAGACTGGTTATAAATCTCACCTGCCTTGGCATCGCCTTCACCTTTTGTTTTCTGCGCTTCACGATATGCTTCGGCAATAATCACCTCACGCTGCTTGTCGGCATCGGCACGTATCTTTTCAGAAGCCGCAGCACCTTCAGAGCGCAGCTGGTTAGCAAGGCGTTTACGTTCTGCGATCATGCGGTCAAATACTGACTTACTGATTTCTTCAGAATAATCGACACGTTTCAGGCGAACATCAACGACTTCAATACCGATCTGACGCGCTTCCAAGTCAGCCCTTTTGCGTAATGTATCCATCACTACGCCACGCTCGCCGGCAATGACGTCATGCACGGTACGCTTGCCGAATTCAGCGCGTAAGCCGGCATTCACTACTTTAGACAATCTGTCCTCGGCAGCTACTTCGCCGCCTTCTTTAATAGAAACGTAGTATTTTTTCGGATCGATAATACGCCACTTCACAAATGAATCCACCATCATGTATTTGTTTTCACTGGTGATGAATTTAGCCGGCTGTTCCCAGTCAAGCGTTACGATACGGTTATCGAAATACTTGAGATTATCGACAAACGGCACTTTGAAATACAGGCCCGGTGCTTTTTTAACTGACACGATTTCACCCAGGCGCTGTACCAGCACATACTGGGTCTGGTCAACCGTAAACGCTGAAAGCGACAACAGAATCAGCGCGACAAGGGTCACGACAACAAAGTTTTTTGCATTATTCATATAATTCCTTATCTGCTTTCTCTGTCACGGCTGCGAAATGCGTCACGCGTACGATCCGTGGTAGCTGGCTGACTAGGCGCCGGCACCTGTGCCGCCTGCGGGTTCAGAGACTGCAATGATTGCGACTGAAGCGCGGTATCATTGCCAGTTGCATTAATAAGCTTGTCCAATGGCAGGTACAGCAGGCTGTTACCAGCCTTCTGGTCAACAATCACCTTGCTTACGCTGCTCATGATCTGTTCCTGGGCATCCATATACAAACGCTGACGGGTGACTTCAGGCGCATTGTTATACTGCGCAAGAATCTGGTCAAAGCGACTGGCATTACCGCGTGCTTCGCTTTCAACTTTCAGTTTGTAACCAGCCGCTTCTGCCAGCAGGCGTGAGGCTGTACCACGTGCCTTTGGAATTACATCATTAGCATAAGCCTGGCCTTCATTGATCTGGCGCTGGTTATCCTGATTGGCACGGTTAACGTCTTCAAAAGCTTCCTGTACCTGCTCAGGCGGCTGCGCACTTTGCAGCGACACGCTAACAATCTTCACGCCGGTTTTGTAGCTATCAAGAATAGCCTGCATACGGTCAGAGGTATCTGCCAGGCCTTTCTGCAGCAGATCATCCAGCTTGTTTTTACCAACCACTTCACGAATCGCAGTTTCTGCCGCCGACCTTACAGACTCATCTGTATGGCGGTTGTTAAATAGATAATCCTTGGCATTCTTGAGCTTGTATTGCACAGCAAACTGCAGATCGATGATGTTTTCATCTTCAGTCAGCATCAGTGCTTCTTTAGGCAGTCTGGTTTTACCGCCGCTGCCTTCGGCATTGCTTCTGTAACCTACTTCAAGCCTGCGCACCTGTTCCATATTCACCACTTGCACAGACTCAATCGGGTAAGGCAAATGCCAGCGTGGGCCCGGCTCCGTGGTTTCATCAGCCACCTTGCCAAAACGCTGCACTACACCCAGCGAACCCTGATCCACGATATAAAAACCGGAACCTAACCAGATCAGACCCACCAAAGCCACAATCGGCAATATTGGAAAGCTGATATTATTGGACTGTGGGCGTGCAGGCTGAGGATTAGACTGATTGCCGCCGCCTTTACCAAACAAGGTGTTGATTTTACGACTCAAGTCACGCATCACCTCATCCAGATCTGGCGGGCCTTCATTATTTTGCGCTCTCCAACCAGGGAATTTAATCATTCGCCACTCCAAAAAAACGTTTATTTAACATCATCAATCTATCGGTTACCAACGCACCACCGGCTTGAAAATTAAGCCACGGCTATATTCTGCGGTATCAGACATAAGCACTTTCTTCTGTACTTTGCTTTTGCAAATACTGATAATGCTCTGCCATAGCCATTCTCAGCAAGTCCATACCTTCACCGGCTTTAGCCGAGACATGCAAGGTGCTAATTCTACCATATTCATCACGTGCCACGGCAGGCTCCAGGCCCACGCGGTCTATCTGGTTATGCACCAGAATCTGGGGCACTTTATCAGCCCCAATCTCACGCAGAACCTTGTTCACCTGCGCAATCTGCTCTTCACGGTTACTGCTTGCGGTATCGACGATATGCAACAGCAAATCAGCCTGCACTGCCTCTTCAAGAGTAGCGCCAAATGCCTCAACCAGTGCATGAGGCAAATGCTTGATGAACCCTACCGTATCTGACAGCACAACCTGCCCGCAGCCTTCAATGAAAATCTTGTGGGTTGTGGTGTCTAGCGTAGCAAAGAGCTGATCTGCGGCGTAGATGTTTGCCTTAGTCAAACGATTAAAAATCGTCGATTTACCTGCATTGGTATAGCCCACAAGAGAAACCGTCATCACATTGGAACGCTTGCGTGCACGGCGCTGCATGCCACGCTGCGCTTTGAGCTTAAGCAACTTTTCGCGCAGCTGCTTGACGCGCACGCGCAACATGCGCCGGTCAAGCTCCAACTGGGTTTCACCAGGGCCGCCGCGTACGCCGATGCCGCCTTTTTGCCGCTCAAGGTGGGTCCAACCGCGCACCAGCCTTGTGGAAAGATGCTCCAACTGCGCAAGCTCAACCTGCAGCTTACCCTCATGGCTTTGGGCGCGCTGGCTGAATATATCTAAAATCAGCCCTGTCCTGTCAACAACCCGGGCCTGTAACAAGCGCTCCAGATTGCGTTGCTGGGATGGCGTTAAATCATGGTTGAATACGGCGACATTGGATTCGGTTGCCTGCATCATCTGCTGCAGCTCATCGGCCTTACCACTGCCTATGAACAGCTTGGCATCCGGCACCGAGCGCTTGCCTTCTATGGTTCCGCGCACAGCCAGACCTGCGCTTGAACTAAGCTGGCGTAATTCATCAAGACTTTCCTGATAATCACTTTCACCAAAATCCACACTAACCAGAATGGCGGCATCAAAGCCGCCTGGTCTTTCAAACAGGTCTTTCAATGCTTAATCATCACCTTCCGGCAATCCGATGCTTACTGCACGGGCTGGTACGATTGTAGAAATAGCATGCTTGTAAACCATTTGAGTTACTGTGTTTTTAAGCAGGATCACATACTGGTCAAACGAATCGACCTGACCTTGCAATTTGATACCATTAACGAGATAAATTGATACGGCTACGTGCTCTTTACGTAATGCGTTAAGGAACGGGTCTTGTAACATTTGCCCTTTTTGATTCATGACTTCTCCTATTGTTTGGAGTTAAATAAAATTTACTGCAACTACTGTGGTGATATTACTCTTGTTAAGAGCAAGAACAATCCAATTCGTTCTATTTTTACTTAAATTAACTATTTATTTTCACTCATTCTTGCCAATACTTCGTCCCGGCCAAGTAAAGCCATGACCTGGTCGATACTGGGTGACTGCGCTATGCCGGTCAACAGTACGCGCAAGGGCATAGCCACTTTAGGGAATTTCAGCTGAAACTCTGCAACCACATCGTTGATAGCATGATGAATAGCCTCAGCCTGCCAGTCAACGGCAGCCAGAAGCGATTGCAGCTTGGCAAGCGCCGGCTTGATATCATCGGCGAGATGCTTTTCTGCGGCAGCTGCATCCAGAACAGGTTTACGGTAAAAATAGGCAATACTCTCGGCAAGCTCATTGAGCGTGCTTGCGCGCTCTTTATACAAACCGATTACGGCTGTTAAATCCGGCTCTGCTCTGACGTTAACACCCAATTTAACCAGGCGCTCGGTGATGTCTTTTGCAAGAAACTCATTGCTTGCCTGTTTAATGTAATGTGCATTCAGCCATTTAAGTTTTTCAGTATTGAACTGCGCAGCTGATGGCGTAATATGGTCAAGGTCAAACCACTCACAGAACTGCTCCATGCTGAATATCTCATCATCGCCATGGCTCCAGCCCAGGCGAGCCAGGTAATTCAGCACTGCCTCCGGCAGATACCCATCTTCGTGATACTGCATGACACTCACAGCGCCGTGGCGTTTGGATAGCTTCTGGCCATCATCACCCAAAATCATCGACAAGTGCGCGTATTGCGGAATCGTAGCGCCTAGCGCTTTCAGCATATTAATCTGGCGCGGTGTATTGTTCACGTGGTCATCCCCGCGAATCACCTGCGTGATGCCCATTTCCCAGTCATCTACCACTACACAAAAATTATATGTCGGCGTGCCGTCATCACGCGCAATGATCAAATCATCCAGTTCCTGGTTAGCGATGCTGATTTCACCTTTGACAAGGTCATTCCATATCACATGGCCATCCTGCGGATTCTTGAATCGAATCACTGGCGGAATGTTTTGCGGCGGGGTTGGCAGCACCTTACCCGGCTCCGGTCTCCAGCGGCCATCATAACGCGGCTTCAGGCCCTGCTGCATCTGGCTTTCGCGCAATGCATCCAGCTCATCCCGCGTGCAATAGCAATAATAGGCGGAACCTTCCGCAAGCATTTTCTGAATCACCTGCTTGTAACGGTCCATGCGCTGCATCTGATAGAAAGGACCTTCGTCATGATGCAGGCCAAGCCACTCCATGCCGTCCAAAATAGCCTGCACAGCCTCTGGCGTACTGCGTGCAACATCGGTATCTTCAATACGTAAAATGAACGCGCCTTTATGCTTTCTGGCAAAAGCCCATGAAAACAATGCGGTACGTGCACCGCCAATATGAAGAAAACCTGTGGGACTAGGAGCAAAGCGTGTGCGAACAGTCATATTCAATCAAAACCAAGCAAAATATTAATGACGCGCATTTTATCATGACGCAACGGCTCACTTGAAAAAATAAAGTATCCGTGTAGCGCGTAATTTCAAAAAATGCGAACCTGGCATCTGGCACACTACTTGCGTTGACTTACTTATCTAAATAGTCAATCTATACCTTAAAATGGAATTCCTGCAGAAATTTTTTAACCGCGAACCTGTAGCCCAAGCCACGTTAAATATGGCTTGGGTAAATGAGTTACATGGTATGGATGATATTTCAGCCATTGAATTTTCTACACAGAAAATCATTGATTACTTCAAATCCAATGCTTATAAAAATGACCATCATTTGGAAAGATTATTCTCCATCGACGAAAAAACACACAGCATTGTCGAAAGAATCACATCTCATTTTATTAATATTGAGATTATCAATAAAGAAATTGCCTTACGTATTTCAGATGTAGCTTTTTTATACCACCGTCAATTATTCCTGGTCTATCGGGCATTAATTGAAAACCATTCCGAAGTACATCATCCGTTGCTGCATATCCTGCTTGCCAGGGCCTTTAGAAATGCCACACAAATGATCAAGTGGCGCTATTACAACTACCAGACGGCGCCAGCTAATGTGTGGTTGCAGATTTCGCAACTCTACAAAGTGGCTGAACAGCAAATGCTGCTGAATGCCAAAATTCAGGCCTACGCTGATCAAGAGCCCGTATCACTGTCTACCGCATATATTCATGCATGCATGCTCGGCTCACTGGAAAGCATCAGCCTGAAATGCCAGCAGATCGAGTTGATCAGCAAAATATTAATAGCATGGTCTACAAAAATCAGCATTGATAGTACTTACAACCCGGAGCATCACTTGTTTTATGTGGATACCGCCAGCAACACGCCGGCCAAGCGCATCAGGAACTTCAAACCCAGCAACACTTATCGTTACTGGAGCTTTGAAAGTGTAAATTCAAAGATAGAGCTCTGCATGTCTTTGATTGAATACAAGATTGAGCCAAAACAGTTACTGCTGAAGGACATCATCAGCAGCAAATATGCCCCTGCAACTTTTGAAATACTGAGCACGGAGTGGTCTCTCGTTGATTACAAACGCCAGCGCAGGGCTGAAGAAAGACACAAGAGCATAGCATCGATAAACGCCACATTTGGCTTCAAAGATATCTGCCGTGAACTGTGGGCGTATGAAAAATCAAAAACACTGCAGGGAGGGAGATTTCATCAGGATAATAAATCTTTCGAGGAGCGCCTGGCTGGTCACAACATCAATAGAAACATCGCTAATATTATGTATATCAGCGCCAGCACCAACAACTCTACAATTGTTGATCAATCAAGCAAAGGCTTAGGGCTGCACGTCATAAAACAAGCGCACGAGCTAAGCTTGGGCATGCTGGTTGGCATCACTGCAAAAGAGCAGAAATTTTGCAGCAGATTCGGCCTGGTGCGCAGTGTCAGGCCTCTGGCCAACAATCAGTTGCATATTGGCATTGAACTCTTAAGCAATCTTGGGTTTCTTGTAAACCTGGAAAACGTCAGCCTTACTGCCAGATTGGCAAACAACAATGTGCTCACCAGTAAAAACCTACTGCCGCAAACCACCTTTGGCAATACCGGTGATTTTATCGATAGCGGCTTTGATCATGACACTCATAAATTCTGCGGCATACACCTGCCCCAGGAACATTCGCTGGCCACACAAGAGACGTTACTGATACCAAAACTGCAATACAACAAGAATGATATTTTTAAAGTGACGATTCTGGGTGAAGAAATGCTCATCCGATTCATAAAATCATACGAGAACCATGGCAGCTGGGTACGCGTCACATTCACATCCAAGATTAACAGCCATCAAACTGGCGCTGTCACTTAATCACTTGTTATCATTCGCTTGCCAGCCGCCACCCAACGCTTTGAATAAATCAACTGTGGCAATCAGTCTGGACTGACGGCTCTGCACAAAAGCCAATCCAGAATCATTGTAAGCACGCTGAGCCTCAAGCACATCGATGTAAGATGAATAACCTGACTGGTAACGGTTTTCGGATAATTCCAGCGCTTTTTTGGCAGCTTCCTGGCTCTTATAAAGCGCCTGTTCACGTTCTGTATATTGGCGCAGGTTTACCAGGGCATCATTCACTTCCCTGAATGCAGTCTGGATTGCACCTTCGTAATTCGCCAGCGCCTGCTTCTCTTTAGCACTGGCTTGGTCAACTTTTGCATCCAGCTTGCCTGCATCAAAGATAGGCAGATACAGAGAAAGGCCGCCAGTCCAGATACGGGCTGCCGATTTCAATATATCACCTAATTCCATACTCTCGCCGCCCAGGCTTGCTGTAAGCGAAATGGTTGGATACAAGGCAGCTTTTGCTACGGCGATATTCGCATTAGCCGCAATCATCTGCTCCTCGGCCTGTTTCACATCGGGCCGTGCTTCCATCAGGCTTGAAGGCAAGCCAGCAGGCGGTGTTGGCGGAATAGGCAAAGCTTTAAAGTCTGCAGCAGACGTCTTCAACCCTGTAACGGCCAGATTGAGGTCTCCTGTCAGCACAGCCAGCTGATGCAGGCTTAATGACTTCAGCCGGCTCAAGTCAGCAATCTGGGCGCTCAGGTTAGCGCTTGCAACCTCGGCCTGGTGCACATCCAGAGCCGATGAAACGCCACCTTCTAAACGGCGCTTGGTCAGGGCAAGACTGGCTTCACGGCTTTTCAGGTTATCCTGGGCAATTACAATCTGCGATTCAAGGCTGCGCAAGGTTAAATAATTGCTAGCAACCAGGCCGGTCAATGACAAGGCGACTGTATCGCGGCCATAACGGCTGGATAAAGCCTGCGCTCTGGCGGCTTCTTTTGAGCGACGCAATTTACCCCAGAAATCAAGCTCAAAAGTCGTACCTAGCTGCACATTGTAATTATTGCGAGGATTAGTCAAGGCAGCCTGTGCACCGGTTTCAGTCACGCGTGACCGCTTGGCGCCAGAAGTAAGATCAACCTGCGGGAATAAATAACCGCCCACTTCACGCAGTACGGCATCGGCCTCCTCGATTCTGGCCGCTGCCAGTTTGATGTCCTTGTTGTTCTGCAAGGCTTTTTCTACCAAGCCATTCAGCTCCTGGTCCTGATACAGGGTCCACCAGTTGTTTGCCACCAGGTTTTCAGCTGCTGCTGGCTGGCTGACCTCAACGTACTGCGCCGGAACATCCACTTTAGGGCGCAGATATTCAGGCCATATCGATTGGCAGCCAGTCAGGAATAATGCGGCTACAACCAGAAAAACCGGCTTGGTAGCATTGAAGTTTTTGTACTGCGTCATACTGCACTCTTTTCATTTGTTTCTGTTGTAGCAGCCTCTTGCTCTGTAGTTTCAGGCGGCAGCTCATGATGTTTTCTATGTACGTTTTTATTACTCAGCCAGGTGAAGAACAAGGGGATGAATATGGTGGCGACAAAAGTCGCCAGCAGCATGCCGCCCAGCACCCCGGTACCCATAGAACGGCGCGCCGCAGCGCCCGCACCCGAAGCAATAGCAAGCGGCAGAATACCCAGCACAAACGCCATGGACGTCATGACAATCGGCCTGAAACGCATACGCGCAGCTTCAAGCGCAGCCTCGGCGACAGGCATGCCCTCTTCCATCTTCTGGCTGGCGAACTCTACAATCAAAATCGCATTTTTCGCCGCCAGGCCTACCAATGTGATCAAACCGATCTGGAAATAAATATCATTAGGCATGCCGCGCACCAGCACTGACAGCAATGCACCAGCCAGGGCAAATGGCACCGCCATGATGACAGCCAGCGGCAATGCCCAGGTTTCAAACTGCGCAGCCAGAATCAGGAACACCATGATAATCGCGAAACCGAAGGCAAACACTGCGGCAGAGCCGGTGCGCTTCTCCTGATACGCCTGGCCTGTCCACGCAATCTGGTAACCATCAGGCAAGTTCTCGGCAGCCACTTTTTCCACCAGCTGAATCGCATCACCCGAGCTCACGCCTGGTGCGCCTTTACCTAAAATCTTGGCTGAAAGCAAACCGTTGTAACGCTCTAGCTGCTCGGCACCCACAACAGAGCTGACCTTGCTTAGCGCAGACAATGGCACCATCTGGTTGCTGTTGGAACGAACATAAACCTTGCCCAGATCTTCAGCCTTCATGCGGTACTCTGCCTCAGCCTGCAATTGCACCCGGTAAGTACGGCCGGATTTATTGAAGTCATTCACATACAGCGAACCCATCGTGCTTTGCAGCGTATCGTAAATACTTGCCACCGGTACGTCCTGAGAAATCGCTTTGGCTTCATCCACTTCTACAAACAGCTGCGGCACGGTCGGACGGAAGAACGTATTCAACTCGGCAAGCCGTGGCTCATTCTTCAATGCACCGATAAAATTATTGACAACCGCAGCAAGGTTCGCAGGGTTAGAGTCACTGCGGCTCTGCACATAAAGTTCAAAACCGCCGGAACTACCCAAGCCGCGAATAGCTGGCGGATTGAACGCGATAGCCATGCCATCGGGCTGCTGCATGCCAACGCCGAACAGCTTTTTAACCATGTCATCAGCCGTGGTTTTACGTTCGTCCCAATCAGTCATACGCACAAACATGGTAGCCGCGCTGGTCTTGTTGCCGCCGCCAATCAAATCAAACCCGTTCACCGCAAACTGGTGCGCAACTGCCGGGTCTTTTGCCATCGCCGCACGTACGTTTTCAGTAGTTTTGCTGGTACGTGCCAGTGTTGCACCATCGGGCATAATCACAGCCGAAATCACATAACCCTGGTCTTCAGCCGGCACAAAGCTGCCTGGCACCATTTTAAGCAAGATACCTACCAAGCCTATGATTGCCACAAACACCACCGTACCTATGATTTTATGGTGCAGCGTCAGATTGACTGTTGACGTATAAAGATGCGTAAACTGGTCGAAACGGTGATTGAATTTGTTAAAGAATGGCGATTTCAGATGCCCGGACTTCAGCAGAACCGCACATAATGCAGGCGTCAAAGTCAGCGCAACAATGCCGGAAATCACCACTGCCACCGCAACAGTTACTGCAAACTGGCGGTACATTTCACCGGCAATACCGCCAAGGAACGCCACCGGCACAAATACTGCGCACAGCACCAGCACAATCGCCACCACCGCAGCAGATACCTGCTCCATGGATTTGACAGCTGCCCGGATAGGCGACAGTTTTTCTTCATCCATCAGGCGCTCAACGTTCTCCAGCACCACAATCGCATCATCCACCACAATACCGATAGCAAGCACCATGGCAAACAATGTCAGCGTGTTGATTGAGAAACCGAATATCCATAAACCGGCAAAAGTACCGATTAACGAGATAGGCACGGCAATCAGTGGAATCAAGGTAGCGCGCCAGCTCTGCAGAAACAGGAACACCACCAGCACTACCAGCACCATCGCCTCGGCCAATGTTTTCACAACTTCACCGATAGAGGCTTTTACGAACTCACTGGTGTCATACGGCACTTCCCAGTCCACACCGGCAGGAAAGCGCTGCTTGAGCTCTGTCATTTTGGCTTTCACAGCGGTAGCGGTATCCAATGCGTTTGCACCGGTCTGCAAAAAGATAGGTATAGCCACACCGGGCTTGCCATCAAGATAGCTGCGTACGTTATAACTCTGCGAACCCAGCTCGACACGGGCCACATCTTTTAAATACAGCACGCCGCGTGGGCCTGATGCGCGAATAATAATGTTGCCGAACTCTGCGGGGTCAATCAGGCGGCCCTTGGCAGTCACGGTGTACACAAGCTGCTGGGTAGAAGGCGATGGCTCCTGGCCGATCTTGCCTGCTGCATATTGTGCATTCTGCGTGCGGATTGCATTGGCAATATCGGTTGTACTTACACCCAGCTGTGCCATGCGGTCAGGGCGCAGCCATATGCGCATTGAGTAATCCTGGGCACCAAAGATAACGGCATCACCCACGCCTTTAACGCGTTTTAATTCATCGAGCACATTCAGTGTGCCGTAATTACTTACAAACAAAGGGTCATATTTCTTCTGTTTATCTGTCAGCATCACCACTAGCAGAATATCGTTGGAACG
>Ga0208392_1000268_pt1 | contig 14043 bp, 11 predicted proteins | sample LakWasMeta3_LOW4_2_FD_183855 | JGI IMG/M metagenome (GOLD analysis project Ga0208392, IMG submission 183855) | Freshwater sediment methanotrophic microbial communities from Lake Washington under simulated oxygen tension - Sediment Metagenome... | ecosystem: Environmental > Aquatic > Freshwater >... | reverse complement strand
GCGCACGCCGCTGATTTTGCGAGGCGACAGTAATACCGCCACGTTTGACAACCTGCAAATCACTTTGCCGGATGGCGGCCAGGTGCCGGTCACAGCGGTCGCCAAATTAGAAAAAGTCGAAGGCGTGGTATCGGTGGGCCGGGAACATGGCCAGCGCTTTGTGGTTATCACCAGCAATGTGCTGAACCGGGATTTAGTCGGTTTTGTCGATGAAGCCCGCAAAGCCGTTGCCGAGAAAATCGAGCTGCCGACCGGCTACACGGTTGAATTCGGCGGCCAGTTCGAAAACCAGCAACGCGCTGCGGCAACACTATCGGTGGTCGTGCCGGTATCGCTGGGCTTGATTTTCCTGTTGTTGTTTACCACCTTCGGCTCAATCCGCCAGGCCGTACTGGTATTGTCCAATATCCCGCTGGCAATGGTCGGCGGCGTGTTTGCGCTATGGCTGTCCGGCGAATATTTGTCGGTGCCGGCATCGGTCGGTTTTATCGCGCTGCTGGGGATTGCGGTGCTGAACGGCGTGGTCATGGTCAGCTATTTTAACCAGTTGATCGCGGCCGGCATGGATTTGCTTAAAGTGGTGCTGGTCGGTTCATCCCGGCGTTTGCGGCCGGTGCTGATGACCGCCAGCATCGCGGCATTCGGCCTGATTCCGTTGCTGTTCGCGACCGGGCCGGGTTCCGAAATCCAGCGCCCATTGGCGATCGTGGTCATCGGCGGCCTGGTGTCATCGACTTTTTTAACGTTATTCTTATTGCCGATTTTGTTTAAATTATTCGGCTTGCCGAAGGAGGATAGGCAATGAACACCAAGGAATTTTTAATCACGCTGAACGTGCCAGTCAGTCTTGAAGAAGCGGTCGTCGACAGTTTGTTGATGCTGGAGTCGGAGCACGGCTTCAGCAGTTTTCCGGTCAGCTCCCACGACCACCGGAATGAAGGCCTGTCGCTGGCGGAACAGGTCACCGGCCGGCAGAAAAAAGTCCGTTTCCAGATGTATGTGCCGGAGCAGGGTTTGGCACAGTTATTGGAACAACTGCGGGCGGAGTTTTCCGGTTCGGGGATCAGGTATTGGGTGCTGCCGGTGGTTGAGAATGGGATGATTTAAGGACGTTTTTCACCACGAAGAGCACGAAGTCAATGTAGGCCGGAGCTAGTTTGACCGACAGCGAAAACAGCCGGGTAGGGTACGCATCGCGTACCTTTTGGGTATTTTAATAGCATCGTCGGCTGGAATAAATCCGCCCAGTGCAACGACGGGCCGATGTTTCCGGCATTCGTGTTATTTAGAACGTTGACAGCTAGACCTGCCAGGTTTTAAAAACCTGGCAGGTCTGTATATCGATATTTCTCGTCCCCATACCGGTCAGTCGATCCAAAGCGCTTTCCTTTATTTTGAAGCCTTAGAATTAATAAAACGAAATTTCAGGCAACCTTGCCAGCCAAGCGCAGGCTCACCCATTCCTGAAGCTGCTCCATCTCAGGTTATTTTCAGCAACTAATTCAATTATCTCTTCACAGCCGAATTTCATGGCTAATGCCAAGGCATCGTCGCCTTTTGGGGTTTCTAAAGCGGGATTGGCGCCGTTTTTCAATAACAAGGCAACCATATCTTGATCAGTTATTGATATGGCCCGCATTAAAGGAGTCCAGCCCTTTTGATCGCGCACATTGACGTCAGCGCCGACCATTATCAGTTGCTCTGCTAATTCTTTATGACCTAGCGTCTTTTTTTCGCATACAACTTGTAGCGTAGTTAAGCCAGTTGCATTCTTCACATCCGCATCGGCTCCAGCCCCTAACAAAATGTTGGCAATAATGGTAAAGCCGTTTCCTAGGGCGATTTGAAGAGCGCTCTCTCCATTATTGTTGCATGCATTAACGTTAATGCCGCCCCGCACGAATAAATCGACTAACTTTTTGTTGCCTTGGTTGACGGCCTTTAAAAACTCCGGAGCGGCAAAAGAAATACCCAGCTGATTGAGCTCGTTTCTTGCCTCAGTTCTACCTTCTACTGCATGGAGTTTTTTAATATTGTGAAATTCAAAGAGCCGGCGAATATCTTGAAAAGCATCATCATCAAAGCCTTTACGCCCGCCCCTAGTGTCAATCAGAAGACTTGTGAAATAGGGGTCAATTTTAGGATTATTCCAGAGGGCAACAAGTTTCTTAATAACATGGGGGTATTTCTGTTGCAATGCGAACGGATAGTCATTCCCCAAGGCTTCAAAAAAGGCGTGTTTCATATTGAACCTTAATTTTTTTATAGTCGTTAAAACTTAATTCTAACGCTGTAAGACGAATAATTGTAGGATGGATTCGCCGTCAGGAAATCCACCAGGAACGGAGCCTATGAATATGATTCTCGCTTGGCTATTTACAAGCGGGATTTTTATGCCCGATTGACCGGATATTGCGCGTCGGTTGGCGGTTTGCTGGCGCGACTCGTGAGAGCGCTTAGTGAAACCGCACTACGCCAACCGCTTTTGGCCGGCCTGAGTCATTCAAGATTTGATTTGCATGGAACAACTGATGGATTCCAATTCATAATTGCCAAATTGGAATCGATGGCGGAATTGACCGGAATATGTATTTTTTGAAAGGTATCCGACGCTAAACGATTTGTCGGATAGCTGTGATGTGGACCGTGGTGGGTGCTGAGGGGTTCGAACCCCCGACCCTCGCCTTGTAAGGGCGATGCTCTCCCAGCTGAGCTAAGCACCCGATCCGAGCCGGCCATTTTAAATAAAATGAGCTCAAAAAGAAACTGTTCTATATCCTGCCGAGCAGGATGGGTTGCGCTTCGTAAAGCCTAATCGCAACCTGTATTGGTGGTCGGTGCCGCTTAGAACGTTGGAATTAGACCTTCCAGGTTTTCAAAACCTGGAAGGTCTTGCTACGTAAATATCGTCCTATGCAAGCAGCGAAGTTAATAAAGGCCGCAGATTATGCAATTGGCGTTGCTTGGTCAGCCTATTGGCGATGACGATGCTTTTCAGCTCGGTCAGCGCTTGCTCGAACACGTCGTTGACCACCAGGTAATCGAATTCGTCATGATGGCTGATTTCGGTCACGGCGTCGCGCATGCGGCGGGCAATAATCTCTTCACCATCCTGGCCGCGGTTCCTGAGGCGCTCGAATAGAACTTCCGTCGATGGCGGCAGGATAAAAATGGAAAGACTGTCCGGCAGCAGTTTTTTAATTTGCTCCGCGCCCTGCCAGTCGATTTCAAGAATCACATCCAAGCCCCGGTTCAAGTTTTCCTCGACAGTCTGTTGGGCGGTGCCATAGAAATTATCGAATACCTGGGCATGTTCAAGAAACGCCTGTTTTCCCTGCATGGCTTGAAAGTCTGCTACAGTGACAAAGTAATAATCCTGTCCATGCGTTTCGCCGGGCCGCATCTGGCGCGTGGTATGGGAGATTGATACGGTCAGGCCATCCAAATCGGCAACCAGTTGTTTAACCAGGCTGGTTTTACCGGCGCCGGACGGGGCGGAAATAATATAAAGTTTGCCGATGTTCATAAAGTTTAAGATCAAAAGGTCAAGATCGAAACGGAATAGATAGGAGGTGATCTGTAGTGACAAATCAAAAGTCGGCATGATACAGGATGCTACCGATTGGACAAAGTAACGCTTAGCGCTACAGTATGTTTTTCCGGCAGAATGAAAGACAGAGGCTTTCTGCCGCCGATTGAAACCTTAACTAACTAAAAAGCAGGATCGACAATGAGCTACAACCATCCGGACGTCATCCATACTCTGTGGGACGAACTGGCCGATTTCGACGCCTCCCGTTCCGACGAGGCCCTGATCCACCTGATGAACGGCCTGTGCGCATTGGCGGAGGCTCGGAATATCACCTGGATGGGAGCCGTGCGCCTGGATGAATCTTTTTCCAACGATCCGGCAAAAGGCTGGCGGCCGGGTACGCTCAGCTTCCTGCACTCCGCGCTACCTTTGGATGCTGTGGTACGGGAACAGACGGAAAAGCTGGAACAGGGTAACGTGGACGAAAACATCATCCGCAACCTGGACGGCGCGGGCAGTTTCCGCGCCAACCGGCTGCGGGACTTGGTCGGCCCGGAGTGGTTCGATTCATTCTATTACCGGGCTTATTACCGGGGTGTCGGCCACGATGATGCGGTCTGGGTGGCTTTTCCGGTAAACCAGGACGTCGAATCCTGGTTCGGCGTATTCCGCGGCCCGGAGCAACCGCCTTTTACCGAATCCGAGCGCGATCGCATCGCCTATGCCCTGCGCGGCCTCAAATGGTTTCATCGGCAACTGATGCTTTCACACGGCCTATTGGTCGCAAAAAATCCCCTGACGCCGGCGGAGCGTAAGGTACTGCACCTGCTGCTGACCGGCCTGTCCGAGAAGTTGATCGCCGAACAACTGGAACGCAGTTACCACACCACCCATGAATGGGTCATTTCCATCTATCGCAAATTCGGCGTCAACAACCGGGCCACGCTGATGGCTCTATGGCTGGGCCAAGCGGCATAATTCCACTTTGCCGGCTCTGCCTGCTACCGCAAGCAGAGCTTGCACTCCAGCGATCGTTATTAGGCAACGGTATGGGATAAATACCCCGGCCTGTTTATTTGAGCCGTCATGCTGACTAATCAGGCCGGGCTATCCCTGTTGGAGAAGGAGCTGGGCTCTAATCTTAGCGGCATTGTCCCCCTAATTAGGGGGTATAACCATATTAAGTATAAGTGTATGATTCGCTCCAAAAACTTCGGGGAACGAACCATCATGAATTACACCTACCGCCCGGCCGGGAGCTTCGCGGGACAATCGCCGCGCAGCCGAGCCGGAATCCGACTGAGGCCGACGAATAGCCTAACCAATAACGCTATCGAATTAAACGCCGTAAAGCCCTTTCAGGGTATGCGGTACGTGGCCTACATGTTCTGTCTGGGGGCGGCTCTGGCCTCCGGCCAAGCCCAAGCCGGCCAGCTCCTGTACGTTTCCAACAACGCTAGCAACAGCATTTCCGTATACCAAACCAACGCGGACGGCAGCCTGACGGCAGTAACCACGATCGCGGCCATCGGCACCCAGCCGCGCGGAATCGCAGTACGGGGAGACCAGGCGTTCGCCTATGTCGCCCTCAACGGCCCCGGCGTCAACCAGGTCAAGGTTATCGACACGAGCACCAACACGGTGGTGCAGACCGTGGCGACGGGCGCGAGCCCTTTCGGCATAGCGGTGAGCCCGGACGGCACGCGCGTTTATGCGGCAAACAACAACGGAAACAGCGTATCGGTCTTCAGCGCCGATAGCGTCACCGGCCAACTCAGCGCGCTGACCACGATCACTGTCGGCAACCAGCCGCGCTCGATCAAGTTCAACAGCGACGGATCGCGCGCATACATCGCCAACCAGAGTCCTGGCAGCGGCAGCGTTTCCGTGGTCGACACCGCCACCAACAGCGTGATCGCCACCATCAATACCGGCGGCCAGCTCACCGATTTGGCGATCAACCCGGACGGTACCCGCATTTACGCTTCCGACACCGGCAATAAGGTTTACGTTATCAATACGGCGACCAACACGGTGGTGGCGACCCCCACGGCTACCTTAAGTAACCCCTCCGGCATTGCGGTCAGCGCCGACGGCACGCGCTTCTATGTCGCCAACATCAACGGCCATAATATTTCCCAATTCGACGCCGCCACCAACACCTCGCTCGGCACGGTGGTCAGCAATTTGAATCCGGCGGGAATGGCGCTCAGTCCGGATGGCACATTCGTCTACGTGGCGAAATCAGGCTCCAATAATGTTGGGATATACTCGATCTCGTCCGGCCTCTTGACCGAAGATAGTGCCATCGCGGCGGGGACTTCTCCATTCGCCGTGGGCCTCTGCGGTAACGGTAGCGGCATGCTCGGCAGCGGCAAGACTTTCGTCGCGAACAGCGCCGGGGCTTTAGGATGTACCGGCAGCAGCGCTTCGTTCAGCGGCGGCACGCTGAAGATCAATACGGCTTCACTGTCCAGCTCCCAGGTCATGTCGCTGGGCACTGCGGGCGGCATTATCGACACCAACGGCAACAACGCGACTTTGTCCGGCATCGTCAGCGGCAGCGGCGGCCTGACCAAAAGCGGAAGCGGCACCCTGACTCTTTCGGGCGCCAATACTTACAGCGGCGGGACGACGATCAACGCTGGCACCCTGTCGGTCGGCGCCGACAACAATCTGGGTACTGGGGGCGGACTCGCTTTCGGCGGCGGCACGCTGCAATATTCGAACGGATTTTCCAGCAGCCGGGCCGTTACGCTCAATGCAGGCGGCGGCACCTTCGACACCAACGGCAACAACGCCATTCTGTCCGGCATCATCGGCGGCACCGGCGGACTGACCAAGAGCGGCACCGGCACCCTGACTCTTTCGGGCGCGAACACTTACAGCGGTGGCACCACGGTCAATGCGGGAACCCTGCAAGCCGGTGCCGCCAATGTGTTCGGCAACAACAGCGCGATGACCGTAGCTTCCGGCGCTGTGCTGGACTTGAACAGCTTTAACCAGACGCTGGGTTCGCTGGCCGGCGCCAGCAATGTCACGCTGGGCACGGCAACGCTGACCGCCGGCGGCGACAATACCAGCACCACGTTCTCCGGCGTAATCTCGGGCGCCGGCTCACTCGTCAAGAGCGGAACCGGCACACTGACCCTATCGGGTAGCAACACCTACAGCGGCGCCACCGCAATCAACGCTGGCACGCTCCGGGCCGGCGCCGCGAACGCATTCAGCAGCAATAGCGCATCGACGGTGGCAGCGGGCGCTACGCTGGATTTCAACGGCTTTAACCAGACGCTGGGTTCGCTGGCCGGGACCGGGAATATGGCGCTGGGCGCGGCAACGCTCACAATAGGCGGCGACAATACCGACACGACGTTCTCCGGCGTGACCTCAGGCACCGGCAGCCTGATCAAGAACGGAACCGGCAAGACCATTCTGTCCGGCACCAATACCTATACCGGCGACACTCAAATCAACGGAGGCATCCTGTCCGTCAACGGCTCGACGACGTCCAATGCTTTGGTCAACAGCGGCGGCACCTTGGGCGGTTCGGGCACAATCGGCGGCAACGTTACCGTCAACAGCGGCGGCGTCATCGCGCCGGGCAACAGCCCCGGCATACTCACGGTGAACAACCTGACGCTGGCTTCGGGTTCCACTACGCGGATGGAAATCAACGGTTTGACCGCCGGTACCCAGTACGACCAAATCGTGGTCAACAACACCGCCACGCTGGGCGGTACGCTTGACCTGGTGTTCGGCTTTACGCCAAGCGCCGGCAACCGGTTTGCCTTAATCAGGGCCGGCAATATCGCATCCGGTTTCGCCACTATCCAGAGCAATATCTCAACCACTCTCGGCGCGGCGCTACAGCTGAGAACGATCAGCAGCCCGACGGCTTTCGACCTCTTGATCGATCAAGGCAGTTTCATGCCGTTCGCGCTCACCCATAACCAGCAAGCGGTGGCCTCAATGCTGGATGCCCAGTATGCCGCCTGGGGCGCCACCGGGCTGATCAACCGTCTCGATACGCTGAGCGCGGCGCAACTGCCCGCCATACTTGCCAGCCTGAGCGGCGAGCAGCACACGCACGGCCAATTCATGGCGCGCCGCTTGGGCATGCAGTTTAACGACCTGCTGTTAAGCCGCTTGAATGACGTCGATGATGAACAAGCACACGGTTGGCATTTCTGGATGAAAGGCTTGGGCGGTTTCGGCGCTATCGAAGGCGACGGCAATGCCGGCCGCGCCGATAACCACAGCGGCGGCTTCGCCATGGGCGCCGATACCGGCTTGGGTGAGCATGCGACGCTGGGCGCGGCGGTCAGCTATGCCCGCAGCAATGTCGATGCGGTGACCGCCAATCTGGGCATGGACAGTTATCAACTATCTTCCTATGCCAAATGGCAGCGCGGCGGCAACTACCTCGAAGGCACGGTGACCGGCGGTTTGCATCAAACCGATTCCCGTCGCACGGTGTTCGAGAATAGCGCTGCCGCGGATTACGACAGCAGCACCGCCGGCACGGCGCTGGAAGCCGGCCGCCATATTGCGTTGCCGGGCGCGGCCACCTTGACGCCTTATGCGGGGATGCAATACCTGCACTTGAATCGGGACGGCTTTAGCGAAACCGGTTCGGCGCTGGCGAACCTGAACGTGCGCGAAGCGAATGAGGATTCTTTCCGGACGCTGCTCGGTGCGCGCTTGAGCCAAGTGGTCAAGGCCGGCTGGGGCGTGTCGATACAGCCGATGCTGCACGCCGCCTGGGTGCGGGAGAATGCCGACAGTTTCTCTCGGCTCTCGGCCGATTTCGCGGCTGCGCCCGCCGCCGCTTACAGCGTCTACGGACCTAAGCTCGAGCGCAACCGTGCTGCGGTCGGCGCCGATCTGGTCACGCGCTTTAGCGAAACGGCGCAACTGAATGTCGCCTACAACGCCGAGCTGGCGAAGAGCGATGATTGGCATACGCTATCGGCGACGTTTGAGTACCGGTGGTAACTGGATGGCGGCAAAATGCCGCTTCTTTCGTTCTTGCTTCGGCTTCATATCGTTTCCACGCTCCGGCGTGGGTATGCGGTCGTAGACGCTCCAGCGTCGTCTTCATCCCTGCCGCTTAGTTGCGTAGCCCGTATGCAGCGTAGCGGAATACGGGATGATCGGTGCCTCGAAGCCCCGGATTCCGCTACGCTCCATCCAGGCTACTCGCTACGGGCTTAAACGCGTCGCTATCAATATAAATATCGACAGGATTTTCCGGAACAATCGTCGCAACCGGCAAATCCGCTCCCGAACGCCACTGCTTGACGATTTCTTGCTTATTGACGCCGGTGACCAGGAAGATGACTTCCCGTGCGTTGCTCAACGCCTTGGCGCTGATCGAAACGCGCTCCGATGGCGGCTTTGGCGAATTGTACACAGGGTGGGTCAGTTCGTCCTGCGGGTGCTGATGGCCGGGAAACAGGCTGGCGGTATGGCCGTCTTCGCCCAAGCCCAGCAATACCATGTCAAAAGTCCCGGCCTTGGCGACGGCGACTTTATAACGGTCGGCTGCCAGTTCCGGCCCTATTTCCGCGGGAATGGTGAAGATATGGGACTCCGGAATAGCCACTTTGCCCAGCAAAGCCCGGCTTGCCATGACGCTGTTGCGATCCGGGTGATCGGCGGGCAGGCAGCGCTCGTCGCCGTAATAAATAGCCCAGTTGGCCCAATCCGCACCGGATGCGGCGAGCAGTTGATAGACTTTTTCCGGGGTGGTGCCTCCGGCTAGAACCAGCTTGAATTTGCCTCGGTTTGAAATAGCCGATTCTGCGGCGTTGAGAATTTGCTGGCAGGCGGCCTCTGCGACTTGTTCCGCGGTATCCAGATAATGCCAGCGACTGTTATTTTGCATTTATTTACACTCCGGTATTAATGAGCTGCGCCAGGATTGGCTCTCTTTATCGAATAAGCGGCGGCTGTCTTCCGGGCCCCAGGAACCGGCGGGATAGGTGACGATATAGTCACGCTCAATCGCCCAGGTTTGCAGGATAGGGTCGACAATGCGCCATGCATATTCTACTTCATCGAAGCGCAGAAATAACGAACGGTCGCCTTTTATAACGTCCAGCAGCAAGTCTTCATAGGCATCGATGGGTTTTTCATCCTGCTGGCGGAAGCTGGCGTCCAGGCTGGTGGAGCGGGTGCGCATCTCCAGGCCGGGCTCTTTGACGGTCATTTCAATGCGGATGAACTCGTCCGGCTGTATACCCAGCAGCACCCAGTTGGGGTTCATGCACTGCACATCGGTGCCGCGGAAAAAATGCAACGGCGGGTGGCGGAAACAGATCGAGATCACCGATTGCGCCTTGGCCATGCGCTTGCCGGTGCGCAGGTAAAAAGGCACGCCGCGCCAGCGCCAGTTATCGATATGCAGTTTCATCGCGGCATAGGTTTCGGTCATGCTGTTCGCCGGTACGCCTTCTTCCTGTACATAGCCGTTGACCTGCTCGCCGTCGACGCGGCCTTTGGCATATTGCGCGCGAAAGGCATGGCCGTGCACCGCCTCTATCGGAATGGGACGGATGGACTTCAACACTTTGACTTTTTCATCGCGCAGCGACTCGGCCTCCATCGAAACCGGCGGCTCCATCGCGACCAGGGTCAGCAATTGCAGCAGATGGCTTTGCAGCATGTCGCGCATGGCGCCGGCCTTGTCATAATAGGCGGCACGGCTGCCGATGCCGATATCCTCGGAATGGGTGATCTGGACATGGTCGATATAATTGCGGTTCCACAACGGTTCCAGCATCACATTGGCAAAGCGGAACACCAGCACATTGCGCACCATGCCTTTGCCCAGATAATGGTCGATGCGGTAAATCTGGTCTTCGGTCAGAAAGCGGCTGATGCGCATTTGCAGGGCCTGGGCGCTGTCCAGGTCGTAGCCAAAAGGTTTTTCGATAATCACCCGCCGCCAGCCGTATTCCTCGTTAAACAGGCTGGCATTGCTCAGCATCTCCATGACGGTGCCGAAATCCGAGGGACTGATGGAAAGATAGAAGGCGATGTTTTTGGGGAAGTCGTCTTGTTGGCTAATTATATCCCCTAGTCCTGTGTAGCACTGAGGCTGTGTGATATCGCCTTGATGGTAATACAGCCGGGCGCCGAAACGCTGAAAGACCGCTTCATCGAAATCGGCCGGCGCTTTATCATTAATCATCCGCCTGGCTTCCGCCAGCCATGTTGCCTGATCCCAGGGCCTTCGGCCTATGGCCAGAATGCGGGTATCCTTGGGCAGGTGGTTTGTCGCATCGAGACGATACAGCGCCGGCATTAATTTAGTCCGGGATAGATTCCCGGTGGCGCCAAAAATAACGTATGTACAGGGTTCGGCTTTCATTGTTAGTACCTCGTTGTTTTTACGGGAACAGAGCCTAAGCATCTACGCAAGTCCATTCCGGCGGGGATTCACTTTAAGCGCTAACGGAACTCCAGAGTGCCGGGATGTGAAAAACAGTACAAGCAGAATAACATATTCAATCGAATGTAGGCCTTATTTGCCGCCCATCATATTTGACCTTGCGGAGAGGGTGATTGACAACAATACTCTGTGTATATACAGTCTGTGCATACAATGAAATGAGGAGATAATCATGACCTACGCTCGTGTATTCCAATCCGGCAACAGCCAGGCTATTAGGCTCCCTAAGGAGTTCCGTTTGGAAGTAGATCGGGTAGAAATTTTTCGTCGCGGGGATGAAATTGTGCTGCGCGAACGCCCGGTAAACGCTGCCGCTATCTTTGACGCGTTGGCCGGCCTGCCGGATGATTTTATGGCGGACGGCCGTGAGGATACTCCGCCTCAAGAAAGAGAGGCGCTATGATGGCGGCGCGCTACCTACTGGACACCAATATCTGCATCTATATCGCCAAGCATAACCCGCCGGCCGTGCGCGAACGCTTCGCCCGACACGCCGCCTCCGAATTGGCGATGTCCGTCATCACGCTGGGCGAACTGCGTTTCGGCGCAGAAAAAAGCCAGTCCCGCGAACGCGCATTGGCTTCTATCAGCCAGCTTGAAGCAGTGATCCAGGTTGCTCCGCTGCCAGAGGCCGCCGGAGAACATTACGGCCAAATCCGCGCAGTTTTACAAAGTAAAGGGCAGATCATCGGCAACAACGATCTTTGGCTGGCGGCCCATGCCCGTTCGGAAGGCTGGATATTGGTCACCAACAACGAGCGGGAATTTGTCCGCGTTGGCGGGTTGCAGGTTGAAAATTGGGTTGAGCCTGAAGGGTTGTAAATGTTGGGTTGGCTAACGCCAACCGCAACCTACGCACTTTCCTACGAAGCATCGGCCAGCGCCGGAATCATCCGGCGCAAGCGCAGATACATGACCGCGTAGATTGCCATGCCTGTCAACGTCGATAGCGCGCACATCAGGAATACGGCATCGTAACCTAGCGAAGCGTCGAGCAGGGAAGCTGCGATATTCGGGCCGACGATTTGGCCCAAGCCCTGGGCGCCGGGAATCAGCGCGGCGAAAACGCCCGAGTGGTCGGTGTTGGCTACCGATGACATCTGGAAAATATCCATGAAAGTCCACAGCAGGTTGAAGGACAGGATGCTGATAATGGCTTTGCCGGCGTCGATGCCGTTATAGAGCAAGCCGATCGCCACGGCCATGCCAACCAGGGTCATCAGCAGCGGGCGGGCCAGCCCGGAACGGTTGCTGATGCGTGTCGCCAACAGACAGCCGGTAATGCTGGCCAGCGAGCCCCATTCCAAGAGCCCCCGCATCAGCCCATCGGCCACACCAGCGTTGTCGGCCGCCAGTTCGATATAAGTCCAGTAGCCGCCGATACTGACGTAGGTGAAGAAAATCGTGCCCAATCCCAGCCAGGGAATATAGGCGGGCACATGCCGGTGCTCCAGGTGATGGCGACCGCTTCGCGCTTCTACGTCCAGCTCCACGTCCAGCATCGGTTCATCGGCGCGGTCGGGCAGCCAGCGGGCTCCTATTGCCCCGGCGACAAATCCGCAGATGAACAGCCAATAGATGCCGTTCATCGACAACATCGGCAGTACCCGCATTTCCAGCGCCTGGAAAAAAGCGAAAGCGAACAGCATAATGTTGTAGGCGCGGGCAGGCCTGGAGCTTGCACCCAGGCTGGCGACAGCCACCGCGGTGCACATTCCCGCGCCGATGCCCGCGACAGCGCGAAGCCATAGCGTTGGCTGGTATTGCGGATAGGCCGTACACAAAAGATTGGCGATAACGACCAGCACTGCACCCAGCACAACGAGGCCGCGCCGGTCGGCCCGGCTCATCAGCAACGCAGTCAGCAATGCACCGAACGCAAGGCCGCCAAGGTCTGCACCGGCAATCCTGCCCACTTCGACCTCGCTGAAGCCCAGCAAATTCATGCGCGAGGCGCTGATCACCGGCATGGCGACCTGTACGCCGTAGCCGATCAGGGTCAGGTACACGGAGATAAAAATGGAACGCCAATCGTCGAAAGGCGTGCGGTGGTGGTGCAGGGTAGTGGGCATGGGGTTACACGGGAAAAAATTTACGTTGAAGTTATTGCTTCAACATTTTATCAAATATCGATTTACGGATACTCATGTAGGTCCGATTTACCCTAAAGGGCATAAAAGCGCAGCGTAATCGGACGCATGCTATTCATCGCCACCAACAATGACATCAATATCGCCACACCAGTTTGCAGGATAAATCCCTCTCTCGACATAGCGATGAAACGTGGAATAAGGCCAATCCACAACACGTTTGACATGCCCATGTTTCAAGGGATTTACGTGTACGTAATCGATATGGCGTTGATAGTCGGAATCGTCGCGTATCAAATGCTCCCAATAATGTCGTTGCCATATGCCACGCTCGCCAGCCGCTTTTCTCACGTCTGAGAGTCGTTCGGTTTTGGGTAACGCACGCGAAAATCCGCTTTTGATTAATCGCCAACGCTGGCTGAAATTGCAATCGCCGGGCGGTAAGGTCCAGACGCAATGTAAATGTTCCGGTAAAACCACCCAGGCATCGATTTGAAATGGATATTTTTCTCGGACCCGTCTCACCGTTTCGCGCAGCAAATCGATCTCGCGGACCAACAAATCGTTGTGATGCCGCTGGAGCAGGTTTACTGTAAAGAACCAAGTTCCTCCCGGTACGAATGCGCGCCTGTAGTTGGGCATGTTCTTTTCTGTTTAGGAAAACATCGATGATAACATTCGGACTTAAAACAGCATGCGTCCGATTACGCTGCGCTTTTATGCCCTTTAGGGTAAATCGGACCTACGCGGGCTGCAAATTGATGTGATGATATTAATACCATAGTTGGCGGCGATGAATAACATGCGTCCTATACGCGGGCTAAGGCCAGCAGGAGCAGCGCCGACACAAACGTCGCTAGAACCAGACGGCTTTCACCAAGCAAATGAGGTAACCGAGGACTACCATAAGCTGAGTGTAAATCCACCACCGCAGGCAGTAGTAGTAGCACAGCTCCTTGCCC
>Ga0208392_1000266_pt1 | contig 14054 bp, 12 predicted proteins | sample LakWasMeta3_LOW4_2_FD_183855 | JGI IMG/M metagenome (GOLD analysis project Ga0208392, IMG submission 183855) | Freshwater sediment methanotrophic microbial communities from Lake Washington under simulated oxygen tension - Sediment Metagenome... | ecosystem: Environmental > Aquatic > Freshwater >... | reverse complement strand
AGGATTTTTGAGCAATGTCATTTTATAAACAATGGGTTTGCCAGCTTCAAGCGTGATACGAGTGTAATCCTGTGCGGGCCATACACGGGCGGCTATCACCGCATTGTCCGCCGCCGAGGCGGCCTGACTGAATACCACAGCCATGCCCATAGCCAAGCTAAAAGTGACAGGTTTTAAACCTGAGATAAATTTTGCAAGTTGAGACCGAAACCGTTTAATCATTAAATTTTTCAATCACTCAATTATCTTATTATTTTTCAATATATTACTGTGATAGTTTAATGTGTTTAATGCATTGTTGTCCATGCATAGAAAGGGCCACAACATGAATCTGCCTGCCGGCGCCCTGAATGCCGAGGCTGATCTCAATATCCGGCACAGGCAATATATGTTGAGCCTTCTCCGGCCATTCGATAAGGCATACGCTTTGCGCGTTGAAGTAATCCCTGAAACCGGCAGCCTCCCACTCTTCTTCATCATTAAAACGATACAGGTCAAAATGGTATACATTCAGTTGCACGGCATGGGTACCCAGCATTTCATACGGCTCCACCAGGGTATAGGTCGGGCTTTTCACCTTGCCCACATAACCCAGCCCATTTAACAGGCCCCGCACTAAAGTGGTTTTACCAGCGCCCAGGTTTCCATGCAGGTAAATCGTCAGGCCAGGCTCGATTGCTTTGGCCAGCACCGCGCCAAAAGCTATCGTTGCGGCCTCATCGGCCAAATCAAGTGTAAAATCATCCCCCATGAGTGACTCCGCAAATCATTTTACCAGCCAGTCCATGCAGAAACTGAGTGCCAACATCAAAGCTTGGGCTGCCGAGCTTGGTTTCAGCGACATTGGCATCACCGACACAGACCTGCAAGCAGCCGAGGCAGAACATCAGAATTGGATTGAAAAAGGTTTTCATGGTGAGATGGATTATATGGCAAAACATGGCACCAAGCGTACCCGCCCTGCCGAATTAGTGCCAAACACGCTGCGCATCATCTCTGCCCGTCTGGATTACCTGCCCCCTGATGCAGCTGATAGCAAAGCCGTAATGCTGAACGGTGAAAAAGCGTTTATCTCACGCTACTCACTGGGGCGTGATTATCATAAAGTGATGCGCAGCAAGCTGCAAAAACTGTGTGACAGGATTCAGGCAGAACTTGGCCAAATCCTCGAACAGGCAGGCGGTTTTGAATACCGCGTATTTACCGACAGCGCGCCGGTGCTGGAAGTGGCCCTTGCTGAAAAAGCCGGCATGGGCTGGCGCGGCAAGCACACCCTGCTCATCAATAAAGATCGCGGCTCATGGTTCTTTTTAGGTGAAATCTACACTAACCTGCCGCTGGCAATTGACACCCCTGCCACCAACCATTGCGGCACTTGCAGTAGCTGCATGGAAGTATGCCCGACCCAGGCCATCACCGCGCCGTATGAAGTAGATGCAAGGCGCTGCATCTCTTACCTCACCATCGAACTAAAAGGCAGCATTCCATTAGAACTACGCCCGCTCATCGGTAACCGCGTGTATGGCTGCGATGACTGCCAGCTGTTCTGCCCATGGAACAAATTTGCCGATATCACCAAAGAAACAGATTTTGCAGTTAAACATGGTCTGGATGACATCAGCCTGCTTGATTGCTTCAGCTGGGATGAAGAAACCTTTAAAACCAGGATGGCCGGCAGCGCCATTTACCGCATCGGCTATGAACAATGGCTGCGCAATATTGCCGTGGGCCTGGGCAATGCGCCGACTACAGACGCCACGATTGTCGCACTTGAAAAACGAGCACATGATGATTCTGCCATAGTGCGCGAACATTCAGCCTGGGCGCTCACCCAGCACCAAAAAAGCTAACCAGCAATACTCACAACCCATTTTAACCACCCCAAACGTTTAGTGTATAAAATTTCCCGGTAACTTGCCGGGCAATTTATCCCCTACCCAGGGAAAGCATGCTCATAAGCGAGGCTGCAACGGGTTTAAAGCTGAGTTGGCAACAGCCACATGAATATCTTAATAGATCAATGGTGCAGACTCCATTGATCTCATTGAAAGTGTAGATTCTACTGGGTTTACCGCGCGGCTAGCAGGACGGCGGGCATGGTGGCTCATAAACTGCGGCCTAATTGACTGACATCTTTAGTGCTCGGCATGAGTTTGAATCTCTTGACTTGGCGTTTCTCAGACCGGGCATAAAAGCTATCCGAACCATAGCTGACTTCCAGAATATCTTTTGGTTTGAAGCGAATGATGCCTTTGTCTAATTCAAGGTAACTAGCGACCCAACAGCTTCCCCAATCGAAAGGCTCATCCTTACAGATGTTGATTGTCTCCGCCGTTTGTGGAGGTGGGGCTGGAGCTATTCCCAATTTTTTTACAGTGTCATTTTCTATATTGAGTACAAACAACATTCCCGTCGTGTAATCTTTTCCTCCAACAAATGCAATGTATCGGTTTTTGGCATCAGTCTGCGAGGACATTGCAAGGTAACCCATGCGATCAAAGACCGATGGCTCTAATGCTGTACCATCCTCACGCAGATACTGGATTGATGTCAACGGCAGCCATGAGCCACGTTCAAAAACACCACCAACGATATATTTTTGATTATTTTTATTAAATCCAAAACAAAACCATCTGCCGTCATAAACCGCACTAAATAGGGGTTTTCCTGTAGATTGTGATCGCAAAACAAATCTTGATTTGCCAATTGAGCGATCATGATGAAGTGTTACAGGCATACCAATGTTGCTGATTTCAAGAATTGTCTTGGTACCACCTGCGCATTCCGTGGCATGACTTGGCATGCCAACAAATAAGCAGCAAAAGAAAATGACCAGATGAATAGCTCTTATTATCATCATAAAGAATCAATGGGGTCATTGATTGTGCTAGCCACTGACGACTCACTACATAGCATAAAAAACCAGAGTAGCTGCCCACAATAACAGCACCAACACTGTGGTTCTATAGCGCTTGATGCCACTGCTGCCAATGCGCTAGCCAACGATGGCGTGGGTGACCCTAGGTGCCAGCATTGCCATGACATACAAAGCAACGAGATACCAGTAGACATCCGGTGGTCAATCTCCCAGCAATAATGCGTAAGTCTTGGAAAGCCCCAGTCCATGAGAGCAAGCAGACGTAGTGTTGACCAAGAGGCAAAAAGACCAAAGCCCATAAAAATAGAACACCGCAATACCCGATTCATGCTTGCACCCTACAACTGGGGTAAATGGCGCACCTTAGCCCACCCCACTTGGTAAATGGGTTGAGCCATATTTTCATGGCGTTGTTGCATCTCTTGGCGAACACCATGTAACTTGGTTTTGTGGTAAAAAGCCCGTGCATTGAGCCGCGCTAATCCGTGATTGTATTAAATAACGAGGCTCATCAGGATGCAAGGCAAAGAAGTTGTGTGCATCTTCACCATAGAGCCACCACTCACCTGAGCCGTGGTTTTCCTCGGTGACGCGAAAAGTGAACATGGATGACTCTGTTGGGATAAAAAAGCCGCGTCCCGTGGCCAGCGCCCAAACGTTGCCAAAGGTGGGGGTGAGCAATGCAAGCACCAGAAAAAGAACAGCTACGACCAATGACAGAGCCCTAATTATTTTCATAATTCCCAATAACCAAAGTTAAGATACAAGACACTACTCCTAGCGCCGCTCGCCTGACGGATGAGCTTCATTAGATTTAATTCTGCGAATATAGAACACATAACATGCCAACCCAACAGGAATCACAATAAACTGAAACAGCCCTGCCTCTATTGCTGCCCATGTCCAGCGATATGGCCAGTCAATAAATTCATTTGAACCATTATCGATAAAATATGGATACAAACAAAGCTGAACCAAAGAAAAGCCATAAGATGCAATTAAAGACGCGATGATGACAAAACAAACCTGCGTTCTTTTCGATGTCTTACCGTAATAGATAAAACATATCACGCCCAAAATAAGCGCGCATATAAATGACCCGAAAAATATGAGAAATAGAATATTCACTTTAGTTGTACTAACTCAGCATCTGTGGCAACTCAATAAAGCAGCCCACCGCAAGCAGCGGGGTATTAACTACGCCTTTCAATCCACTGGCTTTCAGCTAGCTTCACCACAAGTGGCGGGGAATTGAACCCATAGAGATTAAATATCACTATCCCTGATAGCCTAGGGAAACGCTGATTAAATCCGTTACGTCACTCCGACGAATAAATCAGTGCCTCCCTAAACAATTCATTTGCAAAGCTCAAATTCGACCAATGGGGTCGGACTCCATTGACTCTGTGCTGATTTATGATTTTTCAATCGAGTCTGACCCCATTGATCTCACCATTGATCTCCACCACTGCTACAAGAACATATTCAATGGGCGCTTGAAAAGCACGTAAATAACGCAAACTCAGATTAACAAACCACCCACCCCCTGCATCACCGTTCAATACTCGGCTGCTGGTTAATGAAAAATGCACTTGGATCATCCGGCTTAATTTCTACAGCCCTGGCGGTAGAGCGCACACCCACTGTATCCGACGACGCGTACGTCACTTCTGAATCATATCCGAGAGCTCGCATGGATTTTGCCCATGGGGTATTATCAAAGCCCCTGCTTTGATAAGCATAGCGGTTTGAATAACCGAGCGACCCTTTGAATTCAGGCACAGACCCTTCTTCCAAAATCACCGCTTTAAACAAACTGGTGCTTAAACCATTTCCACGCCATTTGCCGAGAGTGTCATACATTTCGACATAAACAGACGAATCAGGATTGACCCGGTATTGCATGTGCCCCACAAGATCAAATTGATTATCGACAACTGCAATCAGCCTGATATGGTAATGCGAATCAGCTACCTGATATCCAATAGCACTGGCTTGCCGGCCATGGATGTTGGTAGGCATGGTCTCCATTTCCAATGGCACGGCGTCAATCCGCACTAACATCTGATTAGCAGAATCCCTTGAAGCAGCATCAAGGCTGCCAGACGCCATCATCGCTCCCCAGCCAGCAGCCTTCACGCCTCCGCTTTTCACTTCCGCGGTTGCCGCTGCCTTAATTAAAACGCCGGCATCGCTTACGCTGGCTGTGGCATTGGCCGTAGCTACTGCAAACCCGGTTGGATTAGGGAGATTGAAGTCGATATTCTTGAGTTCGGTGGCAGCCTGCCTGACAGCCACAGTTGCATCCTTGGCAACCGTAGTCGCACCACGCACCAGCCCTGTTCCGCCTAGCACAACTTGTGCCGCATTAGCCATGCGTTCAACCTTAAATGCCGCTAGGGCTTGCACACGCTCCCAGTCGTTATCAATCACAAGTATCGAAGCCAGTTTTTGCCGGTTTGCCAGCGCAATAGCATCCATAGTTTCTCCGGGATGCGTAGCAGCATAAGTCAATCCTTGCATCGCTTTACCGGGATTTTTCAATAATTCGACGTTACCCTCCACAAAGTTGCCGATACCCCTGAATCCACCATCGATAGTAATGTACGCCTGCTCGGTCTGCGCAACTATGTGCTCCAGGCGAAGATAGTTGATTCGATCATGCATGGTCAGATTCTCGGCAGGTGCCTGACTTAGAATCGCCGCCTGAAGATGCCGGGCAGTTCTGTTTGCTGCGTTAGCCTGCTGGTCTGTGCTGCCAGTTTCCAGTTTGCCATCCAACCCGGCAGTGATATTGGCAATCATTCGATCTAACGCCGGCCCGTGAGTTGGCAAGTATTTAATAGATGTGTTTTCTGCCATATCAGCACTTTATTGATAACTGTAACTTGGGTTGCAGCAATCAACTTAAGCTGCGTACAGGTATTAAACGTGGCAAGAAGACAAAAAAGGGTTAACTTGTTTTAGTACGATCAACAAAAATGACGGCTTCTGAATTAAGCCACACCTGCCGATTAGGTTGAGACAAGTGCAATGGCGAATAAAAAGCACGTTAACAGCACAAGCCCTAACTACTTTCACCAGTAATTTATATTCAAAAAATTTACGTTTAACCCCATTTGTTATTGCTGAGTCTGGCGCTACGTATTTAACGCACGACGTCATGTCTCAATCTGCTGAAATACAAATACGAAATTACAATCAATACCTGGGCGAAAGCGGCTGGGATTTAAAGCTATCTGAAAGGCTACATGCAGAAGCGAGTAGACTCAAATCCAACACCAATATAAAAACTGGCGTAGTTGCTGACGCATTTGCCTTAGCAGACTTAGCACTGCTTAAAATATATTTAAATAAAAGAGAAGAAGACCCGCAAAAAGCTGCTGATTTTATTGTAAACATCGATTTCGGAGGTGCAATACAAAATCGGGCAGCTAACTGGTCTATGGCAAATAAATTTAAAGATGCCATCAAACCAGGCGTTATTACTATTGGCGGGAATACCGACCTTAGAGTTGAAGCGCTTTTAGAGGCAAACGCTACCGTTAAAAACCAAGCTAAAAAAAGTATTGAAGCATACACAGAAGCGGTTGATTACTATTATCAAGAGCAAATATATCAGGCACCGCTAGCGCTAAAAGAAGCTTTGGCATCTTATTTAGCCGCTATCAAGTAAAATGAATACGCACTACATAGCCCGGAAAACCAGCTAGAAAATATCAATACGCATGCTCAATATATAGTCGAACAGATAGAACATCCTCATGAAAAACCGGCAACTCAAGAGGCGATTCAATATTAAAAGATTAAGCAACCGTTATTTAATCTATTAAAAAATTTAAAAATTACACCCTTTTTACAACCTCAAGCATTTAATAATATTGCAAGCCACTGTTTTCAACAGTGGATTCAAATTTGAAATGCAGATTTCATTTTTGATTCTCGGTTAATTTGCCACAATCTTCATCTCAACCTCTTCATCCTGAACCATTTCCACTACCTCTTCTGTAAACTTCTCGGAGCACTCGCTGGTCCATTCAGACTCAGGCTCAAGCTCTTTAGTAAACATAGGAAGAAAACTCATATACATATACCTGCCATCACCCAGCGTTAACACCGGCACCCCGTCAGGGTGGTCGACCAGAGTCCATTCGTCGGGTATATCCATATCTAGATTGATGGTGACCTGCAGTCTTTTCATATTATTTCTCCTCTGGAATTTGGGCTTGCTATAGGCATCAGCTTACTACAGTCCAGCCCCAATAAGGCATATATCCACCCAGCCACAGCAACTTTACCAAACATATCCAACATAGAGCAGCAACAGGGAATGTTGCAGCGCTGCTATGCGATGCATACTAAAATCAGGCTGCAAGCACTTTTCAGGTACTATCTGCCTTTGACCAATCCAAGAGTGTAATCCCCTGATGCAAAAAGAAGTGATAGCAAAACCCAGATACGCCATAGTAGCGGCTGTTCAACTGCCAAGCGTGAACGACCTTGAGTTCGAGGCATCCCTCACCGAGCTGCGCGAACTGGCAAAAACACTGGGCTACGAGGTGGTCAGAACATTCGTGCAAAAACGCGCCGGATTCGACATGCGTGCTTATCTTGGTACCGGTAAACGTCAGGAAATACATGATTTTGTCAGCAATGAATCCGGGGCTGTAGAAATAGAAGCGTTACTGGTTGATCACGAAATATCGCCATCGCAGGCACGCAATCTTGAACTTGAAGTTGGCTGCGAGGTGATGGACCGCACGATGGTGATTCTGGAAATATTTCACCGCAACGCCCGCTCACGCGCTGCGCGTGCCCAGGTGGAAATCGCCCGCCTTGGCTACATGGCGCCACGCCTGCGCGAAGCGGCAAAACTTGCCGGGCCGCAGGGCCGCCAGCGTAGCGGCGAAGGTGGACGCGGTGCTGGTGAATCACAAACCGAGCTGGATAGACGCAAAATTCGCGACCGCATTGCAGAACTTCAGCTAGAAATTATCGCAATGGATGCAGAGCGTAAGACCCAGCGTGCCAGAAGGCAGGAACGCAAAGGCCATGCTGCCGTAGCGCTAGTCGGCTACACCAACGCCGGTAAATCCACACTGATGCGTGCACTCACCGGAAGTGAAGTGCTGGTAGCGAATAAACTCTTTGCCACCCTTGATACCACAGTGCGCGCCCTTTACCCGGAGAGCGTGCCGCGCATACTCGTCAGCGACACGGTCGGCTTCATCAAGAATCTGCCTCACGGCTTGGTCGCTTCATTCAAATCAACCCTTGATGAAGCACTTGATGCTTCGCTGTTGCTGCATGTGATTGATGCCAGCGACCCTGGGTTCGAGCGTCAGCTTGAAGTCACTGATGAAGTGCTCGAGGAGATTGGTGCAAACGTAGTGCCGCGTATCCGCATTTTTAATAAGATAGACCACGTTGGCGATAATGAAGCTCAGGCAGAACGCGAAGCAGCCCTACGGGCCAAATATCCTGATTGTGTCGTGATGAGCGCACGCAGACCTGATGATGTTGCGAAACTTCACCAGAAAATCGTTGAATTCTTCCAGCAGGATCTAGTCGAAACCGAGCTTTTCCTTCCCTGGTCGGCACAACAACTGCGTGGTGATATCTACGCAAACTGCCAGGTATTGGAAGAACGTTCAGATAACGACGGCGCTTTCTTTCGGGTACGTAGCGAGCCCGAGGTTTTCGATCGCATACGTGAACAGTTAGATTTGAAGTAACAAGACTGGTTTAACCCACATTCTCTGTGGATAACACTGTGTACGCACTAAGGGTAAGCGCGCTAAGTACATGTTCGGTAGCGTGTAATCAGTATTGGTCATTATTTAAACACGGTAAAGAGCTAATAGGCATGCGGGTTCCAGAGCTTCACACCTTATCTGCCCTGTCAATCAATTCCGCCGGCTTGATAGCTCTAATTAAAACCCGGCCTTTAATGCATAAACACTATTTAAAACGGCGAAACGATCCAGTCACGACTCCCCAAATCTCAAACTGCATCTCTTCGGTAATTTCTATAGGTGCATAATCCCCAGTAGAGTTTGCAGGCAACAAGCGTGGTGCGCCTGATTTATGGCGGCTTAATATTTTGATAGTGAACTCACCATCCAATACCGCCAGAACTATATCGCCAACCGATGCCAGCTTGGAGCGATCAACCACAGCCTTATCACCAGGCAGCAGACCCGCATCTATCATGGAGTGCCCCTGAATCGTTACAAAAAAGGTACTGTCTTTTTTATCTATCAGAAACTCACTGGGGTCTAATCTCGTTTCCACATGCTCATCAGCAGGGTCAGGCAGGCCGGCAGAAACCTTGGATGAAAAAAGTGGAAGCGCCATAGGAGCTGCATCAAGACTAGGCAGCTCAAACTCCCCCACGGCATCTAAATCTGTGCGTAATCGCTTACGCTGATAAGCTGCAAGAAAGTCTTTGATTACCGGCGCCTGGCTAGTAGGTACACGCACTACTGAGGTTGGCTCGCCAAACTTACCAGTACCAACCTTGCGGCCCGCACCAATACGAAGACCTCCACGTGCGCTGTCTGAATTATTTGATTGATTATCATCCATTTGATTATTGTAACAACAATTATCAATCTTGTACTGACCTTAATGTAATTTAATATAGCGAAAAAAATATCCGACAGAGCACTCTCTAAATTTAGTATCGAATGAAATTATTAATTGATAATTCCCTGGTGGAATCTGGCGATGAATTAACGAATTTAATAAAAGACTCAATATTATTATCTGCTTTGACAGACGGTATAGACTCTTTTAAAGATAGAGAAACACACCCATCATCCATTACCTCATACTTGGCAAAATAAAGCGGGATGTTAAACCTTGCTGAATACTCAAACAGCGCAGGGCTAACATAGACATATCGACCATTAGAATCATAGAAATCCACATCACAGCATATGACATCTGCATTTGATATTGCCTTTCTTAAAAAAGCCAGACAATAACGATCATTTTTAATGACATTAATTGGACATTTAATGCCAGATCTAATAAATGTAGAAGTGATATAAGGATCAGAAGAAATGGTAGTGACACTGCGGCCCAAGTCAGAAATTACTCTGGTAGTTAACGCCAATCCATTATGAACTGACACAACTAGCGCTGACACTGCTGGCTGTATGAGTTTATGTAACAACTCTAACTCAACAGGCATGATTTTGGGGAAATAGGGAATTCCGGCGTGCTGCATTTTTTTTACCAGTTGCAGCAGTATCATTTCCCTATAATTTAATTGAAATGGATTTTCAACTAATGGAAAAAGAAATATGAAAAATTTATCTTTTAATAAAAACTGCCAGCATTCCTGAAAAATGTGACGACTGTCATCAGTTTTTTTCTTTACTTGATGTAAATATATTGTGATGGCTAAACTTAAAATGAAAGCAAATATTTTTCTAACTATATGAGATTCTCTTTTTAATTTCCTGAGAACTCTCTTTATGTTCTTTAAAAGCCACACCCTCATTTTTTAGCATTTATAATTTCATTATTGACTGACATAATATCTTTACATAACGAAAAATTAACAATCTGAATGTCAGCCTCCAATTCAGTTTGAATTCGCATCAATACGTCCAGAATATCAAGGCTATCAAGTTCCAAGTCACTGATTTTAGTTTCAAGGTCTATTTTCACGTTATCCCTGTTATTGGAAATTTCGTAAAAAATAGATACCAATTTCTTTTCATCATCAGTCATAGACTCTCACCTTAATCTCATCATATATATTAAAAACATTGTCATTTTTACGATAAGTTAATTGGGTAATCTCAATTCTCTTATCAATTTTTCTAAAAACATCTGTAACAATACCCCATATTTTTGTCCCTATAGGCATACCAAGGCAGGTATGCGCGCCGGAGCCAAAATAGAGTGAAGAATAGCTAGGGTGACTGGTTTCAATATACCCGGCAGTATCAAGATACAGCCTGACACGCTGTCCCTTTTTAATTTGATTTCCGCTGATTTCAATATCAATACCAGATATTCTTTCTACCACCGGCACTCCGGTAGCTGGAATCTGGCTATCCCAGTTGATATAAGAACAGACTGTTTCTGAATTCCTGAGGAATATTGAAACTAATGACTCACTGAGCGTACTTAAAAGAGAATCATTGCCTAATGCAAACAGTGCAATCCGAAAATAACACTCATCTTCATCCAGATTTACCTTAAGTCCTTCCAGAATCTCGCCAATCGATTGATTCAATTCAATTCGACTCGTTAATGTCAGAGTCTCATCAAAAATCGTTGAGAGCTTATCCAGCTTATTACTTTTAAGCCAGGCAACATCGGACAACAATAGGCTTGTTGCCTGGACTAAAGGCTTCAGAAGGTCCTGGCTAAGATCAAATTCTTTTTTTGAGTTGACTAGCTGATTGAGCCGCTCAGTAAGTTCTTTCTCAAAGAAAACCAGAACAATCGCTGACCTTGATGCCAGCATCAGCGCGAATCTCTTACGAAGTTCTTTATGGTTGATGCCATCATGTGTCACGGGAAGTTGTTGAATAACCTTGGCTAAATGGCTTATATCAATCTTGAATCTTGCCGCTAACTTTTCAATATTATGATTAATAACAAAAAAGTCAGAATTATTAAGTATTACTTTTATGATTTCAGGACTAATGCATATCCATCTGTTTAATTCGTCCGACCACCACATCTTTGGATGCCCCTGATACAAATCATTTTTATCTGGTCGTTTATGAATTGTGTAATCGGATTTTATTGACATAATGAACTTAAATAATGAGCCATCAAGTCCCGATTATTCCATAAAAATGATTAATAATCTTTCTAATCGGCCCAAATTACGATCTAAAATCAAGTCAGATATTTCAGCTTGCACTTAAAGTGCCGTTGATAACAGCTTAAGATATTCTCAAATCATTACAAGTGCTGATGGCTAATGTGATAAATGGGAAATAACGAAGGTTTGAACAGGAACTGGCTGGTTGCAAATTCTGATTGAGGGCAACTCACTGGCGGAAGGGGCGGGATTCGAACCCGCGTTAGGCTATTAGCCTAAACACGCTTTCCAGGCGTGCGACTTAAACCACTCATCCACCCTTCCACTCATACTAGAGCCGGGGCGAATTATAGTGCATATTTTTGTAAAAACCTATGACAGAAGCGCAATTAACTGGGTCTTTTCGCGCATTTATATACACAAATAAAACTGATGATATAAAAGAAAAACATGCTACAGCTTACCAAGCAGCATGTAAGTATCAACCATACCTTTACCCTTTACGCCAACACCGTTACGTGGAATGAAAGTATAAATATCTTTTAATAGCTGTTGCGTTTCAGACGTCAACTGAATGCCGCCGGCAATGCAGGTTTCTTCCATGCGGCTTGCCATATTGACGGTATCACCCCATAGGTCGTAGCTGAACTTGCTGCTGCCAATAACACCAGCAACTACCGGACCCGTGTGAATACCTATCCGCATGGCCAGATTCAAGTCTGTTTTATCCGAAAGCTCTTTAAGTTTTGCCTGCATCTCGAGCGCCATCGCCGCAATTCGATGTGCATGGTCAGCACACTCTACAGGTGCGCCACAAACAGCCATATAAGCATCACCTATCGTTTTGATTTTCTCCACCTGAAACTTTTCTGCCAACTGATCGAACAGCAAAAAAATCTGCGAGAGTAAATCAACCAAACGTGTTGGCGGCATCTTTTCTGAAATGTGCGTAAAGTTAATCAAGTCAGCAAACAGCACTGTCACGCTATCATAATGATCGGCTATGCGCATATCATTTGCTTTGAGTCTTTCGGCCACGGGTGCAGGAAGAATATTCAAAAGCAATTTCTCTGACCTGATCTGTTCAACTTCAAGCGACATCATGACGCGTTCTTTTTGCTCCTGGAAATAACGTAAGACGCCATATAGAATCGAGGCAGTACCTGTGATATTCATCAGAAAAAATGTATCCCTTACACTTTCCGGAATAGGCATCGCATTTACTGCAAAGTAATGATTCATATTCCACGAGAGAAAGGCCAGACCTGCAAAAAGTAGAAACCAGGGTGTTGATTGACGTGTGCCAAGAATCATCAAAGCACCTACAGGAGATAATATTGCCCAGATAGCCACCCCGCTGGATGCACTGAAGCCGCCTATCATCCACTGCATAAAAAAAGGCATCACAAGCAGCATAACAAGCTGCGTAAACGTGAAATACTCAAAGCGCTTGTATCGATAAAAAATGAACAGGCTAAAATAAGAAATAACCAGATATACGTATGGCACTGCTGCAATGACAGCGTAACTGTCGCCAAGAGACGTTAAAGTAAAAATCCAGAAAATACAGACCAGAGTCTCTGCCAGAACCAGTAAAGATAATATGGTTTTGCCTAGCGCAGCAGTCGATGGGTTATATAAATCACTCCAAAACTCGCGTCCAAGTATTGATGCAGATGAAATTTTTTCTAGCATATTCAATAGTATTAATTCATATTTTTAATGTAATTACCAACATACTATAGCGCAATATAATAGATATTTTCCAAACAAATTTATTAAAATATCCTTAACCGTTTTCTTTTCATTACAACCATAATTTATGGGAGTAGCCTAAGAAAAATACTTAAATTTGCAAAATATGATAATTAAGTGCTTGATTTGCTCGGCAGTTATGTTTATTGTTTCTAAATTGACTAATTTACAATTTATTTACAAATCCTTATTTGTAAAAAGGTTTTTACGCATTTAACTTTATTTCAAAAAAAATTCAAAAACAATAACAATTCACCAGTTAATTAAACAATATGATTAATTAAACGTAGTTTGAATAGCAACACCATCAATCATTTATAGAAACCTATAGGAGTTGGCATGAGTTTAGATTTACTAAAAGGTCTTGGCGTAAAGATCCCTTACAAAGCTAAATACGATAATTTTATTGGCGGCAAATGGGTAGCACCTGTTAAAGGCGAATACTTCGATGTAATCACCCCAATCACCGGCAAACCATACACCCAGGCAGCGCGCTCCGGCGCAGAAGACGTTGAGCTGGCATTAGACGCAGCACATGCTGCTGCTGATAGCTGGGCAAAAACGCCACCAGCACAGCGCTCTAACCTGCTGTTAAAAATCGCAGACCGTCTGGAAGCTAACCTTGAG
>Ga0208392_1000263_pt1 | contig 14076 bp, 18 predicted proteins | sample LakWasMeta3_LOW4_2_FD_183855 | JGI IMG/M metagenome (GOLD analysis project Ga0208392, IMG submission 183855) | Freshwater sediment methanotrophic microbial communities from Lake Washington under simulated oxygen tension - Sediment Metagenome... | ecosystem: Environmental > Aquatic > Freshwater >... | reverse complement strand
CTGTGAACGATAGCTTTAACGTTTACGGCAAACTTGGCGTTGCAGCCACCAAAACAACCGTTACATCAAACTTGAGCCCAATGAATGATGCGACGCACACCGGCGTAACTTACGGCTTGGGTGGCGAATATAACGTAAACCGCAATGTGGGCGTGCGTATGGGCTGGGATCATTACACTGCTGCGGTAAAAGAACTTGGCGGCCATGAAAACAATGTTGGCGCCAATGTGGCAACAGTAGGTGTGGTCTATCACTTTTAATCTGGCATGGGTGCAGGTGCATAGCGCTGTCAGGTAACAAAATAAAAGGGGCTGGTGCCCCTTTTATTTTGTGATGTTGATCATCTCTACCAAGGCACATGCATATTGCTCATGATTGCTTTGCTTGATGCGGATGTAAAAATATTAACATCTGCGCTGTGTTAGAATTTGGCTATGAATAAACAAGCAATTTTCAATTGGCCGGTTCGTGTTTATTATGAAGATACAGACGCTGGCGGCGTAGTCTATCATTCCAACTATTTGAATTTTATGGAGCGTGCCAGAACCGAATGGCTGCGCGCCCTGGGTTTTGAGCAGCCTGAACTGAAAGCGGTATTGGGTGTGATTATTGTTGTACATAGCCTGTCTGTAGAATTTAAGGCGCCAGCTTGTTTTAACGACCTGCTCGATATTCAATGCAGGCTTACTAAAATAGGCCGCGGCAGTATCGAGATGGAGCAGAGAATCATGCGTGGCCACGCTTTGTTAATCAAGGCAGAAATCAAGTTGGCGTTTGTCAATGCCGAGACATTCAAGCCACTGGGAATTCCCGCTGATATAAAGGCTGCCATGCTGCCAAAATTAGTGGATTAAAATTAGTGTGTTGTAAAAACTCATGGAGAAATTATGAACGCAAGTAGTGATATGTCGTTTTTTACCCTGGTTGCGGGTGCCAGTCTGCCCGTGCAGCTGGTAATGCTGATTCTGCTGATTACCTCCATGTTCTCATGGTGGTATATCTTTATTAAAGTGGCCACAATCAAACGCGCCGAACAAGATGCGGGTGATTTTGAAAATACCTTCTGGACCGGTGGCGACTTAAATAAGCTGTATGAAAGCATCAGTTCCAGCCGCCGCAAGCCGCAGGGCATGGCGAGCATATTTGAGGCTGGCTTTAAAGAATATGCACGCCATCGGCAGCAGACCAAGATGGATGTTTCAGATGTGATGGAAGGTGCGCGCCGTGCCATGCGGGCAACTTTCAACCGTGAAATGGATGATTTAGATGCGCACCTGCCGTTTCTGGCATCGGTTGGTTCTGTGAGCCCATATATCGGCCTGTTTGGTACGGTTTGGGGCATTATGAATGCGTTCAGGGGCTTATCTAACGTAGCGCAGGCTACGCTCACCCAAGTGGCGCCAGGTATTGCCGAGGCCCTGGTCGCAACGGCGATAGGCCTGTTTGCGGCAATTCCTGCGGTGATTGCCTACAACCGTTTTGCCAGCTCTGTAGACAGGCTTTCTGTGCGCTACGAGAGTTTTATGGAAGAGTTCACCAATATCCTGCAACGTAAATCTTAGGGGTTTAGCGCGATGTCACGTACACGTAAACGCCGCATGATGAATCAGATCAATGTCGTGCCCTATATTGATGTTACTTTGGTGCTGCTGGTTATTTTTATGGTCACGGCGCCAATGACCAACCCCGGCGTGGTTGAGCTGCCTGGCGTCGGGCAAAGTCTGAATCAGCCTAAGCTGCCGCCGATAGTGGTTACGGTGAAAAAAAATGGCAGCATCGAGCTGGATAGCAAATCCATGCAGCGTGATGAAATGCTCGCCAAGCTGCGCACCTCACTTAAGCAATCTCCAGGGCGTGCAGTGGTTATCGCGGCCGACAAGAGCGTTAAGTATGAAGATGTAATCGGTGTGATGGATTTACTGAAAACCAATAAAGTGGACAAAGTCGGACTATTGTTAAAGCCGGCGTAGGGTTTAAACAGAACTGAAATCTTATGCTACGTAAGCACGAACAATCAGAATCAGTAAAGGCCGGCATATTCGCCATCACAGTGCACCTAGTGCTGCTGGGAGTGTTGCTGATTTCTTTCAACTGGAAGTCTGTGCATCCAATCAGCATTGCCGAGGTCGAGCTGTGGGATAGTGTTTCTGTGCCGCAGCCGGAACCTGAGCCTAAGCCTAAACCGGAACCTGAGGTGCAGAAAGCACCCGAACCAGAGCCGGTTGTAGAACCCAAGGCGGAACCTGAGCCGAAGGTGGAAATCGCCATTGAAAAGAAACCGGTTAAAAAACCTGTCATCGAAAAGCCGGTGAAAAAAGAGCCACCTAAACCAATGCCCGCTCCTGATAACAAGCTGGCAAAATTGCAGGAGGCCATGCGTCAGGAAGCGCTGCAAAATACCGCTAAGCCAAAACCTACGGATGAAGCGCTGAAAAAGCTGCAGCAAGATAGCTTGAATGAAGATAAGGCCGCGGGCGAGCAAAAAAATGCTGCCGCCAAGTCAGCCGCCAGTGCGGGCGTGGTGGATGAATATGTTAATAAAATTAAAGGCAAAATTCGCGGTAACGTAAATAAAACCCTATGTGGAACGGGTAACCCCGAATTGAAATTCGAAATCGGCCTGATGCCTACGGGCCAATTAACGGGTACGCCCAGGCTGGTTAAATCCAGCGGTAATCCTGCCTGCGATGATGCAGTCGAGCGCGCAATCATGGCCTCCGAGCCGTTGCCGTTGCCACAGGATGCTACATTGTTTGCGCCGTTCAGGAACTTGAACCTGAAATTTCGCCCTAACGATTGACCTTTAGCGTCAGGCTCGGTTGCATCTGCCCACAATTGTGAATGTAAGTAAGTGTAAATGCTTATAGCTTCTACACGGTATTGCAGTAAAATTTGCTAAAACTTTGGACACGAAGCCACTATTGGTACATAAAAACGGAATATGAAAACACTTTTCAGGTTATTTCAAACTACATTATTTCTTGCTGCATCACTCACATCTGCTGTTGCCAATGCGGCATTAGACATCGAGATCAGCGGCGGCGGTGCTCAGCAGATTCCAATCGCCATTGTGCCTTTTGATCAGGCCGCTGCAGCCAGTCAGGATAAAATAAGCGACATTATTGGCGCGGATTTACGCCGTAGCGGTTTATTCCGCGTGCTGGAAACCGGCGGTGTGGCGAGCCATCCCACAGATGTCGCGCAAATCAAATATGCAGAGTGGGCTGCCCTGCAAGCGCAGGCAATCACGGTAGGCAGCATCACATCGCTGCCGGGTAACCGTCTCAAGGTAACTTTCAAGCTGGCTGATGTACTGAAGCAAACGCAGCTTGCCAGCATGGAATACAATATCGCACCAAACCAGCTCAGGCTCACAGCGCATAAAATCGCCGATGTCATCTACCAGAAACTTACAGGTGAAGGCCCAATCTTTGCGAGCCGCATCGCTTATATTAATAAATCCAAAGGCCGTTATTCCCTGCAGGTGGCAGATGCGGATGGCGTAAACCCACAAACTGTGGTGTCATCAAATGAGCCCATTATTTCACCGGCCTGGTCGCCTGACGGCACCAAGATTGCCTATGTTTCTTTTGAAAAGAAAAAACCGATTATTTTTGTGCAGTCATTGACGACAGGCCAGCGCCTGACTCTGGCTAATTTCAAGGGCAATAACAGCGCGCCAAGCTGGTCGCCGGATGGCAGCAAGCTGGCAATCGTGTTGACCCATTCCGACAACTCCCAGCTTTATGCGATTAATGCCGATGGTACAGGTTTGAGGCAGATCACAAAGAGCGGTGCAATCGATACCGAGCCTAACTGGTCGCCGGATGGTAAATGGATATATTTCACCTCTGACCGCGGTGGCAACCCGCAAATCTATAAGGTTTCATCCATAGGCGGCGAAGCGCAGCGTGTGACTTTTCAGGGTGGCCAGAATTTAAGCCCGCATTTTTCGCCTGATGGCAAATCGCTGGCGATGATACGCAGGGATGGCGGCAAGTTTACTGTTGCTGTGCAAGATTTAAGCAGTGGGCAGGTGCAGGTGTTGAGTGAAGGCGCGCAGGATGAATCGCCGAGTTTTGCGCCGAATGGACGTGTGATACTATATGCTACCCGAACGGGTGGTCGCGGTGCTTTGGCGGCAGTATCTTCAGATGGCCGTGTGAAACAGCGTCTGAGCGAGTCGGGTGGTGATATACGCGAACCTTCATGGGGCCCGTTGCTTAATTAACAGCCCACTTGGTGGGGCTGGGGCAAGATTTACTTACTGTTGCAGATCTGCAACTTAAATTTTAGGAGAATAAAATGAACAAAAGCATCTTGAATAAAAAACTCTTGGCCAGCTTGCTGGTGGCAATGGCTTTAACTGCTTGTAAAAGCACACCGATGGTTGATAAGCCTGCTGATGTGCAGGACAAGAGCCCTAGCGCTGCCACTGCACCTGCCCAGCCAACTGCAGATAACAATGCCGATACTTCCGGCATTAAAGAAGTGACTATCGACAGCAAGGCAGGTAACAGCCCATTGAATGACCCTAACAATATCCTGTCAAAACGCAGCATTTATTTTGATTTTGATAAAGATACAGTTAAGGCAGAGTTCCGTCCGGTTGTTGAGGCACACGCTAAATACTTGGCTGAGCATGGCTCTGCTAAAGTGATTCTGCAAGGCAATGCTGATGAGCGCGGTACACGTGAATACAACTTGTCACTGGGTCAGCGCCGTGCAGTAGCAGTGAAAAAATCATTGAACCTGCTGAGTGCGCAAGACAAGCAAATTGAAACTGTGAGTTTCGGTGAAGAAAAGGCGACTCCAAATTGTGCAGATGAAGCTTGCCATCAGGCAAACCGTCGCGTAGACATCGTTTACGAGACAGAGTAACCCAGGACGATAGACCGATACTATGAAAAAACTGATTCTGGCCTCTGTAATTCTAACGGCACAATTATTTTCAGCATGCAGTCATGCCGCGCTGTTCGACGATACTGAAGCGCGCAAGAAAATACTTGAGCTTGAGAAAAACATGCAAAGCCAGAATCAGTCAACTCAGGCCTCTTTGGCTGAATTGAAAAAGCATCAGCAGGACTTGGAGCAAAGGCTGGGCTCGCTGGAAACCATAGCAAAAAACGGCTTGGTTGATATGCAAACCCAGGTAGAAAGCCTGAAGCAGGAAGTTTCAAGATTAAGGGGTGAGCTGGAACTTGCAGCACATAACCTTGATACAACCCAGCAGCGCCAGAAAGATCTGTACGCAGACACTGATGCGCGTTTGCGCAAACTTGAAACTGTGCCAGTTGCAGCATCGCCTGCTGCAACAGATGCGCCCACTACTGTTGCCGCTGACAAGACCAGTCAGGAACAGCAGCAGCTGGAACAGGCGAATAGCCTGCTCAAAGAATCTAAGCATAAAGAAGCCTTTAATGCTTATGATAAATTTCTGAAAGAATACCCAAACAGCACCTATGCGGCGGAAGCCAAATATGGCCTAGGTTATTCCCAGTTTGCTTTAAAGAATTACAAGTCTGCGATTGCCACACAGCAGAAGTTGCTGGATATGCATCCTGATAGCCCTAAGGTTCCTGATGCCATGCTGAATATGGCCAATAGCCAGATTCAGCTGGGTTTGGTGCCTGCGGCCAAAAAAACCTTGCGCGACCTGATTGCAAAATTTCCTAACAGTGAAGCAACCCCTACTGCCCAGAAACGTTTGAAGGCACTTGAGGCAATCAAGTAATCTTTTTAAAACATCAGCTTATTTAAACATCAGCTCGTCCAGGCTCTGGTTTAGAGTATTCAGTCTTTTAAGTTAAAATAGCGCCAATTCAAGTTGGCGCTATTTTTTTAGTGTGCAAAATATCAGATGAAACTGAAAATCCATGAAATTTTTTATTCGCTGCAAGGCGAGTCCAGCCGTGTAGGCTTGCCTACAGTATTTGTGCGGCTTACCGGTTGCCCGATGCGCTGCGTGTATTGTGATACCGCCTATGCATTCAGTGGCGGCAGCAATATGGAGATTGGCGATGTTCTGGCCAAGGTTGCGGGTTACGGTACGAAGTATGTCACGGTGACCGGTGGTGAGCCATTGGCACAGAAGGGCTGCCTGGTGCTGCTTAAAGAGCTATGTGATGCAGGTTACAGCGTTTCTCTGGAAACCGGCGGCGCTATTGATATCAGTCCGGTGGATAAGCGCGTTTCAGTGATTCTGGATGTTAAAACACCCGATTCCGGCGAGATGGAAAATAATGTCTGGGGTAATCTGGATCATCTCAAGCAGGCAGATGAGGTGAAGTTCGTGCTGTGCAGCCGTGCAGATTATGACTGGGCAAAAGACATCTTGGCCAAGCATCATATTGCTGATAAGTGCCCGGTGCTGTTTTCTCCGGTATACAGCCAGATTAGCCCGACTGATTTAGCGGAATGGGTATTGCAGGATAAGCTGCCGGTGCGCATGCAGGTGCAGTTGCATAAGATATTGTGGGGCGAGAAGCCCGGGGTTTGATCTGTATGAATAATCAAGTTAAAACATCTTCAGGGGTTACATCCTCCTGGCCAGCGGCACATCGTAAAGCGGTCGTGCTGCTTTCCGGTGGATTGGATTCTGCAACCGTATTGGCTTACGCACGCAGCCAGGGCTATGAATGCTATTGCCTGAGTCTCGATTATCACCAGCGCCATATCGCAGAATTAAATGCGGCCAAGAAAATAGCCACAGTCATGGGTGCCGCGGCACATAAAACTGCCCAGCTTGATCTGTCTCTCTTCGGCGGCTCCGCGTTGACTGATGACGCAATTGCCGTGCCGGAAAGCGCCTCTGAAGGCATTCCCATTACTTATGTGCCGGCACGCAATACCATCATGCTTTCGCTTGCATTGGCCTGGGCCGAGGTGCTTGGCGCGCAGGATATTTTTATCGGCGTGAATGCGCTTGATTATTCCGGCTACCCTGACTGTCGCGGTGAGTACGTCAAGGCGTTCCAGAACATGGCTAACCTGGCAACCAAGAGTGCGGTTGAAGGCAAAACCATCACAGTGCATGCGCCATTGATAGATATGACCAAGGCACAGATTGTAGAGTTGGGGACGCAATTAGGCGTTGATTATGCAATGACTGTTTCATGCTACCAGGCCGATAATCAAGGAGAGGCGTGCGGCTTATGCGACTCATGCCGTTTGCGGCGCGAAGGTTTTATAGCTGCCGGCCTGCCAGACCCTACCCGTTATAAAAAACACGTTTAGATTGATTCAAAATAGGTTTTTGAGCGTGCCGTATTTGTTGCGTAATTAGTTACAAAAACAAATAGATACATTAATAATGAAATTGATAGATAAATAGCTTGCCAAAAGGTTCGGATATAACGTAAAATCCGCGCCTTTCTGCTTTAAATTATTCAAAAGAGAACAAAGATTATGGTTATTATTCGTTTAGCTCGTGGTGGCGCGAAAAAAACTCCTTTCTACAACGTAGTTGTGGCTGATTCACGTAACCGTCGCGATGGTCGCTTCATTGAGCGCGTAGGTTTCTACAACCCATCAGCCAGCGCTAACGCTGAAGGTTTACGTATCGATTTAGCTCGTGTTACTCACTGGCAAAATAACGGTGCTCAACTGTCTGAAACAGTTGCACGCCTAGTGAAATTCCACGCTAAAGGCCCTGAAGCTGCGATTGCTGCTAAAGCTAAAGACGCTGCAAAAGTAGAAGCCAAGAAAGCTAAAATCGCTGCTGAAGAGGCTGCAAAAGTTAAAGCAGCTGCTGACGCTGCTAAAGCTGAAGCTGATGCTCAAGCTGCTGCTGAAGCCGAAGCTGCTAAAGAAGCTGCTGCTGCCGCTGCGGCAGAAGCTCCTGCTGAAACAGAAGCTCCAGCTGCTGACGCTTAATGATTTGCTGCCTGAACTTGTTCAGGCAATGCAAGTGATTAGGCCAAGCCGGATTGGGATTTAATTTTGGCAGATGATGCAATGGTAGTCATGGGGCGCATTGTTGCGCCCTACGGCGTTTTTGGCTGGCTGAAAGTACTGCCTGATACCGAAGTGATTGATGGTCTGTTTGACTACGATACCTGGTGGCTGGGCAAAGGTGATGATTGGCGTGAGATGGTTGTGGAAACAGCCAAGATTCATAATGACGTCATCGTGGTGAAGCTGAAGGGCATTGATGACCGTGATGCTGCATTTGCATGTAAAGGCAAGCAGATTGCGGTGCCAAGAGCGCAATTGCCAGAGCCGGACGAAAATGAGTATTACTGGTCTGATCTGATTGGCCTGCACGTCAAGAACGTACAGGGTGTCGACCTCGGCGTGATTGATGACATCCTTGAAACTGGTGCAAATGATGTACTGGTTGTTAAAGATGCGACAGTTAAGGCTTTGGCGACAGATAAAACTGCTGCTGGCAAGCCGGTAAAAGAAAAAGCGCATGAAAGATTGCTGCCTTTTATCGCATCAGTTGTGCTGGAAGTGGACTTAAAAGAAAAAACAATGCTGGTTGATTGGGATCCGGACTTTTAACCGGGTCTTTATATCATGGCGTTCAAGTTTGATGTAGTGACCTTGTTTCCTGAGATGTTTGATGCCATCGCTAAGTATGGCATCACCAGCAGGGCGCTTGGCCAGAAAATATTTGATTTGCAGTTTTGGAATCCACGTGATTTCACCACTGATAATCACAAGACTGTAGATGATAGGCCTTATGGTGGCGGCCCAGGCATGGTGATGCTGATTGAGCCGCTGGAAAAAGCAATCGAAGCAGCAAAAGCTGCCCAAGCCGCTGAAGATATAGAGCCCTGGGTTGTGCACCTGGCACCGGCGGGTAAACCGCTAACGCATGAAAAGGTGATGCAGCTTAGCAAAAAGCCAGGTCTGGTGTTGTTGGCCAGCCGCTACGAAGGTGTTGACCAGCGTCTGATAGAAGCTGAAGTAGATGAGGAAATCTCCATCGGCGATTATGTATTAAGTGGCGGCGAATTGCCCGCCATGGTGTTGATGGATGCGATTATCCGGCAGTTGCCCGGCAGTCTGGGTGATAGTGATTCTGCGATTGAAGACTCATTTGTAGATGGCCTGCTGGATTGCCCGCACTATACAAGGCCGGAAGAATATAAAGGCAGACGCGTTCCTGAAGTGTTGATGTCAGGTAACCATGCAAAGATAAAACAGTGGCGTTTGAAAATGTCATTGCAGAGAACTCGGGATCAACGTCCCGATTTATTGGCCGAAAGGTCGTTGACGAAAGAAGAAGCACGGCTGCTGCAGCAGGATTAGATGGCAGGAACAAGTTTCTTCATAATTAAAAGGAACCCGCCGAGGATAAACCTTATGGTTTAAACCCAAGGCGATATAAAGGAAAATAGCATGGCAGATATTATTAAAATGTTAGAGCAGGAAGAAATTGCCCGTTTAGGCAAAACGATTCCTGACTTCGCTCCAGGTGACACTGTAGTGGTTGGTGTGAACGTGGTTGAAGGTACACGTAAACGTGTGCAGGCATACGAAGGTGTAGTCATCGCTAAACGTAACCGCGGTTTGAATTCATCATTCATCGTGCGTAAAATCTCTTCAGGCGAAGGCGTTGAGCGTACATTCCAGACATACTCACCATTGATCGCTAGTATCGAGCTGAAACGCCGCGGTGATGTACGTCGTGCAAAACTGTACTACTTGCGTGAGCGTTCAGGTAAATCTGCACGTATTAAAGAAAAATTGGTTGCCCGTGACAGAGATGTTATGGCGCCAGCAGAAAGCGCATAATTTAACAGGCGCTTTTAATAAACCCCAACAGATGCAAATCGTTGGGGTTTTTTGTTGTCTCAAATATTTTCATCATGGGCGCTTTTGGTTTAACATCAAAGCATGATGACAAACGATGACGCCCTGATTAATACGCCATTTGGCGCGGTAGCGGTTACCTTTACGGGCCAGCTTCTTATTGAATTGCTGCTAGCGCCGCCTTCAGCCGCCATTCACATATCCAAAGAATCTGGTAATCCCCTTGTGCAGTCTGCCTGCATGCAGATTGTGCAATACCTGCAAGAGCCTGCGGCAGCATTCAGTTTGCCTATGGATCAGCACGGGACAGCTTTTCAGCAGCGCGTGTGGCAGGCAATTTCTTCCATCCCACTCGGGCAAACGCGCACTTACGGTGAGCTTGCCAATGAGATTGGGTCTGGCCCCAGGGCGGTTGCCAATGCCTGTGGTGCCAACAGCCTGCCACTGCTGGTGCCATGCCACCGGGTGGTTGGCAAGAACGGCCTTGGCGGTTTCATGCAGGGCAAGCACAATAGCTTGCGCATCAAGCAGTGGCTGTTAACGCATGAAGGCGTGGAGCTGTAGGTGAGCGGGCAGGCACTTGCGCTGGAAACCAGCGCAGAACTGGATATGTTTATAGACCATCTTTGGCTTGAAGATGGCTTGTCTAAAAATACACTGGAAAGTTACCGCCTGGATTTGACTGGTTTTGCACTATGGGCGCAGGCGCGGCACACACAGCTACTGGCAGTGAACCATAATGATATCCAGCAATACCTGGCCGTCAGGTTTCCGCAGAGCAAACCGCGCAGTATTGGCCGCCTGATTGCGAGCCTGCGGCGCTTTTACCGTTATTGCCTGCGCGAAAATAAAATCAGTGTTGACCCTACCCTGCAAATAGAATCCCCCAAATTGCCACGCAGTCTGCCTAAGAGCTTGAATGAGGATGAAGTTGTAGCCTTACTCAATGCTCCAAATTTAGACGAGCCTGCGGGCCTGCGCGATAGAGCTATGCTTGAACTGCTGTATGCATGTGGTTTACGTGTGTCTGAGCTGGTATCTATTAAAACCACTGAAGTCAGTGTGCATGATGCCGTAGTGCGCGTAACAGGCAAGGGCAGTAAAACACGCTTGGTGCCGATGGGGGAAGAGGCCGCTGACTGGATTGGACGTTATCTGCATGAAGCCAGGCCGGCTATCCTGCAAAAGCGCTTAAGTGATGCGTTGTTTGTGACTAACCGAGGTGGGGAAATGACGCGGCAGGCATTCTGGTATTTAATCAAACGCTATGCTTTACTTGCTGGCATTACCAAGCATATGTCGCCGCATGTGCTGCGCCACGCCTTTGCGACGCACCTATTGAATCATGGGGCAGACCTGCGCGTGGTGCAGATGCTGCTGGGGCATTCGGATATTTCGACTACGCAAATCTATACCCATGTGGCACGCGAGCGGCTGAAGAGGCTGCATTCACAGCATCATCCGCGGGGTTAAGTATTTCATCGTCATTCCCGCGTAGGTGGGAATCCAGAGTTTTGTCGGGGGTAGCCCGACAGCTAGTTACTTTCTTTTAACTGCCTGAAAAGAAAGTAACCAAAGAAAACGGCACCCCGCACCACGGGCTTCGCTTCCCTGCGTTACTCGCCATAAAGGGCAGCAATCGGAAACTCGTTCTTGCAGAGCTCAAACAGCCGATTGCTAAAAACTCCCTTTATGTCTGCGTTGCTCAGCGTGGTGAAAGGGGCAGGCAGGTGTCTCAAATTGCATATGTTAGTTTTAGGGATAGGCGTAATTTAATTAATCGATTTATGCTTCACGATTGACAATGACTCCTAGAGCCTTTAGTCCAGGTAGTATTGCAGGCTTAGCGACTTTGACTTTTACGCTCAGTGCGGAAAATTCATGCAGAATCAGCTGGCAGATATGTTCGGCAAGCGCTTCTACCAATTTAAAACTGTTTTCTTTAAGAGTTTCACGGATGCGGGTCACTACCGCGCCATAGTCTATGGTGTCGGCAACATCATCGCTTTTGCAGGCGCGGCTTAAATCGTAGCCAATCTCAATGTCCAGAATGATGGTTTGTTCCACCATACGTTCCCAGTCGGGTACGCCGAGTTTGGTCTGTACTTTCACTTCGCTTAAAAAAATGGTGTCCATCATGACTTGCAGTGCCTTATTTTCATATCGACATTCCCGCAAAGGCGGGAATCCAGTAATATCTGGAATATTAAACCACAATTTTTTATTTATTGCGGTGTTACTAATGGATTCCCGTCTTCGCGGGAATGACAGCAAAGAGATATTTCAAATGAATGAATTAGGTTTTATTCCAGTCACTCTGGTGCCTGTGGTGTGGATTGTTGCAGCTTACCTGCTGGGGTCAATTGCATTTGGCATTTTAATCAGCAAGATATACGGCCTGCCTGATCCACGTTCGGTCGGCAGCGGCAATATCGGCGCAACCAATGTTGCGCGCAGCGGTAAAAAATCTGCGGCAATACTCACATTGCTGGGTGATGCCTTTAAAGGGTGGTTTCCGGTGTGGCTGGCATTGCAGTCAGGTATGCTGATGTGGGTGGTCAGTGCTACAGCTTTGGCGGTATTCTTTGGCCACCTGTACCCGATCTATCACAGGTTTAAGGGTGGCAAGGGTGTGGCAACCGCGCTGGGCGTAATGCTGGCGATATCTCCATGGTTGGGGCTGGCGGCGCTGGCAACCTGGATTGTTGTATTTGCAGCAACGCGATATTCGTCACTGGGTGCTATTGTTGCTGCAGTTCTTGCGCCAGTATTTGCCTGGTATCTGTTGCCATATACAGATTATGTGCTGACAGTGTTCGTGATGTCTGTGTGGCTGATATGGCGCCACAGAACCAATATCCAGAAATTGCTTGCCGGTACTGAGTCTGGTTTTGGCAAGAAGAAATAAGTTTACACAGGCGCCATGATTTAAGACGCCATGTTTTATGGTGCCTGCAGCTCGCTTAGGTTCCAACGCGGTTTAACGCTGAAACTATAATTTTTAACAGAAGCATTCTGCGTTGCGATGAGCCGCATAGCGCCGGCAAATGCAATCATGGCGCCATTGTCTGTGCAGAACTCTAGGCGCGGGTAGCTCACCTTGCAGCCCCTGCGCTGAGTGGCTGCATTCAATTTTTCACGTAGTCTGGCGTTGGCGCCAACGCCGCCTGAAACGATTAAATTATCTAGCCCGGTATCGCGTAATGCATGCATGCATTTTGTGGTCAGCACTTCAGTGACGGCCTCCTGAAATTCATAGGCGATGTCAGCCTGGGTGGTTGTGTCTAAAGGCAGATGCTGGTTAACTAATGTCAGTACCGATGTTTTTAGCCCACTGAAACTGAAATTCAAGTCGCCACTGTTTAATAATGGTCTTGGCAGCTTGAAGTTGGCTTTGCCGGTCATGGCAAGCTTGGACAGCGCTGGGCCACCTGGGTAGCCAAGGCCCAGCAGTTTGGCTGTCTTGTCGAACGCCTCGCCTGCGGCATCATCCAGCGTATCGCCAAGCAGTTCGTATTCGCCAATACCGTCTACACGCATGAGCTGGCTGTGGCCGCCTGAAACCAGCAGGGCGACAAACGGGAATGGCGGTGGATTGTCTTCCAGTAAAGGTGCCAGTAGGTGACCTTCAAGGTGATGCACATTCATGGTGGGAATCTGCAGGCTGAAAGCAAGGGCTTCTGCAAAACTGGTGCCAACCAGAAGTGCGCCGGAAAGCCCGGGGCCTTGTGTGTATGCAATAGCATCGATATCCTGCAGGGTTTTACCGGCTTTTTTAAGCGCGGCTTCTGTGAGCGGCAGTACACGGCGGATATGGTCGCGTGAGGCAAGCTCAGGCACTACGCCGCCGTATTCTGCATGCATTTCAACCTGGGAGTGCAGGGTATGCGCCAACAGACCTTTATCGGTATCATATAGGGCAATACCTGTTTCATCACATGAAGATTCAATACCCAGCACTAGCATTTTTGTATCCAAACTCAGCTTAAAAAGAACTTTTACAACACAATTACATAAAAGTAATTGAACAAATTGAATTATACGATTAAAATGGCGGACTTTTCTCATGTTTATGCCTGTAAAGGCAAAACTTGAGCATGACCTTATAATTGATTGTTGCAGATAAGAGAGACCGAATGTCTAGTGTACGTGTAAAAGAGAATGAGCCGTTTGACGTTGCTTTGCGTCGTTTTAAACGCCTAATTGAAAAAACTGGTTTGTTGAATGATCTTCGCGCACGCGAATTTTACGAAAAACCAACTTGGGAACGTAAACGTAAAGCTGCTGCTGCTGTTAAGCGTCAATATCGTCGCC
>Ga0208392_1000257_pt1 | contig 14224 bp, 13 predicted proteins | sample LakWasMeta3_LOW4_2_FD_183855 | JGI IMG/M metagenome (GOLD analysis project Ga0208392, IMG submission 183855) | Freshwater sediment methanotrophic microbial communities from Lake Washington under simulated oxygen tension - Sediment Metagenome... | ecosystem: Environmental > Aquatic > Freshwater >... | reverse complement strand
GCAACCATGATGCCCCAATATTATCTGCATACCCATGGTATAGATGTGAACCGCGACATCGAAAACCGCTATGTCGGCTCTCAGGAATCCTCCATCATCAACGTGCTGCGCGGCCATGTCGCGGCCGGAGCAACCTGGCCGGCGCCATGGAAAACATTCAGCAAGGAAAATCCTCAGTTGGCCGACCAACTTGAAGTAAAATGGCAAACCGAGCCGCTGCAAAACAACGGTTGGGTGGTACGCAAGGGTTTGCCAGCGGAAATTACCAATAAATTTGCCGCCTTGTTATTTGATCTTGACCGGCATGAACAAGGCAGGGAAATTCTGGCGCGTATTCCTGTTAGCCGTTTTGAACCGGCTAATGATGACAGTTATAAACCGGTACAGACCTTTATAACGAATTTCACTAAGAAAGTACGGCCTGTAGACTAAATCTAAAGCGAAGGGACATCATGGCAACGGACAGTAAGCAAAGCGAAAAAACACAACGAAGCTTTTTTAACGGCTCCATTCGCCGTCAGTTGGCATGGTCGTTCGGCAGTGTCGCACTGATCATGATGATAGGGCTTGCAGGCCTGTTATTCGAGCAGCAACGCAGCTTTCTTTATAGCGCTGCCATGCAGCAGAGCAAGTCGATGAGCACATCGCTAGCCAGCAGCAGCGTATCCTGGGTACTAGCCAACGATATTGCCGGGTTAAAAGAGGTATTGCAGGGCTTTGTTGGTCTACCCGATCTCGAGCGAGCCTATATCTTATCATTACGCGGCGAAGTGCTGAGTTCCACCAGCTCCGGAGAAGCCGGGCTATTCGCAACCGACGAGCAAAACCAACAACTGTTAAGCTCCCCGCCGGCAACGCAAGTTCTGATGTCCAATGCCCATCAAATTGATGTTGCCGCACCTATCATGGCCGGGCAGCGCCATGTCGGCTGGGCGCGGGTAGAAATATCCATGAACGGAGTCAACGCCAATCTCCGTTCCGTAATAGTCACTGGCGTCAATTTTATAGTTTTTGCCGCGCTTACCGTAGTGATTACGGCAATATTCCTGGCGCGACGCCTTACCCGAAGATTGCATCACCTGATGCGCATAACCGCCGAAGTCGAGAAAGGGAGCCTTAACGTGCGGGCCCACATCTCAGGCAAGGATGAGGTTGGCGTACTGGCGCACGGCTTTAATCAAATGCTGGATACCCTGTCCAATTCCGAACGGCAGCGGGAACGCATCAACCATTTATATGCGGCCTGGACCCAAAGCGCCGATATTATTGTGCGCGAGTCGGACGAAATTAAATTACTGAATGAGGTATGCCGGACCATCGCCAATCATGTTGCCTTTAAACTGGTCTGGGTGGGCATGGTCGAACCGGATAACTGGGTGTCTACTGTGGCGGCCAGTCATCCCGGTTCCCCGCTGCTCCGCAATACCAGAATCTCGACTGATGCAACCTTGCCGGAGGGTCGCGGGCCGACGGGCACGGCAATTCGGGAAGGCGTGCCGAAAATCCTGAATAACTTTCTTAATGAACCCAGTACGCTGCTCTGGCAGCCTATCGCCGCTGCCGAGAACATTCGTGCGTCGGCGGCTTTCCCACTGATGCGCGGCGGCCGCTGCATCGGCGCTATATCCGTGTATTCGTCCGAACAGGATTATTTTACTCCCGATCTGATTGACCTGATGCGCGGCCTGACCGATGACCTTTGCTATGCGCTGGATAATTTCGACCGCGAGAAATTGCGGCTCAAGGCCGAACACGAACTGCGCATTGCAGCGGCGGCGTTCGAATCGCAGGAAGGCATTATTGTCACTGATGCCGACAATAATATCCTGCGCGTCAACCAGTCGTTTATCAAGCTAACCGGGTACAGTGCCGATGAAATCATCGGAAAACCTCCCAGCATACTTAAATCCGGCCAGCAAGACAGTGAGTTTTACGCTGCCATGTGGGCAAGCATTACCCGAGACAAGTTTTGGCAGGGCGAAATCTGGAATAAAAGAAAAAATGGCGTTATTTGTCCTGACTGGCTGTGCATAACTGCAATTACCAATCCCGAAGGCGAAATTACCAACTACGTCGGCACCTTCACCGACATTAGCCAGCGCAAGACCGACGAGGAGCGCATCAAGAATTTGGCTTACTATGATCCTTTGACCAAGCTCCCCAACCGCACTTTGCTGTTTGATCGTCTCAGCCTGGCACTTAACTTCAGCCATCGTAACAAGACTTACGGCGCGCTAATGTTCCTCGACCTGGATAATTTTAAAACGCTTAATGACACCTTGGGCCATGACCGGGGCGATCAATTGCTGATTGAAGTCGGCCGACGCCTGCAAAGCTGTGTGCGGGATGTTGATACCGTCGCCAGGCTGGGCGGCGATGAATTTGTGATCATGCTGGAGTTTCTCGATGAACGAGAACTTGAGGCTGCCAGCCAAGCCCATGCCGTTGCCGAAAAAATCCGCAGCAATCTGGCCAAATTCTACCTGCTGGACAGTAATGCCGGTCGTATCGGTTCCTTGCCGACCGCGACGCTCCCGGCCTCCAGGGACGGAGGAAATGCCGGGAACTGCCAAGAGCAGTCTCGGCCGCCATCCCTGGCAGTCGGTCGAGACGGTTCCCTACCGTCTACGACACTCCCGCCATCCCTGGCAGTCGGTCGAGACGGTTCCCTACCGTCTACGACACTCCCGCCATCCCTGGCAGTCGACAATAAACCGCAAACTTATGTCGAACATTACTCCACGGCCAGCATCGGTTTTGTGCTGTTTCTGGGCCATGAAACCCCCAGCGAAGAACTGCTCAAACGCGCTGATGTTGCCATGTACCAGGCCAAACAAGCCGGCCGGAATACGATACGGGCTTTTGTTCCCGAAATGCAAGAAGCCCTGAACTTACGTGCCTCTCTGGAAACCGATTTGCGCAATGCCCTCGATCGCAACGAATTAAGTTTACAATATCAGGTGCAGGTCAATACATTGGGGCAGCCGGTAGGCGCGGAAGCGCTAATTCGATGGACCCAGGCCGAGCGCGGAGTGCTTTCTCCAGCCGACTTTATTCCGCTTGCCGAAGAAACCGGCCTGATTTTACCGATCGGTCACTGGATATTGAAACAAGGCTGTCAAACGCTGGTTGACTGGGCGCAATATCCTGAAACCCGCGATCTGAAACTGGCGGTAAATGTCAGTAGCAGGCAGCTTAGCCAGCCTGATTTTGTTGAGCAATTATGTGCCATGTTAACGGAGACCGGCGCTAACCCCGCTTTGCTCAAATTGGAAATTACCGAATCAGTGGTCCTGGATAACGTCGAAGATACTATTGCCAAGATGCATGCCATCAGGAAATTGGGGATCACTTTTTCAATGGATGATTTCGGCACCGGTTATTCCTCGCTGTCTTATCTGCAAAAACTGCCTCTGGAACAATTAAAAATCGACCAGTCCTTCGTCAAGAACATGGCTTTTAACAACCACGACTCCGCCATTATCCGCACCATCCTGGCGTTAGGGAAAAATCTTGGCATTAACGTCATTGCCGAAGGGGTAGAAACAGAAGCCCAGCGTGAGCTCCTGACAAGTTACGGATGCCCGAAATTCCAGGGCTATTTATTCGGGCAGCCGGTTCCGGCAAATACATTCAAACAGAGCCTGTTGGCCGGACCGGCGAAAAATCCGTCAGCACAAAACACCATGGACAATGTGGCCGAGTAGAAACCGGGCCATTACCCAAACATTCGGCCTTATCTACTCAGGCGGCACCGGTTCCCCTGCCTGAAAGCAGGCATTATAAGCACCTAATTAACAGAGTTTGCCTAGGTGTTTTAACTTATTGAAGTGCAAGCAAATAAATCTAAAATGACCAGTGCGGCTTAATCATTCGCCAAGCGCAACCTTTTTACTTTGCAGGGCCTTGGATCCTGCATACAATTTGGCTCTCATTCCAATCAACCCAAAGGTAATTACGATGAAACATTTATATCAATCAACCGCTATCCTATTACTGTTATTACCCATGAGCATGATGAGCATTGCCGCTGAACCGAAAAAATCCGATGATCCATTGAAAGAACCCAGCGGCCGTCAGAGCATGGGTAGCGGCCACCAGGACATGGGCATGGGCATGGAGTGCTGCCAGACTGAAGAACAAAAAACCGAGCACATGCGCTCCATGCAGGAACACATGCTGATGATGCATGACCTCTCCAATCAGATTTTGTCGGAAAAAGACCCCGCCAAGAAAGAAGAGTTAAAAAACAAGCAACTGGAACTCATGAAAACTTACCATGCTCAAATGAAGCAGCACGGCCAACAAAGAATGCAAGAACATAAAAAATAAATAGCCGTGGAAAGGCGGCTATTAACACATAATTTTCAAGGCCAAAAACACTGGACTATCCAACCACTCATCCCAAAGCATGCAAGTAAGCAGCCGTTTTGGGGACGCAATAAAAATAAAGGATATCGATTATGGGTATGTTAAAAGAATTTAAAGAATTCGCTATCAAAGGCAACGCTATTGATATGGCGGTGGGCATCATTATAGGCGCCGCTTTCGGCAAGGTTATTTCATCCCTGGTTGCCGATGTATTCATGCCGCCGATCGGCATGTTAGTCGGTGGAGTGGACTTTACCGATCTGGCGATTCCCTTGAAAGAAGCTACTGGCGACGCGCCTGCCGTGACGATTAATTACGGCAATTTTATTCAAACCCTGGTTGATTTTACGATTATCGCCTTTGCTATTTTTATGGTCGTCAAACTTATTAACAGACTTAAGAGAAAAGAGGCTGCGGCGCCCGCAGTCATTCCCGAGCCTTCCAGGGAAGAACTGCTATTGACCGAAATCCGGGATCTGCTCAAGGAAAGAAAATAACCGGTAGGCCATCGTTAAGCGGGAGGAGTGCAAGTTAGCCGTTATTAAGCATAACGGCCCAACTATTTTAAGACAGGACTAAAAGTATGAAATATTTACTTGCAGCATTACTCTTATCGGCATCTCCGGCAATTATGGCTGACCTTTTATACATGGATCAGCAAATGCTAGAGATGCGCAACCGCCATCAGCAGCAAATGCTGGAACGGCAACAGCGGCAGGAAGAAGAAACCAGAAGTTACCTGCAACAACAGCAGGAGCGCGAAGAGCGGCGGCTAAATCAGCTTAATATTGACAGGCACGGTGAACGGCAAGCCAGACCGGAAGGATTTGCCGGTCAATCGGAGTGGTCAATACCCAGAAATGGTTTAAATCGTTCAGAAAGATCGAGATCAAGAAACGATTCGAACCGCTCTGAGTGGTCAACACCTGGAAGCGGTTTGAATCGCTCTGAATGGTCAGCTCCAAGAAGAGATTTAAATCGATCTGAGTGGGCAATACCAAGAAATGATTTGAATCGCTGATGATGTCAAAGCTCTTTGATAATAAGTTTTAAGTGCCGCTTACGCGATATTTTTAGCTTAAACCTCGCTTACTGAAACTACTGAAGCGGCCATTTCCCTAGCAGGGCTATAAAAGTTCCTGCTTAACATGTCCTGCAAGCCAGTCTGTCCAGGCTGAAAAATTATCGCCTTTGGTGGCTGACAGCTGAATGATCTGTATGCCCGGATTGACCTGTCTCGCATAACTGACGCAACGTTCCACATCAAAGTCGACATAAGGCAACAGGTCGGTTTTATTGATGATCATCAAATCCGCCGCATGAAACATATCCGGATATTTGAGCGGCTTGTCGTCGCCTTCGGTCACCGACAGCACAACGACTTTATGCGCCTCCCCCAAGTCGAACGACGACGGACAGACCAGATTGCCGACATTTTCGATGGCTAGCAGGCTGTTGGCTTTTACGCCCAGTTCCGTGACCGCATGACCGATGCCGTGCGCATCGAGATGACAGGCCCGGCCGGTGTTGATTTGCAACGCGGGCACGCCGGTGGCCCGGATCCGGTCTGCGTCATGCTCGGTTTGCTGGTCGCCTTCAATGACGGCAATCGGCATCCGGTCTTTCAAAGCTTTAATAGTCTCTACCAGCAGCGTGGTCTTGCCGGCACCAGGGCTGGAAACCAAATTCAGCGTGAAGATATTATGCTGCTGAAAATAGGTCCTGTTTTGCTCCGCATAAGCATTATTTTTACTGAGCAAGTCCTGCTCGACTTTAATCAGCCGCTCCGCGTCGTGATGATGATGGCTGTGATCATGACCATGCTGATGAATTGGCCTGTTCAAAGGCTGGAGTTTGTTAATTTTGCCGGGCTGGCTGCAACCGCATATACCGCACATAAATAGTAACCTGTAAGGAGTGTAAGTAGTTTATTGTTGGTTTTTTGCCTAGATAACAGTCAAGTCTTTAATTTTCATGTCCGCTCCCTGAATGATTTTAACAAAAGGGCTGCCACAATTCGGACAGGAATCAAACGATGTTTCCATCTCGACTTGCAGGCCGCATTGCTGGCAAATGCCCTGCCCTGCTACTTCAGAAATAACTAATTCGGCATTTTCAGCCAGAGAGCCGTTCATCACCACGTCGAAACCGAACCGCAATGCATCCGGCTCCACGCAGGACAATTTGCCTATTTCCAGCGTTATTTTGATGACCTTGCTGAATTTCTGGGTTACGGCGTGATTTTCCAGAATTTCCCTGACGTTTTCCAGGAGGGAGAGTTCATGCATGGCTATCCCTGCCATGCCCCCTCCGGGCCAGTGCAAATCTGCTCCTGGCAGATTTGTCATGCATGGCTATCCCTGCCATGCCCCCTCCGGGCCAGTGCAAATCCGCTCCTGGCAGATTTGTCATGCATGGCTATCCCTGCCATGCCCCCTTCGGGCTTGTGCAAATCTGCTCCTGGCAGATTTGTCATGTATGGCTATCCCTGTCCTCCGGGCTGCAAATTGATTTAATTCACCACGAAGACACGAAGAACACGAAGTCTTTACCTTGGTTTTCCTTCGTGCTCTTCGTGTCTTCGTGGTGATACAGCTTAAATCAATGGTTATTGCCATATAACCTTGCCTGCCCTAACCAAAAATCTAGATCGGGACTGCTTAATAAGCGCTCTGCAAAAGCGCACGCATTGACTAAATTGGTTTCGGCATTGGCGCTTAAGCTGTCGCCTAATTCGAATTTATCGGCTTTGATGCTCAGCAAAAAACTCGGCGGCGGCGTTTGTTTTTTTATCGATTGATACACGTCCAGAACCGCCGCAGGGCTCATTGCATGAGTCGTATAGCTTTTGTCTCTGGCCGGTTCCAGCTCCGTAAAATCAAACGCATCGATGCAGGCTACGGATGCGTCGACGAATAAAACCAAATGCCTGTTGTCCAGGTCCAGCGCATGCTCAATTTGCAGCTGGAAATCGGACAAGATTTCAATCGCATCCAAATCGCAATGGCTTTCGACATGTTCCAGCAGCAGCGGCCCCAACGCATCATCGCCGCGGCTCAGATTACCGTAGCCGAACAGCAAAACCGGTTTAGGCATTTTCCCGCTCAATTTGACCGTCGCTATGCTTGACCAACTTATCGATCAGCTTGCCTTCCGCATCGACCAGTTCAAGTTGCAGCGGCATTTTGCCTACCGCATGAGTCGCGCAGGACAAGCAGGGATCATAAGCGCGGATCGCCACTTCCAGGTTGTTTAACAAGGGCTCGGTCAGTTCGCGGCCGGATAAGTATTCCGCCGCCACTTGCCGCACCGATTCGTTCATAGCCATATTGTTACTGGTCGTCGATACGATTAAATTGGCTTTGGTGACGATGTCGTTTTCATCGACTTGATAATGATGAAACAATGTACCGCGCGGCGCTTCAATGACGCCTATGCCTTCATAGCGTTTTTCGCCTTGCGCCACCAAATCTTGCCCCATGATGTCCGGGTCATGCAGCAACTGTTTGATACTCTCTGCGCAATGCAGAACTTCAATCAGGCGCGCCCAGTGAAACGCCAGCGTGCTATGCACCATCACTTCGCCGCTGTGCGCCTTAAACTCGACGCGGGCGGCTTCCGCCAGAGGCGTGTCGATATAGTCGCAGTTATTGACCCGCGCCAGAGGCCCGACCCGGTACCAGCCTTGTTGCTGGCCCAGCGACAGCAGGTACGGGAATTTCATGTACGTCCATGAACGGACTTCTTCATGAAGATAGTCGTTATATTGGCAATAATCGATGTGATCCATGATGGTTCCGCCGTCCGCATTCTTGGCGCGAAGACCGCCATGATAAAGCTCCAGCGCGCCGTCCGGCTTGGTTAAGCCCATGTAGTTGGTGCGTATCGTGGCAAACTCATCGTAGTAAGGCAAGTTGGAGCAATGCACTTTTTTGATCAGGGTAACCGAACCCGCAGCCCACTCGATCATCTGGTCGATGTCTTCCAGCAGATAGTCGCGTTCGGCCTTGCTGAGCGACTTATTCATGCCACCGGCTATCGCGCCGGTACCGTGAATGCGCTTGCCGCACACCATGCGTATGACTTCCTGGCCGTATTTGCGCAGTTTGACGCCCTGCAGGCCGATGTCGGGATACTCGGCCAATACCGCAACGACCGAACGCTTGCTGATATCGCTTTCAAAACCGAACAACAAATCCGGGCTGGATAAATGAAAAAAATGCAGGGCATGAGATTGCAACACTTGCCCGAAATGCACCAGACGCCTCAATTTGTCCGCTGTGACAGGCAGGTTTTCAGGATCAACTCCAACCAGCTGGTCTATGGCTTTGCCTGCAACCAAATGATGACTGACCGGACAGATGCCGCATAACCGCTGCACCAAAACCGGCAGTTCCCAATAAGGCCTTCCTTGAATGAAGCGCTCAAAGCCACGGAATTCAACGATATGCAATCTGGCCTGCTGGACTTTGTTGTCCGCATCCAGCAACAAAGTGACTTTGCCGTGCCCTTCAACTCGCGAGACCGGGTCTACGGCAACGCGTCTTAAATTGCCCCGGTTTTCAGCTGTTTCTAAATGTTCGTACATGATCTTTCTCGTATTTGTAGGTCGGGTTAGCGATAGCGTAACCCGACAATTGCCGCTTCAACTGTTGGGTTACGCTACGCGAACCCAACCTACGCTGCTCTCACTTGTGGGCCGCTTAATCGTAATGAACCAACTCATTGGGCAACGAAGGCTCACGCCCTTCAATCACATCGGTCAGGAACTTCCAGAACACGTCTGCCGAGGGGGGACAACCGGGCAAAAAATAATCTATTTTGACGACTTCATGAATCGGATGCACCTTATCCAAAAGTAACGGTAATTCTATGTCGTTGGGGATCATTGGGTTTTCCACGCCGATGCCGTCTATGTAGGACTCGTTCAAGCATTCTTCAACCGGGATGTGGTTACGCAAGGATGGCAATCCGCCGTTGATCGCACAGGCGCCGACCGCAACCAGGAATTTGCAGTTGTCGCGAAACTCCCGCAGGACATGCACGTTTTCGGAATTGCATACGCCGCCCTCAATAAGGCCGATATCGCATTTGCCGCAGTGTTCTATGTCGGTAAGCGGCGAACGATCAAACTCGACGAATTCAACCAATTGTTGTATGCGCTCATCTATATCCAAAAACGACATGTGACAACCGAAGCAGCCTGCCAGGGATACTGTTGCTACTTTAAATTTATTCGCCATGTTCAAGATGCTCCGCTTCTGTTTCCAGACTCACTTGATCGATTTCTTTATCATCGTATACACGCTGGCCTATGGGCACCCGGTAGCCGGTACGCTTGATGATAATTGCGCCGGTAGGACAAATATGAGCCGCCCGGTCCGCCGCGTCCAGATCGGTATCTTTTAACAGCCCGCTTTGCGCGTTAAAAATCAAGCATTTGTTGATGCCGCGCCCGCTGACGGCAAACACGCTTTTACCGTCCTCTTGCTGGCTGGCGCGAACGCACAGTGTGCAAAGAATGCAGCGGCTCTGGTCAATCATCACGTCAGGATGAGAGGCATCGACTTTTCGATCGGGATAAAAATGCGGAAAATGGCTATCGAGCATGTTCAAATGATAGCCGACGGCCTGCAATTGGCAGTTGCCGCTTTTTTCGCAGCCTGGGCACAAATGATTGCCTTCGACGAACAGCATCTGGGTGATTCGTCTGCGGTCGTTGATCAGCTCCTTGGTTTCACTAAGCACCTCCTGCCCTTCCATGGCCGGAAAAGTGCAGGCAGAACAGTTGCGTCCATTGACGTTGACCGTGCACAGCTTGCAACTGCCGTGGGGGGTAAATTCCGGCTGGTGGCATAAGTGCGGAATGTAAATGCCGGCGGCCATGGCGGCGTCCATAATGGTTTGGCCATCTTCAAATGGAATGATTTTGCCATCGATGATAATTGTCTTGCTCATGTTCGCTCTCCTGGTGGCACCGTTGCCGCCGGTATGGATCCAGTTGCAACTGTTTGAGCCAAGTGCGCTCCTACATCGTCCCGGTTAGCCAGGCTCCGCGCTATTTCCAGTGAGCCATCCAGATCAAAGCCCGGCTCGAAACTGATATCTTTTAATTGCTTTTCATACAGGTCAAGATAGCGTTCCATGGTTGTTATTATCGGGTTCGCTGCAGTTTGCCCAAGGCCGCAATGGCTGTAGTTTTTAACCAGCCGGCACAGCTCTTCAAGCGCAACAATATCGCCCGACGCGCCATGGCCTTCTACGATCTTATCCATCTGTTTTTTCAACAGCGAGGTGCCGACCCGGCATGGCGTACAAAACCCGCAGCTCTCGTGAGCGAAAAAATGCGTGAAGTTCTGAGCCACATCGAGAATATTTCGGGTGGAATTGAAAACAATGAATGATCCGCCGGTGGCCAAATCTTCAAAAGCCAGTTTACGGTCAAACTCCTGATTGGAAATAAAGGTTCCCGACGGTCCGCCTACCTGAACGCCCTGCACATCGGTAGCGCCGCAGTCGTTAAGAATGGTCCGTACTGTGACGCCGAAAGGATATTCATAAATGCCGGGACGCGCGCAATCGCCGCTGATACTGAGTATTTTTGTGCCTTTTGACTTTTCGGTGCCGATGCTTGCAAACCAGTCGCCGCCGTTGACCGCAATCGCGGCCGCAGCCAAAAACGTTTCCACGTTATTGACGACGGTGGGTTTGCCCAGATAGCCGTGAGTGACGGGATAAGGCGGGCGGTTGCGCGGGATACCGGGTTTGCCTTCCAACGACTCGATCAATGCGGATTCTTCGCCGCAAATATAGGCGCCTGCGCCCAAGTGGATTTCAATATCAAAATCCAGCCCGGTGTTCAGAATGTTATTGCCTAGCAAACCCTTTTGGCGGCGCTGATCCAGAATATTTTGCAGCTTATCTTGAAGATGCAGATATTCGCCGCGCAAATACACAAAACCCTGCTTGGCTCCGATAATCGCCGCGCAAACCGTCATGCCTTCAAAAACCTGGTCCGCATAGGTGTTTAACAGCACTCTGTCCTTAAAAGTGCCGGGCTCGCCTTCGTCGGCATTGCAGACGACATAACGCTCATTCTGTTGCTCTTCCGAACAGAACCGCCATTTCATCGCCGTTTTAAATCCGGCGCCGCCTCGGCCTCGCAGACCTGATTTATCAATCTCCATCAGTGTCTCGCCGATGCCCCGTTTAAAGGCCGATCTGAGTGCCGCGCCTTGCTCAATCTGTTGATCTAGCAATAAACCGGATTTGTAAATATTGTCATTGACTTGAAACAGCTCAGCCGGCCATTCGTTCAGGGGCTTTTGTTGATTAACCAGCTCTGCGATTTTATCGATTGCGGAATGATCCAGGCGGGTCAATGCATAGCCGTTTACCAGCCCGGCCGGGCCCTGATCGCACATACCGGTACAGGATGTGTTATCCAGGCTGACTACGCCATCTGCCCTGACCTCGCCAATGTCAACATCGAGTTTTTTTGCCAGATAGCCGATCAGGTTTTCCTTGCCCAGCATATGATCAGTGATTGAATCGCTGATCAAGAGCTCATACTGCCCTCTGGGTTCCAGATGCAAGAAACTGTAGAATTCGGCGACGCTGACAATTTGCGTCCTGGGAATGTTTAGCAGAGTCGACAGCTGCTCTATCGCTGTCTGCGGTATATAATGATAACGGAATTGTATCTGCCTTAGGATCTGCAACAAATGCGTTGCCTGGTAGCGGCTGTTTGCTGCGATACCCTGAATAAATTGTTTCACTTTATCTTCCCCAGCTTTATCTTTTGATGATTGTGGATATGATACTAGCTATTTCATTATCTAGACGGAGTAGATAAGGGGCCTGAGCAGGAGCTGGGAGCGTACACCATAGAGCCGTTGCGTCCTCGCATGGCTTAACTATATCCCACTATGTTTAATAAACCAATATCTCGATATGAGACTTTCCGCCACTGATTGCCCGACCAAGATTTCATGACCTCAAAATTTACCCCTTTTAAAGCTGCATTGTCGTTCCCAAACGGCACTATCGCTTACTATTGCAGCCAGATTGAGCGGCAAAAACAGGTTCTGCAGCGTATCCATGCAGTGCTGCCAAAGTCGATAGCCGAACATGCCCTGCATTGCGTTGTTAATGGCAAGAAGCTGCTAATTTATACCGATACGGCTGCATGGGCGTCGCAACTGCGCTTTTATAACCGAGCGATTCTCGAAGCTATCGCCCCGGTAACCAGGGAACCGGTCTCGATTATGCAGATTAAAGTGCGGGCAGAGATATCGCCTGCCGGGCATAAGGCAGAGGATAGAGCTTTTCAGGCGATGCCGCCCGGCAGGAAGCCGAATATTCCTTCGGCGGAAAAAATAGCGTTCATCCACAGCCACAGTCTCACTGTTTCGGATGAGCGATTGAAGTCCGCGTTGCTGAGGCTAAGTGCAACGCTGGAAAAACTGTCAAAGCACCCAGCCCCGGACTGATAAATCAATCGGAGGGCTTGGTGTTTGCAGTCGCTTTATGCGGCTGACCGCGGTGCCTCGGCAGAGCGCATAAAAGAGATCGGGGCATTTTGTTCGTCGTCAAAAGTAACCATTTCCCACGCATCTTTATCATTTAATAAAGCGCGCAGTAACTTATTGTTCAAACCGTGACCCGATTTAAAGCCGGTAAATTCGCCAATCAAGCTATGTCCCAGAAGATATAAGTCGCCAATGGCATCAAGAATTTTATGCTTAACGAATTCATCCGCATAACGAAGGCCGTCTTCATTGATGACTTTATCGTCATCAACCACAATGGCATTATCAAGGCTTCCGCCTAAAGCCAGATTATTTTGCCGCAGCATTTCAATATCTTTCATGAAGCCGAAAGTTCTGGCCCGGCTTACTTCCTTAACAAAGGTGGTCGATGAAAAATCCATTGTCGCGGTTTTTAAATGATCTTCAAAAGCCGGGTGCTCAAAATCAATCGTAAAGGTAACCTTGAATCCTTCAAACGGCTCAAAAGCAGCCCATTTATCGCCGTCCTCAACCCTGATGCTGCGTTTTATACGGATATATTGTTTCGGGCTGTCCTGCTCTTCCACGCCGGCAGACTGGAGCAAAAATACAAAAGGTCCTGCGCTGCCATCCATGATCGGCACTTCTGCGGCACTGACATCGATAATCGCATTGTCTATACCTAACCCGGCAAAGGCCGAAAGCAAATGTTCTATGGTTGATATTTTCACATCACCCGCAACCAGGGTTGTCGACAGCATGGTTTCGCCGACATTTTCCGGTGTAGCCTCAATGGTCACCGGAGTATCCAAATCGACTCTACGGAATCTGATCCCGGTGTTGGCTTCAGCCGGGCGTAAAGTTAAATAAACTTTATCCCCCGTATGCAGCCCTACACCAGTTGCCCTGATTGTGTTTTTTAAAGTTCGCTGTTTAATCATAAAATGGATAACGCCAAATAAAGAGGGCAAAAAAGCGTAAATATTATCATAATCAGCCTCCAAAATGGAGACTGATTATACTTTACCCGCTTTCACTAGTCAGCTTGACGTCTCAAAAATGCCGGAATGTCCAGATAATCCAAATCCATGTCCTTTTTAGGTTGAGCCCCAAAACGGGTTTCTCTGGCTTCGGTTTTGCTTTGGCGCATGACCGTAGGTTTATCCAAGCCTTCGTAGTTGGCTTCGCCGGCCGCATTTTGATTAATGTATCCAGCTGTCGATTTTGGCGCAAGTTTAACCACGCGAGAAGGCAATCCCATTCCTGTTGCAACAACAGTCACTTTAATCTCATCGCCTAATTCGGGATTGATAGACATGCCTATTTTGATAACCGCTTCCTCG